>Ga0315326_10001419_pt1 | contig 12453 bp, 10 predicted proteins | sample M180m32315metaG_FD_203457 | JGI IMG/M metagenome (GOLD analysis project Ga0315326, IMG submission 203457) | Ammonia-oxidizing marine archaeal communities from Monterey Bay, California, United States - M1 80m 32315 | ecosystem: Environmental > Aquatic > Marine > Coastal | place: USA: California... | reverse complement strand
CGGAGTCGGTTCCGACTCTCCCATCACACGCGTCTAGCGCGATACTGGGCTCCATGCTGACTGCATTGATCACTGGAACCTCCACAGGCATCGGACGGGCAACTGCTCTTCAACTCGCCCGAGACGGAATGCAAGTCTGGGCCTCGATGAGGGACACCTCGATGGGTGAGTCCCTCGAAGAAATAACTTCCGACGAGCACCTTGATTTACGCGTTATTCAACTAGACGTCGAAGACGAACAATCTGTGGCGAAAGCATTTGGTCATATTGGCGGCGTCGACGTTCTTGTTAACAACGCTGGCCTCAGTCCAGTCGGTTCAGTCGAAGAGTTCGACCTTGCAGCGTGGAAACAACTTTTCGAAACGAACGTCTTCGGTTTAATACGTTGCACTCAGGCGGCCCTTCCCGCTATGCGCACTAAAGGGTTTGGTCGAGTGATCAACATATCTTCAGTAGCGGGCCGCGTCGCAATACCTATGTTTGGGCCCTACTCGTCGACTAAGTGGGCGGTAGAGGCAATCAGCGAGTCTCTTGCATCTGAAGCCGCGATATTTGGAATACATGTAACCCTGATCGAACCTGGTGCCGTTGCAACTCCCATCAGAGACAAGACGGGCCAACCCAGCAGAGAGAGCCCATATCGGCCCGCCGCCAAAAATTGGGGGTTCAGCGTCGGCTACGACCATGCTCGCCCTTCCGAGCCAGAAGAAGTGGCTACCGCCATTTCTTCTGTTATCAAAAACCCGTCACCACCTCTCCGCATGACCGTGGGTAGAGGAGTAAAACAAATGATCGAACTACGCGACAGACACAATGACGAAGAATGGTTGGACCTGTGGTCAGCGGACACTGGTGATTTTTTGACTCGCTGGCAATCTCTTACTGGAGATGACCTAACTGAACTGCCAGACGCCTGAGGTGACAAGATTGACGCATGAAAGCAGTCGGCGTTAATACGTATGGTGGCCCTGAAGTCCTAGAAATAGTAGACCTCCCGGAAGAGCAGGCAGGCCCAGGCGAAGTGCGGCTGCGAGTCTTTGCCGCGGCAGTGAATCCCACCGACACTCTGGCGCGGAACGGGTCACGAGTCGAAACACAAAAAATTGACCCACCCCCTTACGTGCCGGGAATGGATGCTGCAGGGATAGTGGATCAAGTTGGCCCAGAGGTAACCACCGGTATAGGCGTTGGCGATGCCGCCATGGCAATGGTCGTACCCCGGGGAGCTCATGGCGCATACCGAGAAAGCATTGTTCTGAAAGCTTCTTCGGTAGTTCCTTCGCCTAAGGGTTTTACGCACGTCCAAGCCTGTTCCCTACCTATGAACGGCCTCACTGCCACACTTTCGCTGGACTTGTTGAACCTCACAGACGGTCAGGTGCTTGCGGTTACCGGAGGAGCTGGCGCATACGGCGGCTACATGATTGAGCTTGGCAAACATGCAGGGCTCACCGTTATTTCCGATGCTTCTGATGCTGACAGGGCATTGGTCGAAGAGTTAGGGGCAGACATTGTCGTCCCTCGGGGAGATGACTTCGCTCAGAAGGTCCGAGAGCATTTCCCCAATGGAGTTGATGGGCTCGCCGATGGTGCAGTGCTAAATGAACTCGCGATTGACGCTGTCAGTGATGGCGGTGCCTTCACTTCGGTTCGTGGTTTCAGCGCTTCCGACATTCGCAACATCAATTTCACGACCACTTTCGTGACAACATTGGACGGCGATTTCGCCAAGTTGGATACGCTCCGCGAACACACCGAAAATGGGGTCGTGACCCTTCGAATTGCGGGAACTTACCCAGCTGAGAACGCTAGTGAGGCTCATGCGACGCTCGAAGCCGGAGGCACGAGAGGGCGCTGCGTAATCACTTTTTAGCCCCCTTCTCAAATCAATTCTTACTCGAGGCCGAATCTCATTTCCCTCAACAGGAGCCTCCCACCAGCCTGCACTATTCACGCAATCAGCCGTATTGATCTGGTGTTTAAGCTTTTGCTCCAGCCACAACACCCTCATCATGGAGGTTGCCCACTTCATTGGATGTCATGCCGAGAACCTCCAGAAGTATCTCGTCGGTGTGCTCGCCGAGCCGAGGTGCAACTGTTGGTTTGCCACGATCGATTTCCGAAAATGACAATGGGGAGCCTGGGGCAAGAACCTGACCAACCCCTGGCTGATCAATGTGGTCAAACATAGGGTTCGCAGCGCTAGCACGGCGGTCTTCGTTTACCAACTGGACAAAGGTTTGATAGGGGCCCCAGCAAACTCCCTTTGCATCAAAAATTTCAGCTATTTCATCGAGGTTGTGTGTCTCTATGAAGGGCGCCATGAAGGAAGCGATGGCATCCCTGGCATCCCAACGGTCGCCCTCTTTGCTGAGGTCAACACCAAGAGCGTCCTCGATAGCCGTTAAGTGGTCAACAATATTTGTGGCTTCGACAAGGCTCTGCCATTGGCGTCTGCTAATTGCGACAACCATTATCCGCCGGTCATCCTTAGTTGCAAAGTCTCTTCCAAATGCCCCGTAGAGGTCGTTACCAACAGGGACTCTGTCTTTTTTCGTCAACTGTGCTTGGGCCATGTAACCCAGGTTGGCGACCATCGCAAAAGCGACATCCGTTAGTGAGATCTTAGAGAGCTGACCAATACCGGTGCGGCTCCTGTATCGCTCTGCTGCCAGCAACCCAACCGCTGCAGTCAACCCGGTAGCAGTATCCCAAGCGGGCAAAACGTGATTGGTCGGCATACTCGAACCTGTGGGCCCTGTTGCCATCGCAAACCCGGACGAGGGGTTCACCGTGTAATCCACGGCGGTTGACTCATCGGGATTTCCGATGATGTTCATATAGATCAGATCTTCCCTGTTGGAACGCAAGCGGTCATAGGCGAGCCAACTTGCCTCGGGGAAGTTAGAGAGGAAAATTCCATTATCTGCACCTGGCTCGGTGATCAGCTGAGTAATTAAATCTCTTCCTCTGTCGCTTCGCAGATCAACCTGTATGGACCTTTTACCTTTGTTTAGTCCCGCCCAAAAAAGGCTCACGCCTTCTGCAGTTACGGGCCATCGCTGATAGTCCAGGCCTCCCCCGATAGCGTCGAAACGAATGACATCAGCTCCGAGCTGGGCGAGTGTCATACCTCCGAGAGGCGCCGCTACGAAAGCCGAACCCTCAACGATTCGCAATCCTTCGAGTACTGGTGTCATTACTGACCCTTTACCGCTTCCTAGAGTCTCACGAAGAGATCAATGACCAAATGCTGGTCGAGCGAAGTTTTAGTTTTCGAGAATTCCTTACGGAGCGAAAACAATTGGTGTCCATACCAGAATGTCACTACCAGCGGCTCCTCGCTCGTCAACTGTGGCGGCACGAATTTCGAAGCGCATGAGTTGACCGCCGGAAACCGGCAAAGTTTCTTTCAATTCGTGTCTAAATTCCAACAGGTCGCCCTCGAACGCTGGCCCTACATGGTCGCACCCATCCCAGGCGACGATCGCAGCGACGCCCGGTAGCACTCGGCTTAATGAAGCCTGCGCGAGCCCCTGGACATGTCCGCCATATACGAGACGTTTGCCGTAAATGCTTGCCGAACCATCTCTGTGAACAAACGCCTGGTTAAAAGTCATCCGGGCAAGGGAGGGGGCGAGATCGATGTGGTCCCTCATTGCATCGGCTCTGGTTTCGCTGAGGCCCCAAGCAGTGACTGGTAAGCCGTCCAGATTCCAGTTCGGGACAAGGTTTGCGAGATCTTTAAGAGGCGCTGGGTCTGACGGACCGGGAATATCAGAAGAATGGCCAGGTGAACCCGATCTGCTGGCTACCAGGGCACATCTTTCGTATTTTGCCACGGGGCCGTTGTCGCCAACGGTTTCAATTCCTAACCAAACTTTTCCGCGATGCTGATCTTCTTTCGGTCTCGCGTCTGCCAGTCCTAGGACCGTGGTGTTAGTTGTGATCGTTTCGCCTACTTCGACCGGTCTGAGGATGCGAACCGAGCGGTAGTACAGGTTGGCTATGGCTTTTCGCGTTGCATTTGTGGTTTGACCGATCGCGTATTGCATGACTAACCCTGGATTTACAAGTGCACCGGTGGAACCGCTGACTCGCTGGTACGCGCCGCTATCGGCTGACGCGAAGTGTTGATCGCCGGTGATCATTCGGTAAGCGACATTGTCAGCTTCGGTGACAGTGACCGCGGGTAACGGCGGGATTGTCATCCCATGTTCGAAATCGTCGTAATAAGGGCCGTCGTTGTCCACGATGATTCTTTCTTTGCTACAGCTTATAAGTGAAGGCTATTCCCGCTGATACCCAAACAAAGCCCCAGATGGGAAGCTTCTCCGTTGATGGGTATTGACCTCGTGACTCGCGGGGAAATTTTACTTTTTGATAGGAGCTCCGTTTTACTTTTTGCCGTCATCGAATTCAACAACGGCCTTTGAGTGCTCCCGGGCGAAGCAATCCGGACTGTTTTTCGAGGCGTGATCCGTCGCGAGTAGCGCGACAATCAAGCTGAGGTTGCTTGTCGGGTTCACAATGAAATTGGGCAGATACCGGTTACTCGCTCCCGGTAATTACGTCTGATACTGCCTCAGGCTCGGCCGTGACGGAGCAGTGTCCCCGGGGTTGCACCTGTGCACTCGCCGTCGCGGAAGGTTTCCACCCCATTGACAAGAATGTGCCTATATCCGTTGGCATGTTGGACTCGCCGCCATTCACCGCCAGGCAAATCGTAAACCGCTTCACCGATCCATTCGGGTTCCATAGACAACTCTTCCAAGTCGTAGACGATGACGTCAGCTGGCGCCCCTTCGCGCAGCATTCCTCGATCCTGAAGGCCGCCTGCGTGAGCTGCCAACGTAGAACCGCGGTAATGGGCCTCTTCGAGTGATATCGCCCCTGTTTCGCGAACCATCCACGCGAGATAGTCGGTAGTCCATGCCCCGCCAGTAAAGAACTTGGTGTGGGCGCCGCCATCAGAGACACCTGGAACGGTGTAGGGCGACTCAGTGATAGCCCCAGCCATATGGTCGACATTCCACTCGGGGCCTTCTCCGAGGAATTCAGTTTTCAAATCGGTCATTATTGACAGATCGAGCATCACGTCGATGTAGTGCTTGCCCTCTTGTTCGGCTATGGCTCCGAGACTCTTACCTACGTACTGCTGCATGTCCTGACGGCGATTAACCCCTTGGACGACAAGACGGTGGGCAGGCCCGCCCACAGCTATTTGTGTTTGGGTGAAAAGGGTATTGGCCTCGTCCTGTTCCGCCTTAATTCTGTCTCGCAGAGCAGGATCTTTCATCTTCTGGATTTTCTCTTCGATTGTGCCAGTCGTTGCTTCGCGCCAAGCGGGGCTGGAGTCATACAGATTCCATTCGTCTAACGAAAATGCGAAACCTGTTCGTATCGTGGCCGCTTGTCCGAAGATCCGAAGGCCTTCCTCTTGGGCATCTTGTATCCACTCAAGACGTTCTTGGTGGGTGCGTGGGTTTCGTTGGCTCACGGGGACAACGTTGTCGATGATTGGGCGTCTGCAAATTTCCGCCAGCTTGCGTTTGAATGCCAGGTCGTCTGGATCGTTCGGGTCCGAACTTGTTGCTTGTGTTAGTTGGATAAAGCCTTCGTCGCGTTCGGCGAGAACTTCAGCCAAGCAAAAGATGTCGTCATCGACCATCGTGTCGGTGACCATCGGCGATCCATCAAAGTCAGCTTGGGTGGAGTTGGGACCTAGCCGTTGGATCGAAAATCCGCAGAGTCCCGCGTCCATTCCTTCGTGGAGTAGCCGTTGCATTTCTTTTTGTTCAGTGTTGGTAGCTGGCCGACTCTTTGCCGCATCGAGGCCCATCACATAGATCATGAGGGACGCTGTCGGCATGTATTGCAGACAGTTCACGCCCTTGGGCGCCCGATCAAGACTGTCCAGATACTCAGGAATAGTTTCCCAATCCCAGTGCGGCAAAAAGCCCTCTTGCATTGCGGCTAGAGGGATCGCCTCGGTTCGCACCATGGTCAACATGGATCGCTCTCGGAAGTCCGGCTTGCAAGGAGCGAAACCAAAACCGCAGTTACCCAGTACCACTGACGTAACTCCGTGCCAACTTGAGATGGAACAGTATGGGTCCCATCGAATTTGAGCGTCGTAATGAGTGTGAAGGTCGATAAAGCCTGGAGCAACAATCGCCCCGTCCGCGTCGATGACCTGCTCGGCGACACCGTCGGCTCGACCGCCTATACGGGCGATGCGACCATCCTTGATCCACATGTCGCCTCGGAATCGAGGCACTCGTGTTCCATCTACAATGGTGCCGTTTTTGATGTGAACGTCGTAGTCAGTAGCCATGGTTCCCCCCGGAGTGGCTTTTGTTCCGGGGCCGTACCCAACCGATGAGAACTTCCCCGCTATGAACCCGAGTCTAGGTAACAGATCGACCGGATGAAGACATACACCACAAATCGCTCTATTCAAGGGTGGTAAAGCGGATCTTAAGGAATCACTGGCAGCATGACGTGGCTCAGATAGCGAGAGCTGTGATGGACTTTTTGATGAGCAACGTTCCAACTTGTGCCTCGGGCCTGATCACCCCCGGTGTTCAAGTTGCGATCGAAACGCGGAAAATTGCTTGAGCTGATTTCGAGGCGAATTTGGTGCCCTGCAAGAAAAACGTGCGATGTCGCCCACAAATCGATTTCTAGTTCGGTTACCTGTCCTGGTTGCATGGGAGATGGCTGTTCGCGCGAATTTCGGTAGCGGCATCTGATCATGCCATCGACGATATTTTGGGCGTAGCCACTCGGGTGGACGTCAACCAATTTGGCCGTGAAGTCCGTGTCCACAGCCGAGGATTCAGCGAACAGTGCAACCTTGATCGGTCCTGTTATTTCCAGGTCGTCGTTGAGGGTCTCCCCGGTGAACACCAGCACATCCGGTCGAGCCTCCACTTCGCGTTGGTCGTAAGCGCCGATCGGCAGAACCAGTAAGTTGCCTCCGGCGGTGGGTACCGGGTCATCAGGGTCGTAGATGAAGGCGTCAGGTGGGGAGTCGCCAGGTGTGGTTCTCATAAGAGTTCCGTCTCCGCTGAGCGTATTGGCCGAGCCGCCGCTGTCCAGATACATGGGAGTCCACTGGGTTCGAGTGAGCGGCCATTCGTGTTCATCTCGCCACTGATTGCGTCCCATGGTGAAAAGCCGAATTGGTGGTCGTTCGTCCCATTCGTCGTTGCCGTCCTTTAGCCACCGATTTAAGAAGTCCAGCTCGTAGTGGTGTAGGTCGAGAAGAGATGCTTCACCAAAGTCTGCTTCGCCGGCGCCCTTGCTGGTGGGCGAGGTGTATGGAAAGAGGTGACCCCACGGTCCCAGAAGTAGCCTCTGGCCACCTCGGGCCTCGGGGGTTTTCGCCCCGCCAGATAGCCCATTGAACATGATTGCTCCGTCACGACTAAATATGTCGTACCAGCTACTGACGTGAAGCATGGGCACATCAACGTCACCGAATTTTTTCTCGGCGTTGATTCGGTGCCAGTACGGGCCGTCATCTGGGTTATCGAGATATTCACGAAGGTAAGGAGCTGCTTCGTTAAGTAAGTCGGCCCAATCCATTAATGGGAGCCGCCGATACGCATCAGATGTCAGCGGGTTAGCGAAGTTAATCGAACGTTCGAGGTGAGGCCGAATTTTCGGCCATAGTTCATCCTTCAAACCCAACCGGTCGATGGTATTTCGAGCAAGGAAAATGGCGTAAGGAATCATCCATCCATGTACGAGCGCCCCACCCACGTCATAAACCCATCCGGAGTGAAAATCGGCAGCGGCGGACACGGGAACCTGGCACCGCAGGGACGGAGGTGCTGTCGGAGACATTAGGTACTGCGTTGCCCCTAGATAGGACTGCCCAATTGTGCCGACCTTGCCGTTACTCCAAGGCAATTTTGCTGCCCACTCCACTGTGTCGTACCCATCGAGTGGCTCATCGAAGAGAGGCTCGAAGTCGCCGTGGGAGGTGAACCGGCCTCTGGTGTCCTGGATTACCACCACATAGCCGCGAGGGACAAAGAACTCGTGATCACCGAAGTCGCTAATGAATTGCTTTCCATAGGGAAGACGAAGCAGCAATACCGGAAATTTGCCTTCGGCGTCGGGTCGATAAATATCCGCGAACAGCGTCGTTCCGTCTCGCATTTTGGCTGGAACGTCAAGTTCCTTTGTGATTCGATATTTGGCTGTGTCAGCCATCAGGCTCCATTTCTTAATGCCAGAAAAGTTAGAGCTGTAGGCGGCTACTACTTAGCTTCCGGCTTGTTGTAGGCCTCGAGCATGGCGGCAGTGTCGTTGTATTCACGCATCTCCATGATTTTGCCGTCGATCACCCGATTCACGTGTACCCAATCCATCTCGTACGGTTGCCCGTTTCGCAGGAAATATCCGCGTTCGCTTCCGATAACGATCACCCGGTCTCCTTCGACGATGACCTCATGAGCCTTGAGGTAATCAAGACGAATATTGCTCTGTATCAGGCCCACATAATCATCGGCGCCGGAAGGCCCGACGTAGACCCCGCCAAACGGAATGGGGTCCGGCAAAAGATTTATTAGCTTGCCTTCATCGCTAAAGACACTGGTATCGGCTCCGTAAAGAAACGCTTTAACAACTTTTTCGTTTGACGGCATAAGAATCTCCCTAGAAACCATTTTCTCACAGATCGAACGGAAGCCGCTGAGAGCCGTCGTTTTCAAGATTTAGAACGGGGTGTTTACTCCCCAGTTCTCATTCTTTTTGTAGGTTTCTAACGATTCGCTCGCTCTTTACGTTTTTTCTCCGCGGCGTGAAGACGATCATGTTCTGCCTTGAGTAGGCGACCCGTATCACGCTCTTCGCAGATGTATCGACCGAGAAGCGCACCGGTCGTTGGATCGATCGTTTTATCGCGGAAGAACTTGTCGAAAATGTCGGGACTGGGGTTTGACTTGTTGAATCCGAGGGCTTTCATCTTGCTCAGATCTGAGCGCTTAGAAGCAACAACCTTTCTCAGTTCGGCGGTGAAATCAAGGCCGTCGTCATACACCTCGCTGTTCAACTCGAGCATGCGTTTGGCGAAGGCGATGCCGTGTTCACTTTCACGCATTGCTACCAACCGAAGAGTCTTAGCTAATCGTTTGTCTGTTGTGCTCTGCGCCCACTCTGTAAATGCTTCACCTGCAGTGGTCTCTGCTCGAGAAACCGAGTTGAGTAGCGGAATAAAAGTTGGTGTTGGTGTTTGTGTCATTTCGTCTCCCGAGTTGGCCTAAGCCTCGCGCGTCTTCGTATCAGCGGGCCATTGTGAGTTGAGTAATTCTGGTCGTCCTCATGCGTTCGACCTGGCAATGAAATTTGGTGCGTTCGTTAACCTGCGAGAGGTCCCAGCAGAACTTCGCCCGGCAAGTTACCTGTGTGTTCTTGGTCAAGGGTCAAGGTTGAGCCGTTGACGACGGTGGCTTTCATACCGACCGATTTTTGAGTCAGACGAGTAGCCCCGCCAGGAAGGTCTTGCGCCACCGCAGGCATTGCCGGACCAACAGTGTCAGGGTCGAAGACGCAGATATCGGCTTTTAAGCCTTCGCGGAGCAGCCCCCGGTCATGAAAACCCCATGCCGTTGAGGGTAAGAGAGTGAGCCCGCGGACGGCCTCTTCCAACGTGAACGCCTGTCGCTCTCGAGTCCAGTATCCCAACACGTGTGTCTGGATTGAACTGTCCATGAGTTGACTCACATGCGCGCCTGAATCGGAGAACGTTGTAATGCAATGGGGGTGCTTCATTATTTCCAGCACGACATCTTGGTCACCATTAGCAATCGGCTGCAGGAAGAACTGTTCGAAGTCAGATTCGATCGCTAGGTCGATCATGCATCGGGCAGGCGAAACGCCTCGTTCGGCCGCTACCTGGGCCACAGTTTTGTAGGGCGGCAGAGGACCATCCATGACCCGAATCCAGTCATAGTCCGGTTTGCGAGCTTCGGCGCCGACACCCTTGGTCCAGGCTCCGTCTTCGGCGGCAGCGAGAAGTTTGTCGAGCATGGCGGGGTCTTGCAGAGCTCGTTTCTGCTCGTCAAGGGGCCATGTTCGAAGCTCTTTCCACTCCGGCAATCCATCAAACGGGATCTGGGTCTTGAACGACAAAACCACGTTGAACTCTCGAGCGTGAGCCTGACCGAACATGCGCCCACCTCGGGCTGCGGTGCGGTCGAGCAAGTCAAGCATGACCCGATGTTCGCCCTTGGGGAAACGGCCTGAGGCGACGCCGAAGGTGATCGGGCAACCAGTCTCCACCGCTAAGTCTTCGAGTCGCCCGTAATAGTCTTTCTGTTTTTCTGGGTCACGACCGACGTCCTCACCAGCGATCTCGAAAATACCGGCCCCTTCACGGCCCATGACACGAACCAAAGCCGCTACTTCATCCCAACTAGCGATACGACTCGCCACTGGACGGTCATCGGAAGTCTGGTGGTTGAATGTGCGACTAGTGGTGAACCCTAAGGCCCCTGCTCGAAGCGAGGCACGAAGCTCATCCGCCATAATCTGCATATCTGCTTCGCTGGCTGCCTCCTCAAACGCCCGTTCACCCATAGCCCACGTGCGTAGGGCGGAGTGCCCGACGTATCCGCCATAGTTGATTCCCTTGGGCATTTTTTCGAGCGCTTGGAGGTACTCGGGGTAGGTCTCCCAGTTCCAGTCGATCCCAGCTGCCATTGCTTCGGCTGATATGTCTTCTGCTCGTTCGAGGTTCCGAACCACGAGTTCGCGTTCAGCCGCGCGCGCGGGTGCAAGAGTGAAACCGCAATTACCCATCACCACCGAGGTAATTCCGTGCCAGCACGACGAAGTGCCCAGGGGATCCCAGTTAATTTGGGCGTCCATGTGAGTGTGACCATCAATGAACCCTGGGGTCACCACGTGTCCTTCGGCATCAATTTCCTCGTGGCCCTTCTCGGTGATGCGACCGATCTTGGCGATCTTGTCTCCGATCACGCCTACATCGGCCCGATACCGCGCCAGTCCTGACCCATCGACGACGGTTCCGTTTCGAATAACCAACTCGTATGTCATCACTGCCCCAATCAAGGATGATCTCTGACCCGATAATAGTGCTGAGAGACCGCAGGTCGCCCTTTCGGGCACGCTTCGGCACCAATTAATGGCATCGTCAACACTTGTGGTACTTCAAGCCGTTGTGTTTGATGTTGGACGATATTGGGTCTCGGGGCCTGATCAAGGCAGCAAAATGTGCTTTGTAGCGACCTTACGAGCGTGGCTTCGTAACTGGTCGATGGATAAGTGCAGGGCGACAAGCCGCACCGGACTCAACAAGTCTGAAAGAATTCCTTTGTGAAATATCTCCTTCTGAGCATCGAACAAGCAAACGTTGTCTTGGGGGCGTGAGAAAGTGCAGAGATTCGGCAAGGCCCGTCAAACGGATTAGGGGTAGCGCATGAAAATCGGTTGGGCGTCGATGGGTGACCTGTTACCGGATCCGATCACTGGTGAACTCATGACGCAAGCCGAGCGTCACCGCATGTTGGTAGACGGCGCTGTTGCTGCCGAGGAGGCAGGGTTTTGGTGTGCCTCACTAGGTGAGCATCACTTCTGTAGTTACGTCATTTCGGCTCCACCAGTCGTTTTGGCGTCAATGGCGGAACGCACTTCGCGGATTCGGCTTGGCACCGCCGTTGCCTTGGGGGCAAATAACGATCCGATTCGTTTAGCCGAGGATTACGCGACTTTGGATGTCCTCTCAGGCGGGCGCGTAGAACTGGTCATTGGTCGAGGAAATCTTTATGAACACACCTACGAGGCCTTCGGTCAGGATCCGACGCTGTCGCGACCTATGTACGAGGAACGGGTGAGTCTTTTAGTGCAGGCGTTGCGAGAGGAGCAGTTGGACTGGTCGGGCGAATTTCGTTCACCATTTCGGAACTTCACTACCCAACCTCGGCCTTTGCAGAAAACGGTTCCGATATGGGTCGGGGGAGGCAGTTCAATCGATTCTGTGGAATATGCAGCGAGGATGGGGTTACCTCTTATGCTGCCGGGCGTATTTGGCCCTCCGAAGTATTTCGTGCCGTTAGTCGAGCGTTACCGAGAAGCTTGGGAGGAGCACGGCCACCCGAGCCAAGACTGCCAAGTTGGAACAATTGCTCACACCTTTATGGCTTCATCGAGCCAGGAAGCGTTCAGCGTCAGCGGCCCTCGTTTCAAGGTCTACATGGAATTTGTGAGAGATCTGTTGCGGCTCAGCACGCCGGCTTTAGGAGACATGATCAGGGAAACTGATCTGAGGCAGATGACGGAGCGGGGCCCGACGGTGTGTGGAAGCCGTGAAGAGGTACTCGACAAAATGTCTACTTACCGCGACACCCTCGGGTTAGATGTTTACCTTTTGATGTGCGACCTGGGGGGCATGCCGGCTCCCGAACTCATCGATATGCT
>Ga0315326_10001413_pt1 | contig 12461 bp, 8 predicted proteins | sample M180m32315metaG_FD_203457 | JGI IMG/M metagenome (GOLD analysis project Ga0315326, IMG submission 203457) | Ammonia-oxidizing marine archaeal communities from Monterey Bay, California, United States - M1 80m 32315 | ecosystem: Environmental > Aquatic > Marine > Coastal | place: USA: California... | reverse complement strand
ATGCTGGCCTGCATGCGGGCGGCCATCTCATACTGCCTGATGCGGGTGAAGGTCTCGGGGTCGCCGAGTTCCTTGTAAGTCAGCTCATTCATTTCGTTAATGCCCCTGATGGTGCGCTGCCGAATCGCGTCGGGTACGCCGTCAGGGTTATTGATATAGAGGATGGGGTCGCCCTTGCTCCGGAAGGAGACTCCCGCGTGTTCCCCTGAGATATAGCCGCTGGACCAGAGCCGGGAGGAGATTGCCTGTTCCTGTTCACGGTTACTGGGAGTGGCCACCATGACCACGAAAGCGGGGAGGTCTTCATTCATGGATCCAAGGCCGTAGGAGGCCCATGATCCGAGGCAGGGACGCCCGGTGATCTGGTTGCCGGTCTGCATGGCTGCGATGGCCGGTTCGTGGTTGATGGCCTCGGTGTGAAGGCTTCGCATCCAGCAGATATCGTCGGCACACTGGTGCAGGTTGGGGAGCAGTTCATCGTTCATCCACATTCCGCACTGCCCCTTCTGGGCAAACTTGTATTTGGAAGGAGCGATCGGGAATCGCTTCTGTCCACTTGTCATGGTGGTCAGGCGCTGGCCCATTCGCACGGTGTCGGGAAGGTCCTTGTCATACCACTTCTGCATGACCGGCTTGTAGTCGAAGAGATCCATCTGTGCGGGTCCCCCCACCATGTGGAGGTAGATCACGCGCTTGGCCTTGGGAGCGAAGTGGGTCTTGACGGCGCCAGCGGCATTAGCCTCTCCGCTCATTGACCGTCCCAGCAGGGAGGCGAGGGCCGCACCGCCCAGCACGTTCTTTCCCTGCGAAAGGAAGTAGCGCCGGGATTGGGCCTGGAGGTATTCGTGGAAGAGATTCATGGGTCGTTCCGGGTGGTCTGGAAGTCGGGGCTGTCCTGTCCCCGGGCAGGTGCAGTTTCTACTTGGTCAGCACTTCATCGAGGTTGAGCATCTGGTTGCACAGCATGGTCCAAGCTGCGAGTTTGCGGGGATCGAGGGTTGGATCGGCTGTGCTTTCGCCCACCTTGAGGAGGGACTTGGCATCGGTGAGGTTATCCTTGTAGTGAGCGGTGTGGTCGGCGAGACAGGCCTGCAGGATGGTGATTTCGCGGGGCTTGAGCGGACGGCAGAGAGTTCGCCGGGCAATGTAGTCCATGGTGGCGGAGTCTTCGCCGGAAGCTGCCCGCAGGGCACGTTGGGCGAGGGCGCGGGCTGCTTCCACAAACTGGGGGTCGTTCATGGTGACCAGAGCCTGCAGGGGTGTGTTGGTGCGTTCGCGGCGCACGGTGCAAACCTCGCGACTGGGCGCGTTGAAGGCCTCCATGTTGGGAGGGTGAGCCATGCGTTTCCAGAAGTTGTAAAGTGTGCGGCGATAAAGTTTCTCGCCGGTGTCCTGTTTGTAGTTGCGGGTATTGCCACCGGGGAGGCCGACGACGTTCCAGATGTCACCGGGTTGATAGGGGCGGACCCCGGGCCCTCCCATGGAGGTGGAAAGAAGGCCGCTGGCAGCGAGGGCGTAGTCGCGTACCATCTCCGCATCCATGCGGAAGCGTGGACCCCGGCTCAGGAAGCGGTTGTCTTCGTCCCTTTCGCGCTTTTCCGGAGTAGTGAGGGCGGCCTGCCGATAGGCACGGCTGGTGACCAGAAGTTTCATGAACTTCTTCACGTCCCAGCCTGATTCGCGAAACTCCACCGCCAGCCAGTCGAGTAACTTGGGATGGGTGGGCGGCATTCCCATGATACCGAAGTCTTCCGAGGTCACCACGATTCCCTGTCCGAAGATCTCCTGCCAGAGCCGGTTGACGGTTACGCGGGTGGTGAGAGGGTTCTCGGGAGAAACCACCCACCGGGCCAGTCCGAGACGGTTGCGTGGGGCATCACCGGGCAGGGGGGGCAGGGCGGAAGGGGTGTTGGCTTTCATCTGGTCACCCTTCTTGTCGTATTGTCCCCGCATCAGGATATCAGCCATGGCCATGCCCGGTTTCTCCTTCTGGACGTGGGTGATGGCCGCGCTGCCGTTGAGTCCCTGACGCTGCGATTTCAGCTTGGCGATTGTTTCGGTGAGGGCTGAGAACTGCTGGTCGCGGGTGTAGAGGAAATTCTCAAAGAGGACCTTGGTTTGCTCGGCACTACGGTCCTGGGCGGCGGTTGCCAGGATGGCGCGGAGGGGTCCGGAGTCGGCGAGGGCCTTGATCTCGCCCGCGGAGAGGGTGCGTTCATAGATGCGCATGTCCTGCAGGAAGCCATCTTCGAAGAACTCTCCTGCGCTTCGCTGTCCGATCTGCAGCGGGGTCCCGGACGTGATGTCGGCATTCGGCTTGAGGGAGCCACTCTCCACGCTCTTGGTCTGCTCGACCCCATTGTGATAGAGGCGGAGTCCCTCCGCCTTGCCGCTTCCGTCGTAGGTGACAAAGACGTGGTTCCACTGGCCGAATTTGAGGACCGCTTTCTGGGTAATGACCTTGAAGGCGTTGTCGGGATAGTTGTCGACGAGGTGGGCCCCGAAGTGCGCGCCCTGCTGCCAGAGATCCCAGCCACGGTGCTTCCTGGCCGTATCCATGCGAGCGAAGACCGCGCCATTGATGCCACGAGCGGAACGGATCCAGGCACCGTAGCTGAAGGTCTGGTTGATCTTGAAGTTGGCGAGATCACCGAGGTCAAAGGTGCGGCCCCGCTTGATGCGGGGGGCGGGACCGATCTTGCCCTTGGGGTCCCAGGTGAGGAAGCCCTTGGACTTGAAGGTTTTTCCCTCTCCCTTGACCGTGCCTTTCACCTTGTCGCCCAGTCCTTCGTTGAGCGGGACATGGACCAGAAGGCCCTCCCGGGGCTGGGCTTCGGCCAATTGATCCGGGTTGGCGGTGGCAGCCCACTTTTCAAAGTCGGGTTTTGCTTCGGTGCGCCTGTTTTCAAGCTGGGATTGGGCTTCCGCAATCTCCTTGTCGAGGGCCTCCCGTTTCTCCCGGTCCTCGTTGAAGGGGACCTTGATGACCGGTCCGCGGCCGTCGGAGGCGTTACCGTCCAATGCACCCTGGGTGGTGTTCCGGAAGAAGGCCGCCATCGCGTAGTAGTCCTGCGTGGTGAAGGGGTCAAACTTGTGATCATGGCACTGGGCACAGTTGGTGGTCAGACCGAGGTAGACCCAGCCAAAGGTCTGCACGCGGTCAGCGGCATAGATGGCCAGGTTTTCCTCTGCAATTGTCCCGCCTTCATTGGTGGTGATGTTGCAGCGTTGGAAGCCAGTGGCGATAAGCTGATCAAGGGAGGGTTCGGGGAGAAGGTCTCCGGCCAATTGCCAGATGGTGAATTTGTCATAGGGCAGGTTCTGGTTGAAGGACTTCACCACCCAGTCGCGATAGGGATACATCTCACGGTAGTTGTCAAAGTGCAGTCCGTGCGTGTCACCGTAGCGTGCCGCATCAAGCCAGTAACGGGCGCGATGCTCACCGTAACGTGGTGAGGTCAGGAGGGTGTCGATGAGCTTGAGGTAGTTTTCCTCAGTCGGGGTGGCAATGAACCCGGAGGTGATTTCGGGGTCTGGCGGGAGTCCTGTCAGATCAAGAGCAAGCCGTCGGACAAGAACATGGGGATCGGCATCCGGGGCCGGGGTGAGGCCTTTCTCCTCAAGCTTGGCGAGGAGAAAGCGATCGACAGCATTCCGTGACCAGTCGGCCTTCTTTGGAGTTGGCACCCCGGGACGCACGGGACTGCGGAGGGACCAGTGCGCCTGCCACGGGGCGTTCTCGCTGATCCAGGTTCTGATCAGGGCGATCTGCTCAGGGCTGAGCTTCTTGTGGCTCTTGGGAGGCGGCATGATGTCATCCGCATCCCCGGTGATGAGTCGCTGATAGAGCTCGCTCTCCTCGGGGTTCCCCTTGATCACCACGGGCGGTGCATCTTCCCGTTGCGTAAAGAATCCCGCCTCGGTATCGAGGCGCATGTCGGCCTTGCGCGCGCCGGGATCGGGGCCGTGGCAGGCAAAGCAGTTCTCGGCCAGAATAGGGCGGATGTCGCGATTGAACTCTATCTTTGGTTGGCCGTAGATCGCCGGGGCGGCTGCGGCCAGGAAGAGGAGGATGGAGGTGGGTCTAACACTCATGAATCCTTGCCCCTATCCTCGACGGAGAATTCCCGATAGCGAAGCGGAATTTACGCTGGTCGTGCTAAAGTGTGCCGTTTTAATGGTTTGCCGGGGTTCGGTGCTGCACTTTTCGGGGAATCGGTAACTCCTTGAAGTGACGAACAGGGGCACCTTGCCGGTCCCTTGGGTTAAGATCTGGACAGAGAGACGCCCTTACAAACTTGTATGGCCGCGTGTTGAAGGAGGCTTTCTCCTGAAGCCGGGTGGTGCCGCGACAGCAGGATGAGGTCGATCTGGCCGGCAGAATTCCGTCCGGCCATTTGTCTCTGGCAAGGTTCCGAAGGGGGCGCCCCTTTCATGCCTCCTGACCGGACAACCGCTTGCGGCGGTCTTCGATCCTACTTCTCCACCGCGGTAATCCTGCCGGTGAAGGTGAGGTCAAGGATGGTTCCCTCCTCGTCGATTTCAAAGCGGTCCTTCATGACGGTGGAGGGAATGACCAGGATCCATCTGTTCTCGCGGTGGGTAAGGGAGCCCGCCAGAACCACCGGCTCGGTCCGGGCAATGGTGAGGTCCTCTTCCTTCTGGCCCACCTTCTTCTTCAGGACGAGACCGCGACCCTGTACCTGGCAGGTGCCACCGACCCGGAAGCGGCACTTGGGATGTGAGAAACGTCCGTCCTGCTGGAGCGGCATGGCGTGGGGCATGGTGTGGTCCCTGATGGTGAGGATGCCGGCGGGGATCAGGGCCCTGATGGCTCCGATGAGAGGGGTCCAGTCAAATTCGAGGCGGCCATCACCCGCAGTGGCCAGGTCGATTTTCTCGATGGTGAAGGTGCGTGTGCCGAGGCCGGAGGTTTTGAGTATTCCGGTGACGGTCCCCTTGAGCGGGCAGCTGCAGACCGAGCGCCGGGGCGCAAGAGCCATGGGGTCCAGGGTAATGCCGATGAGGGCAGTGGAGGCGCTGGAATCGACGAGGAGCTGAAGACGTTCGGTTCTGGGCCCGGAGGCTGCAGGCATCCGCGCAGGGGCATGACGGGTGGGATGATTCGACCCGACGGGAAGGGGCGGGGAGGCCAGATCCCGGGGGAGGGCGGCTGGTTGCGCCACGAATAGATGGCAACCCGGCAGGGCAAGGAGTAACGAGATGGCTGCAATTGCCCGAAACAGGGGAATGTTCCGGAAGAGATGTCGGGTTTCAGGCATCGACCACCGCGAACTTCAGTTCGGCACTAGACACCACCTCGCCATTGACAAGACACTGGCAGACGGCCACTCCAACGCTGCGTTTCATTTTCACGATCTCTGCCTCGATGAAGAGGGTGTCTCCGGGCAACACGGGCCGGCGGAACTTGACGTGGTCGGCGGACATGAAGTAACCGATCTTGCCCTCGTTGTCCGGAAGCCGCAGGACGAGGACGGAAGCCGCCTGGGCCATGGCTTCGAGTTGCAGCACCCCGGGCATGACCGGGTGGTCGGGGAAGTGCCCCTCGAAGAAGGGCTCGTTATAAGTGACATTCTTGACCGCGGTGCACTTGAGTTCGCTGGAGAAGTCGATGACGCGGTCGATCAGCAGGAATGGTGCCCGGTGGGGCAGGATGCGGAAGATATCCTTGATATCCAGGACCGCTTCGTTCTCCGGGAGCTTGAAGGGAGGCACCATGGAGCGCATGCGCAGGTACTCCTTCTTGAGCATTCCGGCCATTTGAGTGTTGGGTCCGTGCCCTGGAGCAACCGCGATGACATGACCGGTGATACGCTTGCCGGAGAGGGCGAGGTCGCCGATGAGATCGAGGGCCTTGTGGCGAGCGAACTCGTTCTCGAAGCGCATGGGCTCCTTGGACAGGATTTCCTCATCCCGAATCACTACTGCATTCTCAAGGGAGCCTCCCTTGATGAGGCCCTGATCGAGGAGGGGCTTGATATCCTCGTAGAAGGTGAAGGTGCGGGCAGGAGCGATCTCGCTTTCGTAGAGTTCGGGAGTGACCTCGCTGGAGAAGTACTGGGTGAACTTGCCGAGGTGGCTCAGATTGGTGACGGAGACGCGAAACCCGCGGTAGGGGACAATTGTGATATGAGATCCGTCCTTATCGTCGAAGTGGATCGGTTCGCGGATCTCCCAGGTCTTCCGCCGGGAATCCTGCTCCTCCACCCCAGCTTTCCTGATAAGGTCCACGAAGGGCCGGGCCGAACCATCGCCGATGGGCGGTTCGTTGGCGTCCATCTCGATGAGGGCATTGTCCACGTTCATTCCGGTGAGGGCGGAGAGGACGTGCTCCACGGTGTGGACCCGGACGGATCCCGAAGCGAGGGTAGTGGCCCGTTCGACCTTTTCCACCCGGCCCACATCGGCATCGATGAAGGGTTTGTCCGGTAGATCGATACGGCGAAACTTGAAGCCGTGGCCTTCAGGGGCGGGTTTGATGGTGAGGGTGACCTTCTGGCCGGTGTGCAGGGAAGTCCCTTCCAGCGTGGCCGGTCCTGCAAGGGTGTGTTCCCTGTCCGAATTGGAGGAGGCCACAATTGAAGTCTCGGGCATAGCGGAAGAGTAGAAGCCGCGGCGCGGCTGGCAAGGTGTTATTGGGTGTTGGGTTCGGGGGAGATTGGGGTATGGAGACGCGGACAGGAAAGTGTCGGAGATGAGTTTGAAGAAGGAAACGATCGCAGTGTCTACCGACATCCACATCGTGGAGTTGGCGGAACACTGGGTGGTGGTTGAGAAACCCGCGCCCCTCATCGTGCATCCCACCAACGAGAAGCCGGAACCCACTCTGCTGGGAGAGGTTAATTCCTGGCTTGCAGGACAAGGGGAAGAAGGAGGAACGTTGAGTATTCTCAACCGGCTGGATCGGGAGACGAGCGGACTGGTCCTGATGTCGCGCACGCGGACGGCAGCCCGGCAATTCGGGAAGGCCATGGAGCGTCGCGAGATCGGCAAGGAATATCTCGCGGTGGTGGATGGCTGGCCCGGGTGGGAGAAGATGAAAGTGGAGCAGCCGATTTTGCGGCAGGGCGAGGTGCGCGAGTCGAGGATCTGGATCAAACAGGCGATTCATCCCGGGGGCCGGCCCTCGGTCACGCAGTTTGAAGTCATGCGCTGCTTCGAGAATGAGGCCGGTCGCTTTGCAGTGGTGCAGGCGATGCCAGAAACCGGACGGACCCACCAGATCCGCGTTCATCTCGCGTATCTCGGACACCCCCTGCTCGGCGACAAGATTTATGGACCGTCCGAGGAGTGCTACCTTGAGTTCATCGAGACGGGATGGAGCCCGGGCCTTGCAAAGGCCCTGCATCTTCCCCGGCACGCTCTGCATGCCAGTCAGCTGAATGTCCCCTGGCAGGATGGGAGGCTCCAGTGGGAGTCGTTGCTTCCCGCTGAACTGAGAGATTTTTGTGAGATCGAAGATTGCTAGGACGGCAGGAACGGGGAGAGTCGGGCATGGCTTCCCTCGATGAGATTGTCGCCTTTCTCGATGACGAATTGCGGCTCAGCGAAGTGCCCGACTATCCCGGGGCCCTGAACGGATTGCAGATGCAGGGGGGAGAGGAGGTGCAGCGGGTGGCAGCGGCCGTCGATGCGTCTCTTCCGGTGGTGAAGAAGGCTGTTGCAGCAGGGGTGGATCTCCTGGTGGTGCACCACGGCATGTTCTGGAAGGGAGCCCGCCCGGTCACCGGCGCGACCTATGAGAAGTTCAAGACCGCGATGGAGGCTGGCCTGGCAATTTACAGTGCGCACATTCCGCTCGATGTCCATCCCGTCCTGGGCAATAACGCACGCCTCTCCGCCGCGCTTGAGTTGCAGGATACTGAACCGTTCTTCGAATGGAAGGGGACGCGTCTGGGTATCCGTGGGATTTTCCCGGGATCGCTCGACCAGCTTACGGAGCGCGTTACCGAGGTGCTGGGCAGCCCGCCCCATGTCTGCGCCGCGGGCTCGGATGCAGCCGGAACGGTGGGAGTGATATCCGGAGGTGGTGGCGAGTTCCTGGAAGGCGTCCGGGAGGCCGGAATAGACACCTTCCTTACAGGAGAGGGCCCGCACTGGAGTTATACCGAAGCTGAGGAACTGGGACTCAATGTCCTCTACGGAGGGCACTACCTGACGGAAACCTCCGGCGTGCGAGCATTGGTGGATTTGCTGGTGGGAAAATACAGCCTCGACGGGCAGTTCATCGATCATCCGACGGGAATGTAGAAGGGGTCGTAGCCGGGAACACTCAGCGAAGGCGCCGATGAAGGAAAGTGCGACACTGCTAGATCACGGGTTCTTCGAACGAAGCCCACTTGAGTGTGCCCGCGAGTTAATCGGTTGTCGGCTCGAGTGGCAGGGTTGCGCCGGAGTAATTGTGGAAACAGAGGCATACGAGGCAGCGGGTGATGCGGCATGCCATACCCATGTCCGTCCCAGCGCCCGCCAATTCATCGAGGAGCACGAGGCGGGGACCGCCTATGTCTATCTGAATTACGGAGTGCACTGGCTCTTCAACCTGCTCGTGAAGGGAGGTGAGCGCGATGGCTTCGTACTCTTTCGTGCTCTGGAACCAGTGAGTGGTTTGCCGCGGATGAAACGTCGTCGCCACCGCGAGGCGGAAGCCGATCTATGCTCGGGTCCAGGCAAGCTCACAAAGGCTCTGGGCATTGACGGAGCCCTGCATGGGGTCCAGATTCTTCAGTCCCGACGGTTTTCACTGCGCCGTGAGGAGGTCCGCCACCAGACAGAGCCCATTGCCTGCCGGCGGGTGGGGATTTCGAGCGCGGTGGACCGCAAATGGCGATTTGTGCGTGCTGAGTCGGCCTGCCTCAGTGTCCGCCCGGAAGCGGAGCGGAACCGTTGAATCGATAGTCAGGATCGCCATCGCCCGGAGACATTGGGGGGAAAGCGAGAAATCGGGATCCCCCCCGGGATTAATATCGCAATCGCCGTAAAAAGGACGAAAGCGTCCCGGATCAAGGGTTATCCTGGTGCGGGTGAAGGGAATCGAACCCTCGCCTCAAGCTTGGGAAGCTCGCATTCTACCACTGAACTACACCCGCGTCAGGATCAAGATGCACGAGGTAGCCCCATCCGATCACACATTAAAGCGAAAAAAGTGCTGGGATCCTATAATTTACGGTATTTTTGATCATTCCCCATTAACTTCTCATTATACGAAAAAAACCTTGGCGCTCCAAACCCTGAGGGCTAACTTTTTTCCATGACAGCGGGTATAGCTTAATGGTAAAGCCCCAGCCTTCCAAGCTGGCCATAAGGGTTCGATTCCCTTTACCCGCTCCATTCGACAGGAGCACCATACGAAAAAGTAGCACTTACACAGAAGCATGACGATAAAATCAATTTTCTACCACGCGATCATCGCGGCTGCGTTGGGTCTTTCCCCAACCATCATGGCCGAGGAAACGGACTGCACCAAGTTATCGGACACGGTGAAGAAACTGGTCGGCGCCAAGCCCGACCACGTTCTTGAAATTGTTGAACGGCAAACGGCTGCCAACCCCAGCTGTTCCTGTGAGGTGGTCAAGGCGGCCATCGTGGCCACCGAAGCTGACCGGAAGCTCGTGGGTCAGATCGTTGCCACGGCGATTGAAGCAGCCCCCGACAAGATGAGCATCATCACTTCCTGTGCCATTGCGGTGGCTCCTGATGCCCTGGAGGAAATCAAGGCGATTCTCGCCAAGCTCGATCCAAAAGCCCTGGCCAAGAAGGGGAATGATCCCGCTGGTGATGCCAAGGACGCCAAGGATGCGGTCGTTAGCAGCGTGAAGAACCCGCTGGATGGCCCCTACCTTATCCCAGGCCTGCCGCCCATTCACCCGCCCCTCGTGCCGGCCATCAGCACTCCCAGCCCTCTGAGTATCATTACTGTTCCTGGCGCCGCAGAGTAATCTCCCAGGAAGACGAATAAATTACAACGTGCCGGTTTCCACTCTGGATCAAAGCGGCAACTCGGATCCCCTACGCAACGCATCTCTACCTTATCTATCATGAACAAAACGTTTATTGTCTCCGCCTTTGGCCTGGCCGCGAGCGGCCTTCTTTCCGCCCAGGGTTTATACAACATCATGCCATTTGATGATGAGCCGGCTGATTCGCTTCCCTTGAATTGGACTGCTGGTGCAAGCCTCGGTTGGGATTCAAATGCCTCGCCTCAGTTCTCTGAGTGTTCAGGTGTTGATTCCGATGATGTGGTTTACCTTTCGGCCTTCGTGCAGGCGAATTTCGTCAGCAAGACGCCCCAGACCACCATCGATCTATGGGGGCGGGCTGGCGCGACCTACTATCTTGACGAGATTACACAGAGCGGTGGAGCGTTTCCTGGTGTTGGTGTGCGGGAGGACTTCTTTCCGCAGGTCCGGGGGGGAATCAACATCGTGCATCGGGTGAATGAGGCCCTGCGATTGCGCAGTCGCAACCATGTGACATATGAGCAGGAACCGGATTACGATTTCGGGATCGCTACTGATCGTCGCCAGGGCAGTTACCTCCGCTATAGCTCCGACAACAGTGTGGGCTACCGGTGGACCGAGCGTCTCGGAACAAGCACCGGCTACCGTTTCAGTGGCGTGGCCTTTGATGAGATTAACCGCAACGACTACGAGCGTCACCTCTTCTACAACCAGTTCCGTTATCGTACCAGCCCCAGCACGGTATGGACTGCGGCCTACCGTTACCAGACTCAGAGCAACGATTCTAACAGGGATTCCGACTCCCACTATTTTCTTGTTGGTGCGGAGCATCAGGTAAGCCCGACCACGGTAGTGGTGTTGCGGGCCGGCGCCCAGATCCAGGAGATCGACGACGGTGCCAGCAATTCGGCTCCCTACGTGGAGGCGACCTTGCGTGCGGCTCTCAGCGAATCCGCGCAGGTCCGTGCCTTTGTCCGTTACGGACTGGAGGACCGCAATCGCCTTATCTGGACCCACGACTGCTGGGAACGGCCGGTGCTTGCTCGCTATGAAGAACGCCAGACCTTCCGTCTCGGCTTGCAGGGGTCTTACGTGGTATCGCCCAAACTGACCTTCTTTGGCGGCGTAAACGTCATGATGTTCAACTATGAGGGTCAGATTGGCCCTGATCCGGAGGCTCCCGGTAGCCTGGATGAGAAAATCGTAAACCTCAATGCAGGTGCCAGCTATGAGGTTGCAGACAATCTCTTTGTGACTGGTTCTTACAATTTCACCAAGTCCTCTGCAGACGCTGATATCCGTGATTATGACCGGAGTCGCGTCCAATTTGGCCTTCAGTCGTCTTTCTAAGGATTTTCCTGTCGAAAAATCCGAACAGATCCGCCCCCGCAATGTCTGCTTCCATTGCGGGGGTTTTCTGCCGCTTGGCTCTTCGCCCTGCCCGTTCGCCTTATAGGCAAATCCCCCTCACCCTCTAAAATATCAGGTTATGCAAAACGATTCCTATAACCAAACTGCCGCCAGCGAAGCTTCGCTGCACGCGGTCGATTACTGGCAGGTTCTCAAGAATCGCTACGGAGTCATCCTGCTGACCTTCCTTCTCATCTTCATGACGGCGGCGGTGATCACCTACGTTCTGCCAAAGAAGTATGAGAGCACGGCCTTGCTGCAGGTAAACCACTCCTTTGTCGAACTGGACCCGCTCAATGGCGCTGCCGGCCATCCCATGACCGGGGCCTCTCCCTCGCATGCCTATATCCAGAACCAGTTCAAGATCATTGAATCCGAGAAGACCATGCTGCGTGTGGTGGAGAGACTCGATCTCACCACGCGTTGGAGGGGTTACGACCGCGACATGGCACTCGTGAAGCTGAAGCAGATTCTCAAAACCGAACAGATTCGTAATACCGACCACATTGAGATTCGGATCCGGCACCAGAACAGGGAGGATGCCCGCGATATCTCCAAAGAGATCGCAGAGTCCTACCAGCTCGGGCGCAACGCGGATGAGCGCAATCGTGCCGGGGAGGCCCTCGATGCTCTGGAAACGGAAGTGCGCTCCCAGGAAGACCTGGTGGAGGATAAGCGTCGGCATTTTCACTCTATCGTAAAGGCGGTGGGAATTCCATATATTGAGGGGGTTTACACCAGTGGCCGAATGGGGCAGAGCGAGGAGTATATTCTTAAGAGTGCCGAGATGCAGCAGTTCGGTGCCGAGGAGAGAAAGGCCGAACTGGAAAATCAGATCCAGCAGCTACTTACCCTGAGGGATGATGAGCTCATTGATTTTGCCGAGGGGCTCAAGCTGCCGGGGAGCCAGGTGCCCGTCCTGCGCGTCAGGATACAGGAAAGCAAACTCAATATGGAAGCCATGCAGGCTTCCGGGCTGGGATCCAAGCATCCATCGATGGAGATGGCACTGATTGCTCAGACCAAAATGCAGGAAAATCTCCAAGCCGCCGTGGTCGTGCTCAGGGAGTT
>Ga0315326_10001411_pt1 | contig 12469 bp, 10 predicted proteins | sample M180m32315metaG_FD_203457 | JGI IMG/M metagenome (GOLD analysis project Ga0315326, IMG submission 203457) | Ammonia-oxidizing marine archaeal communities from Monterey Bay, California, United States - M1 80m 32315 | ecosystem: Environmental > Aquatic > Marine > Coastal | place: USA: California... | reverse complement strand
ACGATTTCCGAGACGCCCGGAAATGAAATTCCCCGACATAAACCCTACGGTGAGAAGCATGAAATACAGGCCGTACTCGCCGGACGAAGCCTTGTAATGATCGCGCATCAGAAATGATGCGTAAGTCGCAAGCGCAAAAAATGCACCGGACGTAAACGCCGGGACGAAGGCATATCCGACAAAGACCGGATTGCGGAAAAGGATCCAGTAATCGCGCAATAATGTGCTGCGTTTTTCGGGTCCTCGCCGGTCCAGGTGCGTTTCGCGAATAATCGTACCACCGAGGACCAGGACCAGGATCGAAACACCGGTTGCGAATATAAACACCGCGTTCCAGCCGAACAGGTCCGAAACAGCCCCGCCGATCGGGGGCGCCAGTGTCGGGCCGAGAACGTACGCGGTTGTGATATACGCGATCACCTGCGCCAGTTTATCGGGCCCATAAACATCCCGCGCAATTGCTCGAGCAAGAACGACACCACACCCCGCGGCGAGCGCCTGCAGCAACCGGCCGGCGATCAAAAATTCAAAGCTGGTCGCGACCGCGCAGATCACCGAGCCGGCAACAAACAGGAAAAGCCCGACCATCAGGACGGGTTTACGCCCGTAACGGTCCGATGCGCTGCCGTAAATCAGCGTCCCGAACGCCATGACAAACAACACCATGCTGAAGGTCAGCGTTGTCATAAACGTGGACACGCCGAAGGCCTGCTGGATGGTCGGCATGATCGGGATGTACATGTGGACGGCGAGCGGGCCGATCAGCGTGATTGTGATCAGCGCGACCAGGAACAGCCAGCCCGGTCCGCGTTCATCCATGGGAGATCGCTGGGTCAGGATGCCAACTCCCGGCGTAGAACCTTGCCCACCGGGCTTTTGGGAAGCGCGTCGATGAAGTCGACGACATGCGGCGCCTTATAAGGCGCGATCCGCGACCGCACGCTGAGGCGGATATCTTTGGCCATCTCGTCCGACGCGGTCTCACCGCTGCGCAGCACGCAGACGGCACGAATTCGGTTGCCAATTTCCTTGTCGGCCAAAGGCACAATGCAGGCTTCTGTAATCGCCGGATGCTGGCGCAGAACGTTCTCGATTTCATACGGAGAGATAAATATGCCGCGGCTTTTAAAACAATCGTCGCTGCGCCCGGCAATCCGGAAATAGCCGTCTTCATCGCGCGATGCAAGATCGCCTGTGTGGTACCAGCCATCGTGAACGACCTCGGCTGTTTTGTCCGGATCCTTGTGGTAGCCGAGGAAAAACCCGGGATTATCCGACGCGATCATGAAATGGCCGACTTCGCCCGGCGGCAATACCTTATAGTCTTCATCCAGAACCGTGACGTGGGTGCCGGGGATCGGCACGCCAATGGAACCCGGGCGGACAGGTTGCAGCGGTCCCTGCCCCAGGACCATCTGCATTTCGGATACGCCGTAATGCTCCCATATGTCGCAACCGATGCGATCCTTAAATTCCTGCCAGGTCGACGCTTCCAGCGCTTCCCCCGTGGCGTTGCATCCGCGGACGGAGGAAAAATCGTAGTCGTTCTCGACGCCATCCATGGCGAGGATCCGCCGGTACACCGTGGCGACCGAATAGATCAGCGTTACTTTGTGACGTTCGACGGCTTTGAGCACATTTTCGGGACTTGGGCGTTCTTCGAGGATAACCCCGGTGACGCCGTTGCGCAGCGGGAACATCACATTGTGTCCGAGGGCGCTGATAAAGCTCCACTCGCCGGTTGCATAGGCGCGATCGCCGTCGACAGGCGGTAGCCGGTAACGATTGGAATCGCCGAGCGCGATCACCCAGCGATGGGCGTGGACAATGCCTTTTGGGCGGCCGGTCGTGCCAGACGTGTAGACGAAGAATGCCGGATCTTCCGATGCCGTATTTGCTGTGTCGAACGGCGTACCGGGGGCGTTGTCGATCAGGGCTTCGAAGTCGAGCGTGTCTTCTGGTGCACCACGCGCGACGATGATCCCTGCCGGCAGTTTTTCCGCGAGGTTTATAACCGGTTCCGCCAGACTGCCGACCGTTACGGCTGCCTGTGCATCGGAATGTTCGAGGACGTAGAGAACCTCTTCTTCTCCAAGCAGCGAATTCTGGAGTACGGGTAACGCGCCTATCTTCATGAGCGCGAGCACGGTTTCGGCGAACTCGTGGCAGTTGTGCATCCGCACGAGTACCGGCATGCCCGGAGCGATGCCGTTGGCCGCCAAACCGTGGGCAAGGCTGTGCACGCGCGCTGCAAATGCATCGAAGCTCAGCTCGCCGGCATCCCACACAAACGCTGTCCGGTCACCGAAGCCCCTTTCCGGGATGCGGTCGATCAGTTCCCCAGCGATATTGAGCCGGTCCGGGATGTCGCGATATCCTGGCGGCAGCGCGGCGGTTACGGCTGTCATTTACCCTTGGGGCCTCCGAACGGCGAGTTGCCGTAATACGGCCCCTTGTATTCGGGCTGGCGTTTGTCGAGGAACGCGCGCATGCCCTCGACGCAATCACCAGTGCGGGTAATTTCCTGGATGGCGGCGAATTCCTTGGCCCAGCCTTCGTCGGTCCGATTGTGATTCCAGTACATCTTTACCAGATCCTTGGCGTAGCGGACCGAAAGATAGGGGTTAGATGCGATCTGCGCCGCGTAAGCGAGCGTTTCGGGTAGCAGGTCGTCATGGGGGAAGACCTTCTCGACCAGGCCGATATCCAGCGCTTCGTCGGCCATGATGATTTTGCCCGTCAGGATCATATCGAGGGCTTTGCCGACACCGACCAACTTCGGCAGGTTCCGTGCACCGCCGGATTCGGGCAGGAAGCCCGCCGGCACCGCAACTTCGCCGAGCTTTGCCTTGTCGGATGCAAAACGGAGATCGCAGAGCGTGCAGATTTCAAGACCGATGCCGACCGCGGGGCCGTTAATGGCCGCGATCACGATGCAGGGCAGGTCTTCAAATTTCTTGAACGCGCGCTGCAGCACCTGATGGCGCAGGTCGTTGAAGAAATAGCTCGCGATTTCCTTATAGGCGCCGAAATTGCCGAAATCGAAATCTTCTTCGCCAGCGCCGAGGGGATCAGCCTCGCTCTTCAGGTCGCCGCCCGCCGAAAAGCCCCTGCCTTCACCGGTAACGATCATAACCTTGATATTGCTGTTATGGCCGATCTCGTCGCACAGGATATCCAGCTCGACGCGCATACGGACATCGATCGCGTTCAGAAAGTCCGGGCGGTTCAGGGTCAGCAGACCGATGGACATTTCGCCCGGATTATTCGGGTTTTCGAGGATTTCCCATTTGAGGGCCTGATATTCCATGATCGTTCTCCTGCTTCGGTTCAGCTGCCGACTTTGAGCGGCGCGGTAAGGGCCCGGAGCGCAGCAATTACGCTGAGGGCAGTGATTTTCCCGGTGCCGGGATTTTCGACTGACGGGACGTTTTCGATGCTGAGGCTAAAGCGGGCGCTGTCGGCTTCGACCTCGATACTATGCGTGTTGCGCTCAAGCGCTGGGTCGGCCCAGATTTCAAGCGTGGTGCGGTCGGGGCCAATACCCGCAAGGCCGAGGGCTGCTGCGACATTCACGTTGGCTGGAAATCCGGCGGCCCCTTCGCGGGCCGTTCCTTCGAATACCTGCAGCGGTTCGCTGAGGTTTTCAATCGAGATGCCGTGTTCTTCCAGATAAGGCGCGCCGGTCAGCGAGAAAGGCGGCTTGCGCGTGATCATGCGCACTTCGTGGATTTCGCCTTCCGCGGCAGCACGCACCGCATCGAGGCCGAGCAATGCGCCGGTCGCAAGGACGATCTGTGCGTTGTGCGCTTTTGCGATGTCCACGACATCGGGATGGATGAGCAATCCCGCCCCGCTGACCGTGATAAATATCCGGCCGGCCTTTAGTGCAGGTTCGGCAATATCCCGGAACGCGGCCTTGGGTACGCATTCAACCACGACGTCGCATAAATCGGCGAGTTTCTGCGGTTCGACAACGGGTACGGGGGCACAGACACCTTCCATATTGCGCCGCGCCTTGTCTTGGTCTCGCGCGCAGATGGCGGCAAGTTCTAGACCGTCAATGCCATTGTCCAGCGCGGCGGCGACCGGTTTTCCGATCGTCCCGAAGCCGGCGATTCCGACTTTCACATCGCTCTCCCTGTTTCCTGCGTGACTTGCCACAGGCTTAGCGCCAAAGTGCGCGCGCATCAAACCTTTCACAACGGCAGATTTGCATGGCGCTCCTGTTCATTTGCGACGGCGAAGACCCCGATATCTGGGAAACCGCACTACGCGCGGAAATTCCCGACCTCGACATGCGGGCCGGCCGGATCGGAATTACCGATGAGACCGAAATCGACATAGCGCTTGCATGGCAACCACCGCGTGGATTGATGGCTAGTTTGCCCAACCTGAAGGCGATCCTGTCGCTTGGCGCAGGGGTCGAACATATCCTGCGTGATCCCGAACTGCCTGCTGGTGTGCCAATCGCACGGCTGATTGATCCCGGCCTGCAAACCGGGATGGTCGAATTTATTACGATGGAGGTGCTGAGCCATCACCGGCGTGCAACCGAATACCGGGCGCAACAACGAGCCGGTGAATGGAAATTGCTGCGCCAGACCCTGTCGCGCGACCGGCGGATCGGTATTCTCGGTCTTGGACATCTCGGCGCAGCCTGCGGGACAACGCTGACCCGGTTTGGTTTCCCGGTGTCCGGCTGGGCGCGTTCGGAAAAGGATATTCCCGGTATTGAAAGCCATACCGGCGAAGACGGATTGTTCGCGATGCTGGAACATACGGATATTCTCGTCTGCCTGCTGCCGCTGACACCCGATACCGAAGATATTCTCGATGCCACCACATTAGGCGCCCTGCCCCGCGGCGCCGTGCTGATCAATGCCGCGCGCGGCAAGCATATCGTTGACGACGATCTGCTGGATGCGCTCGACAGCGGTCAACTTTCGGCGGCGACCCTCGATGTCTATCGCGAGGAACCGTTAGCGGCGGATCACCCGTTCTGGACACATCCGAAGATCACGATGTTTCCACATGCCGCTGCGTGGACACTGCCCGAATCCGCTGCCCCGGTGATCGCCGAAAATATCTGCCGCGCTGCCGACGGACGCGACCTGATCGGTCAGATCGATATCCGCCGGGCTTATTAATTAGCGGCCGGGATTATCTCCCGGTACGTGCCAGGCTGTTTACCCAGCCCTTCATGCGGTCCTTGCCGTTGGCAATCTGCGCATCGTCAAACCATTTCGACAGGTCGACCTTGTCGACCGCATAGACCGGCCGCAGGAAGTCGCTTTCATAGCCGAACGGCACCGTGCAATCGATCGCCATGCCGCCTTCGAACCGCGTGTTTGACGCCGTCCATTCCTTGTCGCCCGCGGTCATACGCTCCGCCGGCATGAATGTCTGGCCGCGGCCGCCCGGAATCGGATTAAGGATGTCGGTATGCGGGTTCACGCGTGTGGTGATGTTCCACATGATGTCGTCCATGTCGTAAGGGTCGGCATCTTCCGACACCGCGATACAGATGCGGGCGCCCTGCGAGGTGGCGATAAATGCGCCCATGAAATTGCGTTGCCAGCCTTCGTCGATCTGGTTTCGCTTCTTCACCTGGATGATAGCCCCGCCCCAGTCGGTCATGCAGTAGGGCATGACAACGTCGGTCACAATCCCCGGCTGCATGCGCTCACACAGGGCGTACAACGCAGCTTCGCGCACGGTGGTGTCGATGTTGTGTTCATCCAGCGTATGGACGGCGAGAGGGAAGATGATCGGCTTCGATTCCGGCTTCCGCATCGTCACCGCGGTGCAATGGAATGTCGGCGCCTTGTAGGCCTTGCCCATGTAGCCCGCCCATTCCGGATGGAAGTGAAAGCGCCCCTGCACACCGGCCTCTTCAGCCTCGGCAGTCTCGTACCGGCGGTCGCGCGGGTTCACGTAGCCTTCGAGCACGACTTCGCAATCAGCCACGGCAAAGGCATCGACCGTGCGGGCCTTGACCAGGCGTACCGGTGTGCCCTGAACGGCACCGGCAATGCCGATTTCGTCACAGCCCTGGGGCAGGATGACGTAATCGAACCCGGCGCCGGCCAGCAGCGTGCAGGACGGCGGCAGCCCGAAACACATGGTGATCGGCACGGGCTCGTCGTCCTTGTAGTGTTTGGACACGACCTGCCACATGTGCGAGCCGGGCGAGATCTGGAACGTGCCGACATTGCCCCAACGGAAATTCATCCGGTTGTAGCCAAGGTCGGTGCCACCGTCGAAATACTTGCCCGCGACAACACGGTTCCCCGACCCAACGGTGAGTTCAGGTTCGAATTCGGTATGACGGATCGGCACGATATAGTCGTTCACATTCACCGGATCGAGCACTACGTGCTCCTGGCACGGGGCTTCGTCCTGGCCGATCTCGACCGGCGGCAGCGGATGCTGCAGTGCATAGGCGAGTTTGATCGTGCGGTCGGTGTCGTTTTTCCAGCCGAACATCTTGTTCACGACATTCATGTCGCCGAACAGGTTGGTCACGCAGCGGTGGTTCGGCTTGTCCTTCACGTTGTTGAACAGGATCGGACATCCGCCGTCGAAATTTTTCTGGATGGCAGCGATCTCAATATCCGGATCGACCTCGACATCGGTTTCAATCAGGTCGCCTTCAGACTTTAGCCATTCCAGCGTCCCCCGAAGATCCGCGATCAGTTCGGATGCCATGCCTGGCATCTCCATTTCTGCTGCACACATATCTGGTTCTTTCCTGTTCCGGCGTTTACCGCCGTGATTACTGCCTTTTTAACGAAAACACCGGCCACGTGAAGTGGCCGGTGTTTCGATATCCCGTTTGATGCCGCCGCGTCAGCGTTGCAGCGACATCAGGATTTCACGGGTGCTGTCCGCCAGTTCACATTTGATCTCGTCAAAGGCAGACATCGGCGGGAACATCAGGCCCGTTCCTTCCATGTGGCTGTGCATTTCCTTGAGATAACGGTTCACGATTGCTTCGGTCGTATTCCGTTTCAGGCCGTGCTCCAGACAGAAGTCGTTATCTGCGCCCTCAAGTCGGCCAAACGCACGCTTCAGGGCATTCGGCATCACCCGATCATAGACGACCTGGAACGCGGCAAGCTGCGCAGGATCCTTGGCGAATTGCTTCAGGTTCTCGACGCCATTGTCGTAGTGGTCTTCTTCGTCCTCAAGGACTTCTTCCTGGCTGGCGCCCCAGGGCAGATAACTGGATTCCCGGTATTCCATGATCTGGTGGCTGCCGGCACGATCGACGGTGAAGTTGAATACGGCGATATCGAGCCAGTTATCGAGATCCAGTCCCCAGAAATCACCCGCATCGGGACGACCGGCAATGATTTCTTCCGGATCTTCACCGAGGTCGGTCAGCAGGTCGTACAGTCCACGGCTGTGGCGCGCCTCTTCCGCTGCGAATTCGGCGGCAAGCTCCTTTTCCTGCCAGTTCGGCGCGGCGCTGATCGCGCGGCCGAACACCTCGGCGGTCGCCGTTTCGGCGTAAATCTGGCGGGTCATCAGACGGACCAGCATTTCCTTGTAAGCGCCGGTCGGCTCCGTCGGGTTGTTGTATGTTTCCACGGGTCTCTCCTGTTTTTGCTCAGAAAACGCTGCCGGACAGCGCAAATACTATAGCCAATTGCTTCGGTTGCGTGGAATTTGTCAAAGCATTAGATATAAATCAAATCGTCATTTTTTATACGAGTTATCGGTTTGGCCAATATCAGGAATATAGATCTCAATCTTCTTGTCGTTCTCGATGTGTTACTCGACGAACGCAGCGTCAGCCGCGCCGCGCAGCGCCTCAGTCTCTCACAGCCAGCGGTCAGTGGCGCGCTGAAGCGTCTGCGGGAAACGTTCCAGGATCCATTGTTTGTGCGGTCCCGACAGGGTATCCGGCCGACGCCCCAGGCGCTTGATCTCATCCGCCCGGTGAAGACCGTCCTGCAGGAGATCGATGCGATCCTTTCAGTTGCGGGTTTCAACCCGGATGCGGCAGATTCGGTCTTTACGATTGCCGCCACGGATTACGCCCAGATGACATTCCTCGCCCCGCTTATGCAGCTCGTTCATCGCGAAGCGCCGAATATCCGTTTTTCAATCGTTTCGACTGACGTTAGACGCATGTCGGAACAATTTGACAGACAAGAGATTGATTTTGCGATCACAGTTCCCGAAATGGCGCCATCCAATGCCAATGAGATGACGCTGTTCGACGACCGTTATGTCTGCGCCGTCAGTCCTCATCATGCAGCCGCCCACTGCGAATTGACCCTGGATGAATTCTGCGCGCTCGACCACGTGCTGGTAGCGCCGTCCAGCGATGGTTTCTTCGGACCAACCGACGACGCGCTCGCCAAGCTGGGCCGACGCCGTCGGGTCAGCGTATCGGTTCCGAATTTTCTCAGCCTTCCCAGCATTCTTGCGGCATCGGATTTCATTACAGTCGCGCCCGAACGCGTGTTGAAGCCGTTTTCGGACTCGCTATACATCTTCCCTGCCCCGCTGCCGCTGCCCGACTTCAAAGTCATCGGCCTGTGGCACGAACTGTCGAGCCGGTCGCCGGCGCATACATGGTTGCGGGAAAAGATGGAACAGATCGCCAGCGGGATCGATGCGCCGGAACTGGTTGAGGTGACGCCTTAAAGCGGCTCCTTGGAATAGAGCCGGATTGGCGCGATTTGCCCGCCATCCATATTGCCCTCATCGATTGCGCGTTCGTAAAGCGATGTCACCAGGTCAGTGACGGGCATCGGGCTGTCCGTTCGCCGCCCCAGGTCGCTTGCGATATTCATGTCCTTCATCATCATCGATGCGTCCGCGGGATCCGAATAATCAGCGGTCGCCATGCGCCGCCCATGATCCTGCAGGACCGGTGAATCCGCCCATCCGCCTTTCAGGGCATCGGCCAGCGCTTGCGCGTTCATCCCGAAATTCTTCGCGAGATTAAGCGCCTCGGCAATGGCACAGATTTCGGCCCCGATGATCAGCTGGTTGCAGGACTTGGTCGCCTGGCCCGATCCCGACGGTCCCATCAATGTGATCTGCTTGGCATAATTTGAAATTAACGGGTGAACCTGCCCGAATTCATTCGGGTCGCCCCCGGCCATCACGATCAATTCGCCGCGCGCCGCACCGCCCGGTCCGCCTGAGACCGGCGCATCGATCCAGCCCATGGCATTTGCGACCTTCAGTTTCTGGGACCATTCGCGCGTTGTAACGGGATCAATCGAAGAATGATCGACCAGCACTTTGGTCCGCCCGTCTGCATCGGCGATGCCGCCGGCGGCGAAAACGATTTCTTCGACGGCGTCGTCGTTAGAGACGCACAGGATCAGAACGTCCGTCCGTTCAGCGAGCTGCGCCGGCGAATCCGCCCAGGCCGCGCCCGCAGCGAGAGCTGCACCGGCCTTATCGGGCGACCTGGCCCATACGGTTACCGGCAAACCCGCGGCCTGCAGGTGGCCGCACATGGCACCGCCCATAGTACCCAGCCCGATAAAACCGATATTTTTCTCCGCCATTCACTGCTCTCCATTTGATCTCTATTGCGTCCGCTCGGCGCATCGACAGCATAGCAGAGCAGCGCCGGAATTGCCGCTTTCTCTGACGAGATCAAGGGCGTAAGTTCAGGAGAGTTCAACACTCCGGAACGGGAATTCCATGGCAAAACTGACACTCGAACAGGCACAAATTATCGTCAACAAAACGCTCGAAAAAGGTGCTGAGATGGGTCTGAACCCGTTAACCGTCTCCGTGGTCGACGATGGCGGAAACCTGAAAACCTTTGCCCGCGCGGACGGCCCGGGAGCCGCACTTCGTCCCCAGGTGGCGACAGGTAAGGCATTCGGCGCGGTCGGCATGGGAAGATCTTCCCGCCAGCTCGGCGCATTGTTCGAGGAACGCCCGAATTTCGGCACGGCGCTCGTTGGTGCATCCGATGGCCGGATTATTCCGGTTCCCGGCGGCGTTCTGATCATGAACGGCGATGAAATCGTCGGTGCGGTCGGTGTCAGTGGCGACACGTCTGACAATGATGAAGCGGCAGCGGTTGCCGGCATCGAAGCTGCCGGTCTGACGGCAGGTATCTGATTCACCGATAATGTCCCAGGCAGCAGTTCTTAGCGACGCCGAAACCCTACGGCGCGACCGGCGTGTTACGACACTGATCGGGATTTCTCACGGGGCGAGCCATTTTTACCAGCTTGCCCTGCCGCCGCTGTTCTACCTAATCAATGCCAGCGAAGACATCAGCTTCGCGCTGCTCGGCGCGTTGACGGCTGCGTTTTATATCGCCTCCGCGGTCTGCCAGCCGTTGTCGGGCTTTCTGGTCGACAAGTTTGGTGCGCGCCGCATTCTCCTGGTGGGGCTCGGGACAATGGCGGGCTGCACCGCGTTGATGGGAGTGCTGCCTTACTATCCGGCGCTGTTTGCCCTCTCGATCCTCGCCGGAATCGGCAACAGCGTCTTTCATCCCTGCGATTACAGCATCATGAATGCGACGATCAGCGAAGACCGAATGGCGCGCGCCTTTAGCTATCACATGTTCGGCGGCTATGTGGGATATGTCGCAGCGCCGGTCGCAATGACGGCAATCGGCACCACTTTCGGCTGGCAACCGGCCATAATTATTGCTGGCGCGGCTGGGCTGGTGCTGTTTGCGATCCTATGGGGCGGCAGTCGTGATTTTCGGGACAGCACGCATGAACGCGCCGAAACCGGCGCGGCCGAGGAAAGCCTGAAGGAAAGCGTGCGCACCCTGATGAGTCCACCGGTCCTGTTGTGCTGGAGCTTTTTCTTCTTCGTCGCTATGGGACAGATGGGACTTATGACGTTCGTGCCCACTCTGATGAAAGAAATCTACGCGTTTGAGCTGGAAGCTGCAGGCGCGTTCGTGTCGGTGATGATTGGTGCCGTCATGACGGGCGTGCTATGCGGCGGGTATCTGGCAGACAATTTCAGAAAACCCGATGTCATCGTCACGATCGGATACTTCATCGCGACTTTCCTGGTCGCCAGCATATGGTATTTCGAACTGGTCAGTTGGCAGCTTTTCGCGATCTTTGCGGTTATCGGGTTCATGTATGGCGTCGTGTTTCCGTCGCGCGAACTGCTGGTCCGTGCCGCGACGCCCAAGGGGGCCAGCGGCAAGGTATTCGGTTTTGTCTATTCCGGTATGGATTTTGGCGCGGCCGTCACGCCAGTGCTGTTCGGCTGGTTTGTCGATACCGGTGTGCCGCGCTACGCGTTTCTGTGCGTGGCAATCCTCTGGGCAGCGTCCGTCGTCATCATGCTGATGACAAACGCGGCCACCAAACGCCAAGAAACCGTCGCGGCGGAATAGGCATGACAGCCGCCCTCGCCACCGAACGCCGCCACGATTTTCGTGTCATGGGCGTGGTCGGCATGTGCCACTTCTTCAGTCATTTTTACCAGTTCGTCCTGCCGCCGTTGTCTATCTATATCCATCAGTCCGAAGGCTATAGCCTGGAGAGCCTCGCTGTGCTGGTGTCGGTGTTTTTCGGTGCGTCATTCGCGTTGCAGGTGCCGGTCGGCATATTCGTCGATCGGTTCGGCGCCCGGAATATTCTGATGGCAGGCGTCGTTATCCTGGCGGCCTGCACGCTGCTCTACGGTGTCTTCACCAGTTATCCGGCCTTGTTTGTCCTCAGTATTATTGCAGGTGCGGCCAACAGTGTTTTTCATCCGGCGGATTACAGCATTCTCAACGCGTCGATAAAGAGCGAACGGCTCGGACGGGCCTTCAGCGTCCATAATTTCGCCGGGTTCGCCGGCTACGGGATTGCACCGGTTCTCGTCGCCGCGCTCGGTGCGCTCTGGGGGTGGCAGACCGCGGCTATCGTCACCGGTGGCGTCGGATTATTTTTTGTCTTCTTTGTCTTCAGCCTCAGCGGTGATTTCGAGGACTCGTCCCACGCCCGGCGCGAACAGGAAAACACCAACACGCTTGGCCAGGACCTAAGAACCCTGATGCAGGCGCCCCTACTTCTCTGCCTGCTGTTTTTCGTCCTGCTATCGGCCGGGCAACTGGGCGTACAGTGGTTCGCCGACGATGTTTATCATATCGGGTACGGCATCCCTGTTATTCAGGGAAACAGTTACGTCTCGGTGTTCGTTGCCGGGATCGCCATCGGCATTATCGCGGGTGGAATTGCCGCGGACATGACGAAACATCATCTCAGGCTCGCGGCTGTCGGCTTTATCGGTTGTGGACTTCTAACAATTTCGATGGGTTTAGTGCCGCCGGAAGGCGTCATTATTTACCCGCTATTCAGTGCTACAGGATTTTTGTTCGGGTTCGGGTTTGCTTCGCGGGACCTGCTGGTCCGCAGTCTGGCGCCGCCGGGCGCGAGCGGTGCGGTCTATGGCTTTGTGTTTTCCGGGCTGGATATCGGCTCGACGATCATTCCGCTCGTGTATGGCTATTTCCTCG
>Ga0315326_10001409_pt1 | contig 12473 bp, 20 predicted proteins | sample M180m32315metaG_FD_203457 | JGI IMG/M metagenome (GOLD analysis project Ga0315326, IMG submission 203457) | Ammonia-oxidizing marine archaeal communities from Monterey Bay, California, United States - M1 80m 32315 | ecosystem: Environmental > Aquatic > Marine > Coastal | place: USA: California... | reverse complement strand
AAGAAGCAGCCACCGCAAAGTGCGGGAAGGAAAAGTAGTGTCCACTAAAATGGATAAGACAATTGTGGTGCAGATTTCGCGAAGAATTTCACATCCACTTTATAAGAAAATTATTACTCGTTACAATAAGTTCATCGCCCATGACGAAGGGAATGAAGCGCATGTAGGTGATATTGTAAGAATCATGGAGACAAGGCCGCTATCTAAGACTAAAAGATGGCGTTTGGTTGAGGTTGTTAAGAAGGGCGAATTAGCCCTGACAGCTTCTGAAGCTGCGGAATCTTCTTCAGATAATACTAAAGAGGCCTAGTTGTTGGCCTGAAATCATTACGAAAAAAGAAAACGAATGCTACAATTACGATCTAGATTAAATGTTGCCGACAACTCTGGGGCTAAAGAGGCTTGGGCTATTGGTGTGCTTGGTATTCGCAAGGATACAGCTTCCGTGGGAGATGTGATTAAGGCTCATGTGCGTGAAGCTACTCCGGATGGAAATGTTAAGAAAGGTGAAGTTGTTAATGCTGTCGTGGTTCGTACTAAGTCCCCGATTCGCCGTTCCGATGGTTCTGTGTTGAGATTTGATTCAAACGCGATAGTGATTATTGATCCCGACGGCAATCCAAGAGGAACACGAATTTTTGGTCCGGTGGCTCGCGAATTAAGACAAAAGCGCTTCATGAAAATCGTTTCATTAGCACCAGAGGTGATTTGATTATGGGAAATAAGCGACATATTAAAAAAGGGGATTTAGTCTACGTTATTTCAGGTGAGGATCGTGGAGGGAATGGTAAAGTGATCGATGTTTTTCCCAAAACAGAGCGTGTTGTTGTGGAGGGTCTAAACATGATCAAAAAGCATGTTCGAAAAAACCAGGATCAACCGCAAGGTGAGATTGTTGAACGTGAGGGCACCATTCATTGGTCAAACGTGATGCAGGCTGAACGTTATGAGAATAATCACAAGATAGTTTCTGCTACATCAGAATCTGAAACATCGACTGAAACATCGACTGAAACATCGACTGAAACATCGACTGAAAAAGAAGAATGATTCCGAGGCTACAGGAAAAATATAACGGCGAGATTCGTACAAAGCTTCAGGGCTTGGACAAGTATCCTAATGTCAATCAGGTGCCGAAGATTGAGAAAGTCATTGTGCACATGGGCGTCAGTCCTCAGCGAGGAAAGGATGTTCTCGAGGAAGCTATAAAGAATTTGGCTGTCATTACTGGGCAAAAGCCAGCCTTAAATAAGGCTAAAGTCAGTGTGGCTAATTTCAAATTACGACAAGGGATGAATACTGGTTGTCGGGTTACTCTTCGGAGACAATTGATGTATGAATTTTTAGATCGTTTGATAGCTGCAGCCTTGCCTCGCATTCGCGACTTTAGAGGTGTTAGTTCTAAGGGTTTTGATGGTCATGGCAATTATTCTATTGGCATTGATGATATAACAATTTTTCCTGAAATTGAGGTGGATAAGGTGAAGCATGCGTTGGGAATGGACATTACGATCGTTACAAGTGCGAAAAATAACGACGATGCCCATGAATTGATAAAAGAATTTGGGATGCCGTTTGACGGCAAACGATAAGAGAAAAATATGGCAAAGAAAGCCTGGATAGAGCGAAACAAGCGCAAGGCCAAAACGGTGGCCAAGTACGCGGCCAAGCGTGCTGAACTTAAAGCTAATGGGGATTACGAGGGATTGGCGAATTTGCCTCGTGACGCGAGTCCTGTTCGGTTGGTTAACAGATGTGAGATCACAGGCCGTCGACATGGGTACTCTCGCAAGTTTCGTGTGTCTCGACTAACATTTCGTGAAATGGCTCGGACAGGTATGATTCCGGGTGTAACCAAAGCAAGCTGGTAGGAGGAATATATATGGATCCCATTGCTAATTTACTGACCTGTATTCGGAATGCCAGTCAGGCGTTAAAGCCAGAGATAGTTGTGCCACATTCCAAGATCAAGGAAAGTGCTGTAAAGTTGCTGAAGGAAGAGGGATACCTTGATTCCTTTAATGTTGAAGGTGACCTGAAGCGTAATTTACGTATCAAGTTGAAGTTCCATGGGCGTAAAGGTGTTATTACAGGATTGAAGCGAGTGAGTCGCCCTGGGTTGCGCAATTATACTGCAGCAAAGGATATTCCGCTTGTTTTGGGTGGTATGGGTGTAGCTGTTGTTAGCACTCCGCAAGGATTAATGACCGGGCACGATGCTCGCCGCCATAATGTAGGTGGAGAGCTTTTGTTTAAGGTTTGGTAAGGAATAAAAGAGATGTCACGAATTGGAAATCAAACAATCACGGTACCGGACAAGGTTAAGGTTTCGGTTGCTGACAACCACGTATCGGTGGAAGGGCCCAAGGGTAGATTGGAGATGGATATACCTAAGAGAACGAGTGTCTCGCAAGAGGATAATGTTCTAAAGGTCTCTCGTGACGGGGATGATCGTGAGGCTCGGGCTATGCATGGTTTAAGTCGATCTCTGTTAAATAATATGGTTCTCGGTGTAACCGAGGGATTTGTTAAGAAATTGGAGATCAACGGTGTTGGCTTCAAGGCTATGGTAAGCGGAAACAAGGTTACTATGAGTCTTGGTTATTCTCACCCGATCAACTACCAGTTGCCGGATCAAGTAAAGGTTACAGTAGAGAAGGATGTAAAAGTTACAATTGAGGGACCAGATAAGCAAAAGGTGGGTATGGTCGCTGCCGAGTTGCGTGGATTTTATCCTGTTGAGCCTTATAAGGCAAAAGGTGTTAAGTATGAGGGTGAATATGTACGTCGTAAGGAAGGTAAGACGGTACAATAGTATTTGGTTGAAAATCGAGGCAAGTTAAGATGAGAACGGACAAGAAAAGAAGTTTATTAAAACGCCGACGGTGGCGTATCCGTAAAAAAGTGAGTGGGACAGAAAGTCGGCCGCGAATGAGTGTGCGGATGACTCACAAGAATATTTACGTACAATTCGTTAATGACGAAGCAGGCTGTACGGTTGCCTCCGTTACTAGTCGTGACAAGGCTGTTGAGAATCGAGCTGATTTGGCGGCCAACATTGATGGTGCTAAGCAGATAGGGAAGCTGGCAGGCGAAGCTGCCAAGGCTGCCGGAATTGAATCTGTTGTGTTTGATCGAAGTGGAACTCGTTATCACGGAAAAATAAAAGCCTTAGCCGAAGCGGCTCGTGAGGCAGGATTGAAAATTTAAGGAATAACTGTGGCAGAAGAACCTAACCAGAACGAAAAAGCTGCGGCTGATGATAGTGCTTCGAAGGTTGTGCAGCCGGAAGGGCAGTCGGCACAGCAGCCCTCGTCCTCAACTCCAAACCAAGGTGCACAAGTTAGTGGGCAGGCTCCAGGAGGTCCAGGAGGCAGAGGTCCAGGAGGCAGAGGTCCAGGAGGCAGAGGTCCAGGAGGCAGAGGTCCAGGAGGCAGAGGCCCAGGAGGCCCAGGAGGCAGAGGTCCAGGCAGAGGTCCAGGCGGCAGAGGCCCAGGCGGCAGAGGCCCAGGCGGCAGAGGCCCAGGAGGGAATCGCCGTGGTGGCCGTGATAATTTTGGGAATGAACCGGCCGATGAGTTTTCCGAAAAAGTATTGTGCATCAACCGTTCAGCTAAAGTTGTTAAAGGTGGCCGCCGATTTGGTTTTAGTGCTGTAGTGATTGTTGGGGACAAAAAGGGGCGCGTAGGAATGGGTCAAGGTAAGGCAAATCAAGTTGCCGATTGTATTCGCAAGGCCAGTGAAGATGCTCGTACCCGTCTGGTTAATGTGACGCTGAATGAATCTACACTTCCTCATGAAGTGCTTAGTCGTTTTGATGGAGCCAAAGTGCTGCTTCGTCCAGCTTCACCAGGTACCGGTATTATTGCAGGAAAAACTGTTAGAGCGGTTTGCGAATTGGTGGGTGTAAGAAATATGTTAAGTAAGTCACTAGGTTCCAATAATCCAGTAAATTTGGCTAAAGCAACTCTTAAGGGATTGTTGGAGCTTCGCGATCGTAAAGAAGTGTTGAAACTCCGCGGTAAGGCTGAAGAACCGGTTGTTGCTGAGGCATAGACTCGATTTTAATATGAGATTACATGATTTAAAACCAGCTTCTGGATCCAAGCACCGTCGTAAGCGGATTGGCCGTGGACCGGGCAGTGGTCGAGGAGGTCACACCAGTACTCGGGGACAAAAAGGTCAAGGCTCTCGTTCTGGTTCGTCGACGCGTCCTGGATTCGAAGGTGGCCAGTTGCCACTTGCTCGACGTTTGCCTAAGAGAGGTTTTAACAATAAGCCCTTTTCTATAGAGTTCATTCCGGTGAATCTCGATAGTCTCAATCACTTCGATGATGGATCTAGTGTGGATGAAAACGCTCTTCGTGAGGCAGGGCTTGTTAATGGCCGTGGCGATGGTGTTAAGATTCTTGCTAGAGGTGAGTTAGATAAGAAATTGACTGTTAAGGCGACTGCCTTTAGTGCGGCTGCCAAGGCAGCGATCGAAGGAAAGGGCGGGGTTTGTGAGGTTGTATCAAAAGCTGAAATTTCGGTTTCAGAATAAAAAGCAAATTTGATTTTTTACTTAAATACAAATGGCTAAAGATAACGCAATAACTCGAATGATAACCGGATTCCGGAATTGTTTTAAAATTCCAGAATTGCGGGAGCGTATCATTTTTACGTTATTGGTTTTAGCTGTTTGTCGCTTAATTGCGTGGGTGCCGATTCCTGGGCTAGATGGTGTTATGTTGCAGGATTATTTTGATGGGCTCCGAGAAAAACAAAGCGAAGATGGCATTGGTTTTCTTGGTATCTATAGTATGTTTACTGGTGGAGCTTGGGAGCGTTGTTCTATTGGCGGCTTGGGTATCATGCCTTACATCAGTGCCACGATTATTTTGCAATTAATGACACCTATCATACCGAGACTTTCTCGCCTTTCACGGGAAGAAGGTGGCCGTGTGAAAATTATGCAGATTGGCCGAGTTATGACTTTATTTCTGTGTTTGGGTCAGGGTTATGTGATGTCATTGGGTTGGTTGAATCCAGGAACTGTATTGCAGGGTTTTGAAGGTTCTCTGGCTGATGGGGGAATCGGGTATCATCTGCAGACAATGATGGCATTAACTTGTGGAACAATGTTGCTAATGTGGTTAGGTGAGCAGATCACTGAGCGAGGTATTGGAAATGGTGTTTCACTTGTGATAACTATTGGGATTGTTGCTGATTTACCACGTGCATTGCCAATGGTTTGGGAGATGTTTGCTCCGCAGGATTGGACTGGTGCGGATGCTGCCGTGAATCGGGGTATTTTTGAGGGTATTGGACTGGTAGCATTACTTTGGTTCGTAGTGATGGGGGTTGTTGCTGTTACGCAGGCTCAACGTAAAATCCCAGTCCAGCACGCACAGCGTGCCGTGGGGCGTAAAGTGTACGCCGGCGGTAGTTCATTTATGCCATTGAGAGTTAACTACTCTGGTGTTATGCCTCTGATTTTTGCTCAAGCCATATTGATGTTTCCGGGTATGGTATTGAGAAGCCTTGGTGGGATCGAAGGCTATGAAACAATATTTTTATCGGCAGCAAGCTGGTTTGAGGCAGGGCACCCGTTTTATTATTTTACTTATGCTTTAATGATCATGTTCTTTGCCTATTTCTGGGTAGCAACTACATTCAATGAGATTGAGATTGCCGATAACTTAAAGAAAAACGGCGGTTATATTCCTGGGGTGCGCCCAGGTAAGGCCACGAGTGATTTCTTACATAAGACAATGAGTCGTATAACGTTTGCTGGAGCGACTTTTCTTGTGATTGTTGCAATTATTCCTATGTTGCTTGGAGACGCATTGGGAATCCCTTTTCAGGTATCTCAATTTTTTGGAGGTACTAGCATTTTGATTGCTGTGGGTGTCACTTTGGACACTATGAGACAAATGGAGTCGTATTTATTGATGCGACATTATGATGGATTTTTGAGGAAGGGCCGCGTGCGTGGTCGCTTCTAATGTTGGCGGTGATATCCTCCAGCGTTTTGTTCATTGATAGACCGGCCAAGCCAATGCTTGGCTCTGGATTGGGTGCTCAGGCACCGGGAGAATAGCATGATTCATATAAAGAAAGATCATGAGGTTGAAGCCATGAGATTGGCTGGAGGGGTTTCCTCGACAGTATTACGTGAGGTGGCGTCATTTGTTCGGCCCGGTTTAAGTACTTTTGAAATTGATCAGTATGGTGGAGATAGAATCCACCATTACGGTGGAAAGAGTGCGTTTTTGGGTTACCGAGATTATCCTTGTAATATATGTATCTCGATCAACGAAGAGGTCGTTCATGGCTTGGCTTCGGAAAGGCGAGTTGAATTTGGTGATATTGTTAGCCTAGATGTAGGTGTATGTTATGAGGGGTACATTGGTGATAATGCGACTACCGTGGCGGTGGGAGGATGTGATCCAGTAGTGCAGCGCTTGATGGAAGTGACTGAGCAGGCTCTTTGTGATGGGCTTAGTCAAGCAATAGCAGGCAACAAGGTTGTTGATATTTCGAGATCAATCCAGAGAACTGCTGAGGCCAATGGTTATAGTGTCGTTAGGGAGTTTGTAGGGCACGGTGTGGGTAAAAAAGTCCACGAAGATCCGCAAATTCCTAACTTTGATGATGGCGGTGGTCGATCACCGGTCTTGAGGCCGGGAATGACTCTTGCTATTGAACCGATGGTTAATCTTGGCCAGAGGCAAGTGAAGATGCTAGAGGATGGTTGGACGGTGTTGACTCGTGATGGTTTGCCATCTGCTCATTTTGAGCACACTGTTCTCGTGACTGAAGGTGAGCCGGAGATTTTGACATGCCCGGAGAATTTACCATCCGAGCCAAGGGAATTGTGAGGGAGTATCTCCCTCCGGCGACCTTTTTGGTAGAGTTGGCAAACGGTCACAGGTTGTTTGCTCGGGTGCCGTTTAAGAAACGGGATAAGATTTCAGACATTAAGTCTGGTAGTGAAGTAAGTGTAGAGATATCGCCTACTGATTTCAGTAATGGCGTTTTGGTTTTAGATAAAGATTAGAAAAAGAACGTAAAATGAAAGTACGCGCATCAGTAAAACGACTTTGCGAGCACTGTCGGATCATTCGCCGGAAGGGCGTGGTTCGCGTTATTTGCAGTTCCAACCCGCGCCATAAACAGCGACAAGGTTGATTGAAAGAAAAAGACAATGCCAAGAATTATCGGAGTAGACATTCCTGCTAACAAGCGCATAGACATCGCGTTGCGATACGTTTATGGCGTAGGGCCAAAGATTGCTGCTGACATCCTTGAGAAGACTGGAATAGATCCTGCAACGCGTGCTAAGGATCTTGATGAAAGCGATTTATCCAAAATCGTTAATTGTATTCAAGAGAGTGACTGCTTAGTAGAGGGCGACTTGCGTCGTGAGCGCAGTTTAAATCTAAAGCGATTGCAGGCTATCAAGTCTTATAGAGGCATTCGGCACTCGAGGGGATTGCCGGTGCGTGGACAGCGAACATCTACAAACGCACGGACTCGCAAGGGTAAAAAGAAGACCGTGGGTGTGCAGCGGAATCCTAATGCCAAAGCTGGGATACACTAATTTAATAGACTGATCATTATGTCGGACGAAGAAAAAAAAGCGCAACAATCTGAGGAGATCAAGACTGAGGAGGGGAATGCCCCTCAATCGTCTAACGAAGTTCCTGCTGAGGTTAGCTCAGACAATACAGATGCTACCTCTGAAGTAGCTGAGGATAGTAAGAAGGCTAAGAAGACTACTAAATCTAAGGATGTTGCAGATAGTAAAAGTGAAGCAGGGAAGGCAGACGCTGATGAGGCTGAAGATTCTGCTGATGTCGCTGCTCCATCAGCCCAAGAGTTGTTAACTAGTGATGATCCTTCTCCGCAGAAGGTTGTCAAAGCTAAGAAGTCCAAGAATGTTCATTCTGGTATTGCTACTATTTTAGCTACTTTTAATAACACGCATGTTTCTTTGACTGATAAGCAGGGTAACATAATTGCTTGGTCTACTGCTGGTAAAACCGGATTTCGTGGCTCCCGAAAGAGCACATCTTACGCTGCACAGAAGGTTGCTCAAGATGCAGCTCGTAGGGCTATGGCTCACGGATTAAAAGAAATTGAGGTTCGAGTCAAAGGTCCGGGCTCTGGGCGTGAGTCAGCTATTCGCGCATTACAGGCTGTGGGGCTTGATATTACTTCTATTCGAGATGTTACACCTATTCCACACAACGGTTGCCGCCCAAAGAAGCGGCGTAGAGTATAATAAGGATTTTTAAGGAATGGCACGTTATACAGGTCCACGCGACAAGATTAGCCGGCGATTCGGCATACCGATTTTCGGGCCCTCGAAATATCTCGAGCGCAAGAATTACCCTCCTGGCACCCATGGTCCAAGAGCCCGACGTAAGCACACTGATTATGCGCTGGCGTTGATGGAGAAGCAGAAGCTTCGTTTTCATTATGGGTTAATGGAGAAGCAGTTTCGTGCTATTTACGATAAGGCACGTCGTCACCGTGGAGTTACCGGTGAGATCATGTTGCAGCTGCTAGAGTGCCGGTTGGATAACGTTGTATTTCGTTTAGGATTTGGGGCTACTCGTGCGCAGGCTCGCCAGATGGTGTCTCATGGGCATGTTACCGTAAACGGTGGCAAGATGACCATTTCATCTTATAGTGCATCTATTAATGATGTGATAGAGGTGAAAGATCGTAGTGCCTCAAGGCAGTTGGCTACCAGAAATCTCGAGTATTCAACCAGTCGAGTTGTTCCGGAGTGGTTGCAGCTTGAGAAGGATGCATTTCGTGGGACTATTATGCGCATGCCTACTCGCGATGAGATACAACCTATAGCTGACGAACAGACAATAGTAGAATTTTATTCCCGTTAACCACTTCATCCTTGTGGGTGAGGAAGCAATTATATGGGCCTCGTTGTAAACGGGAATAACGGTGACGAGGCCAGATTAAAATTGCTAAAAAAATAAAACATTATGCCAATAAGACTGGGTCATTTCGAGAAGCCGGATAAGCTTACAAAATCCGACGATTCCGACAACAAGTACGCTAAATACGCTGCAGAGCCGTTTGAAACCGGCTTTGGACACACCATCGGCAACTCGCTTCGTCGTGTTTTGCTTTCCTCTCTAGAGGGGGCAGCTATTACTTCTGTAAAAATTGAAGGTGCCGACCACGAGTTTGCCACAGTGGAGGGAGTTGTAGAAGATGTCACTGATATTGTTCTTAACCTTAAGAAAGTTAGATTCAGGCATAATAATAGAGAGCCACAGGAAGTTCGTCTGAATGTGACTTCTGAGGGAGCTATCACTGCGGGACAACTGGAATTGCCACCTGGTCTTAAGGTGGTTAATAAGAAACAGGTAATCTGTACGACTGATAAAAATCAAAAGGTAGAAATGGTCATGGAGGTTCAGGTAGGACGTGGATTTCTTCCTGGTGATGCTAATAAAAAACCGGATCAGCCTATTGGGGTTATACCAATTGATTCTATATTTTCTCCTGTCACACGCGTGCGTTATGCTATCGAGGCTGCTCGGGTTGGACAACGTACAGATTATGATAAGTTGATACTTGAAATGTGGACAGATGGACGCCTTAACCCTGATGAGGCTCTAAAGCAGGCTTCGGAAATATTATCGCACCATCTTTCCGTATTTACTGGAATTAATGATGAGGCTTTTGAATTCGAGCAGGATGCTAAAGCTAAGGATGAAAATCGTGAAGCCCAGCGTAAGTTGCTTAACACTAGCGTAAATGAGATTGAATTGAGTGTTCGTGCAGCGAATTGCCTTAATAATGCCAATATTACTACGCTCGGGCATCTAGCAATGAAATCTGAAGCCGAAATGCTCAAGTACCGAAATTTTGGCAAAAAATCACTCACTGAGATTAAGGAAAAACTTAAGGAGTATAGTCTTTCATTAGGGGAAAAAATTGATCCTGCCTTATTGGATTCTCCGCCGACGCCACCACCGGCTGATGCATTTGAAGATGGTCCCCCTGCTGGTATAGAGCTTGCTCCTCCTGCTGGTATAGAGCTTGCTCCTCCTGCCGGTGAAGAACTTGCCGAATAATAAATTTAATAAACCTTGTTTGAATAATGCGACACAGAGTACGAACCGCTAAATTAGGCCGCACTGGAGAGCATCGAAATGCGATGCTAGCTAACTTGGTTTGCAGCCTTATTAAGAACGATACAATTAAGACTACTTTGGCCAAGGCCAAGGCGGCTCGAGTTGTTGCTGAGAAGATGGTTACATTGGGGAAAAAAGGCACCTTACATCACCGTCGATTGGCTGTAGCTAGATTAAGAGCACCGCAACGTAAGTTTTTTCCGAGAACTAAAGGTGTTTCTGGTAGTGAGCTGCGAAAGAATTGGACAGATGAGCATGATGTAGTACGCAGGCTTTTTGATACGATTGCTCCTCGCCTGCAAAACCGCCAAGGGGGCTATACTCGAATAGTTAAGTTGGCTGGTGCCCGCAAAGGTGATGCTGCTCAGCTCGCATATTTAACATGGGTATTTGATGACGCAGTTGCTTCGGGAACTGACAAATCTGAAGAATTGGAAGCTAAGACTGATAGTAATATTGTAGAGCCTAAAACTGAAGATGTTGATGCTGATCAGTCGGCAGTAGACAATATGAATACCGATGAGGCTGTTGATACAAATGGCGAATCAGAACAGCCTTCTGAGGAAGTCAAAGAGCCTGAGCAGGAGAAGTAAAAAAATACTCAAATTATAAATTTCAAAAGCCCACATTAACGTGGGCTTTTTGTTTGTTCATTAGTCTTAGTAAAATTGGGGGTTTTTTAATGTTCGTCAGTCGCTAAACATCCAATCTTAGCAAAAGCCCATGTGAAGCCCAGGAGGCTGAATGTAAACAAATGTGGTCCGCCAATCATATAAAGAACAAATGTATAGCCAACTAGTATTACCCAACCTGCAGCAGCTTTCTTGGAATATAGTATGGTAAGCAGTCCGATTATGCCTAGGGAAATAACTAGCCCAATTAAACCCAAGGTAAATCCATGTGGTTCGGTGGCAACCATGTTAAGGATACCAAGTGAAAGGATTACGGCCATTCCTGTGATGGCGAGGATTGTATTCACGAATGAATTAATCATGCGTTCCGATTTGAGCCAAAAACTAATAGTTATAGCAAGTTTTTAGTTCTCTTATCGTATTCTTTTAAATTGCCTTGGGTTGCGACCTTCTTTGGCTCAGTCTGTTTTTACGATGGTCGATCGTATGATTACTGATGTTTTGACACAGCCAGATGCCTCACTTGATGGAACACTTCGGCCAGGTGCATTTTCCGAATTTACTGGTCAAAATAAGGTCAAGGAGAGGCTTGATATTGCTGTGCGTGCAGCCAAGAAGCGTGATGATTCTCTAGATCATATTTTACTAAGTGGGCCTCCAGGTCTTGGAAAAACCACTCTTGCAGGAATACTCGCAAGAGAGATGGGCGGAGAACTCAAGGTCACTAGTGGGCCAATTATCGAGAAAGCCGCTGATCTTGCTGGTTTATTGACTAATTTAAACCAAGGCGATGTTTTATTTATAGACGAGATTCACAGATTGCAGAAAAATATTGAGGAATACCTTTATCCTGCAATGGAGGACTTTACCCTTGATATTATTATTGATCAGGGCCCGAATGCTCGAAGTGTTCGTTTGAATTTACCAAAATTTACTCTTATTGGAGCTACTACTCGGAGTGGACTTTTAACAGCGCCTTTACTGACACGCTTTCCGGTTCGAGAGCGTTTGGATTATTATCAGGGAGATGATTTGGAGTCTATTGTGCTTCGTTCGGCGAGATTGCTTGAAGTTGAAACGGATTCAGGAGGTGCGGCAGAGATTGCTCGTCGCAGTCGAGGCACACCCAGAATAGCAAATAATTTATTACGTCGCGTGCGTGACTATGCGCAGGTGAAGGCTGAAGGCAAAATTGACAATACTATAGCTGACAAAGCATTGGCTATGTTGGAGATTGATGAGGACGGACTTGATGAAATGGATAAGCGAATTCTTGAGGCGATTATAGTTAAGTTCGGTGGTGGGCCAGTAGGGCTTTCGTCATTGGCAGTTGCTGTCGGTGAAGAATCAGACACATTGGAAGAGGTATATGAACCTTATCTTATCCTTGAAGGCTATTTAAACCGCACACCTCAGGGAAGGGTTGCCACCGAGTCTAGTTTTAAAAAACTTGGCATTAGCCAAATTTCAAAAACCGGTCAACAAGAGTTACTTTAGCTTTAGTCTAATAAATAATCTTTTTATCTAGAAGAGAAGAAAATTTCTTTAGTGGGACAGTAAATGTCCCATATGTCGGATCAGGCTGTTTCGTGTCACTGCTAATAGTGGCTCAATACAATAATGAAAACGACAGATAAAGAATTAATGACAGCCAGAGCGCAGATGGAGTTGCCTTTTGGAAAAC
>Ga0315326_10001403_pt1 | contig 12498 bp, 7 predicted proteins | sample M180m32315metaG_FD_203457 | JGI IMG/M metagenome (GOLD analysis project Ga0315326, IMG submission 203457) | Ammonia-oxidizing marine archaeal communities from Monterey Bay, California, United States - M1 80m 32315 | ecosystem: Environmental > Aquatic > Marine > Coastal | place: USA: California... | reverse complement strand
CCAAGCAGAACCAAGACTTATAATAATATGAGAGCTATTATTAAAAGTGTTTTTTAAATCACTTAGCTGTTGATTCAGATTTTTAAGTAATTGACCTATATCAGAATGGGTAATCATATTGTTGTGATGCCAGCTATAATATGCTTCCTGAGATTGGATCACATCATCTGCTATATAAGCTTGCTGAGTAATGATCCTAATAAAGTGTTGAGCTATAGTAATGGGATTATATAATGTACCAAATGGATGTGTAACATTGAAACCATGTTGTATTAATCTATTTCCAATGTGATTCACAAAACAAGAGCCAGCAACAAAAATCTCAGAAGAATGATCAAGCTCAATTTGTGCAGATTTAATGGTTATTATTTTTCTAAAAACACTATCTGTAGACATCAATAAGAATAATTTAATTCAAAATTAAAGATTAGTTAATACATATTCTTAATAAGTTGAAATAATGTGAATAATTAGAACAAATATTGCATATAACTAATAATAGTTTCCTTAAATTTGGCCCATTAATTCTAATCCATCAATAATGAATGAATATGGCTTAAGACCTGAAACCGCAAACTTGGAAAAATTAGGTCTAAAGAACGTTTCAAATGCCTTTTGGAACTTAACCCCAGCTGAACTTGTAGAAGAAACTGTAATTAGAGGAATGGGCGTATTGTCTGATACTGGTGCTATTGCTATTGACACAGGTGAATTCACCGGTAGATCACCAAAAGACAGGTTTATTGTTTGTGATGATTACACAGAAAATGCTGTATGGTGGGGAGATATCAATATTAAATTTAGCTCATCTAACTTTGATCAGCTATATGATAAATTAACATCTTACCTTCAAAATAAAGATATATTCGTTCGAGATGCATATGCGTGTGCAGACGAACAGTACAAGATCAACATTAGGGTTGTCAATGAATACCCTTGGTCTAATCAGTTTGCAGATAACATGTTCATTTCTCCAGCAATGGATGATTTAAAAGATTTTAATCCAGATTGGCACATTATTAATGCTCCTGGTTTTTATGCTGATCCTGAAAAAGATGGAACTCGTCAGCATAATTTTGCGATCATTAATTTTACTAAAAAAATGATCATTATAGGCGGTACTGGATATACTGGGGAAATCAAAAAAGGAATTTTCTCTGTATTGAATTTTATTCTACCCTACGAAAAAGATGTACTATCTATGCATTGTTCTGCCAATGTAGGTGAAGATGGAGATACTGCTGTTTTCTTTGGTTTATCTGGAACTGGTAAAACTACTTTATCTGCAGACCCTAATAGGAAATTGATTGGTGATGACGAACATGGATGGGCAAAAGACTCTGTATTCAATTTCGAAGGAGGTTGCTATGCAAAATGCATCGATCTATCGAAAGAAAAAGAACCTCAAATATGGGATGCTATAAAATTTGGTGCTATTCTAGAGAATATCAATTTCATTGAAAATACATCTACAGTAGATTTTGCAGATAAAACCAAAACAGAAAATACTAGAGTAAGCTATCCTATTGACCATATAGACAATATAGCTGAAGGATCTAAAGGTACAAGGCCAAAAAATATATTCTTTCTTACTGCTGATGCTTTTGGCGTACTACCTCCAATCTCAAGATTGAATAAAGGACAAGCTATGTTTCATTTTATTTCTGGATATACTGCAAAAGTTGCTGGTACTGAAGCTGGAATTACTGAGCCTGTAACAGCATTCTCTGCTTGTTTTGGTGCTCCTTTCCTTCCTCTCCACCCTACTAAATATGCAGAAATGCTAGGAGATAAAATGACTGAAAGCAATGTTAATGTTTGGCTAATAAACACAGGTTGGACTGGAGGTCCTTATGGTGTTGGTCAAAGAATGAGCCTAAAGCACACTAGAGCTATGATAACTGCGGCTCTTAACGGTGAGCTTGACAATGTTGAATACAATACTCATGAAGTATTTGGTTTACAAATGCCAGCAACATGTCCTAATGTACCTGAAAATGTATTAAGTCCAAAAAACACTTGGGAAGACAAAGCTGCGTATGATACTAAAGCTTATCATTTAGCCGAGCAATTTGTTAAAAATTTCGAACAGTTTGCTGAAAATGCAAATGAAGAAATTATGGCAGCTGCTCCTAAAATAAAACAACCAGCATAAATTATTTAGAATCTGTAATATAACATTAGGTCGAAATAGCCTAATTTAAAATCTGCATAATTTGTAGCAGATTGATATTCCATGTGCTGATCTCCAAATTTTTCATTTAAGAAAATATAATAGTTAAATTGAGGAACAACCTGGAAGGTGAACATAAATCGATCATTTAATAACCAGTCAAACCCAAATGACACATCTATTCCAGTAATTAAATAATCTATAAAATGATAACCATTGTAAACTGGACCTCCATTGATTGAATACTGAAAATTATTGGAGCTGACATCATTGGTAAGTATATATGCGCCTGTAGTGTCTTTTAAATAAGTCCTGTCAAAATAAATAGAAGAGTTATTTCCAAACCCTATGATCGCATCTACACCAACATGTACCCTTGCTCCACCATATCCTCGTAATTCTTCGAATCCAAATCTAAAATCATAATGCTCATAAGAATTGTCAAAATATCGATTATGTAAAGAAGTATCTGTAGTAGATTGAATGGAATAATAATCATATGGGAAAACATTGCCTTCAGTTAAATAATTCATGCTAAACCTTAGGTTCTTTTCACCGAAGTTCCTCTTATAGCTTAAATTAACTTTTACATTGAAATTATCTTTTCCAGATACAACTCCAGATAGAAGTGGTGTTATATTAGAGCCAAAATAATTCCTGTATTGTTCAAGGTAGGCAGAATCTATAACCTCTAAACTTTCTGTATTTTCCTGAGAATTTATAACATTCACTGTTACAAAAACACCTAGAAGTAATAAAAAATATTTTTTCATTCGAATAAATTTATTTGTTCTCCAGGCTCTTCATTATTCTCCTGATCAACATTTTTCTTTTTTAAAGATAATTCAATTTCAATAGGTTTTTCATCATTTACTGTTCCTATTACTTTAGCTCCATTAATATTATCATCAACATTATTAGCTGAATTATCATCAACAGGCTGATCAGCATTTTCAATTAACGGCCATTCTTCACCTTCTTTAGGTGGAAGTAAATGAATTTCCTTCACTTTTAACCTAGTTAGTTGATTACCCATCGCTTTTAAGCCTTTAATATCTATGATCTTGTTCAGGTCTTCGATTTTATCTGCAATATCCTTAGTTTCTTTCAGTCGCTTGTTGAATTCTATTTTAATCTTTGGAAGGTATTGTGTTGATGCAACCGTAAGTTCACATCCACTATTGTCTGGAATAAATAAGTTCTTTTTAGCTGTTTCTTCTACAATGAATCTTTTAACATAATAGATTCCTTTATCTCCATGATAATAAACACAGGCAATGGGTCTTTCTGGATGCCATTTTTCTATAAAGAGTAAATCTTCATCATACTTATTAGAAAGCTCAAAACCAGTAAGGCGATAATGACCCGATTTATATACAGTAAGAATCTTGTCTTCACCCTTAAAAGCGCCTAAGGACATGCCCCTGCCTTCATTATTTAATCTTCTTACTACATCATCCCACCAAATTTCTCTAGCTGCCAATGTAGAACCACCGGTTTCTTTTAACTCCACTTTAGAAATAAAATGCTTTGTCGCCTGATTTCCTTTTGAATTCCTGCCTTTGATCATCAGCTCACCAAAATCAATATCAAATTTTAATTTTTTCAACTTTGGTTTAGGCCTTAATTTAACAGCTACAATTTCTCTTCTTCCATTAGGATTTACTGAAAAATAATGAAGCTTAGGATCTTTACTATTTCCAGTAAGGTCGTATTCTTTATCTCTAGTAACAGCATTTACTGCAAACCTCTTCATATAAGAAGGCGCACCCTTTCCAGCTTGATAAATCAAATGATAAATTGTTCTTGTATCACCTTTTTTCCATACTGCAGCATGAATAATACCTTTACCAACAAACTTCTTATCTGCTATTTTTGTCACAATTACTTTACCGGTAGAAAAGAATACTATAATATCATCAATATCTGAACAATCTGAAATGTATTCATCTTTCTTTAATGCCCATCCAATAAAGCCTTCTTCTTTATTTATGTAAAGCTTTTTATTAGAAACAATAACCTTACTTGCAGCTATACTATCAAATACCCTGATCTCTGTTTTTCGCTCCTTACCTTTTCCAAATTTAGCTTTAAGATCTTTGAAATAATCAATTGCAAACTGAATTAAATTATCTAAATAATTCTTCACCTCTTTAATTTGTGCTTCTACTTTAGCAATACTTTCATCTGCTTTAAAACCATCAAATTTTGAAATACGCTTGATCTTAATTTCAGTTAACCTTATTATGTCATCTTCATTTACAGCTCGCTTTAATACCTTGATATGAGGTTTCAATCCTTTTTCTATGGCTTTTATCACACCTTCCCAAGTTTCCTGATCCTCTATATCTCTGTATATTTTATTCTCTATAAAGATCCTTTCAAGTGATAACCAATGCCACGAATTTTCTAGCTCATTTAAACGAATCTCCAGTTCCTTTTTCAATAATTCAACTGTTCTATCAGTAGATATTTTAAGAATTTCAGAAACACCTAGAAATACAGGTTTATTATTATCAATTAAACAAGAGTTAGGAGAAATTGACAACTCACAATTGGTAAATGCATAAAGTGCATCTATCATTTTATCAGGAGATACTCCTGTTGGGAGATTGATAATAATTTCTGCTTCGGCAGCAGTATTATCCTCGATCTTTTTGACTTTTATTTTATTTTTCTCAGTTGCTTTAACAATAGAATCAATGAGCTGATCTGTTGTTGTGCCATATGGAATCTGATCTATCTTTAGTGTTTTATTATCGACTTTACTAACAGAAGCTCTTACTCTTACTCTTCCTCCTCTTAACCCATCATTATATTGAGTAAAATCAGCCATACCTCCATTCATGAAATCTGGGAAAATTTCGACTTTCTTACCTTTTAGATAATTTACACTAGCATCAATGATCTCATTAAAATTATGAGGTAAGAATTTACAAGCTAACCCAACTGCAATTCCTTCAGCACCATGAGCTAATAATAATGGGAATTTTACTGGTAAATTTTTTGGTTCTTTGTTCCTGCCATCATAAGAACTTAACCATTCTGTAGTCTTTGCATTAAAAAGAACGTGGTTTCCGAACTTTGTTAATCGGGCTTCAATATATCTTGGTGCAGCTGCTCCGTCACCTGTAAGGACATTCCCCCAATTTCCCTGGCAATCTATGAGTAATTCTTTTTGCCCAATCTGAACCATAGCATCTCCAATGGAAGCATCTCCATGAGGGTGATATTTCATGGTGTTACCAATAATATTTGCTACTTTATTATAACGACCATCATCTAGCTCCTTTAAAGAATGAAGGATTCTTCTTTGTACAGGCTTTAGACCATCTGCCAATGCAGGAACGGCTCTCTCTAATATAACATAAGATGCATAATCTAAGAACCAATCCTTGTACATTCCAGATAAAGAAATGATCTGATCCTGATCGATCAGTTCATGATTTTCATCATTGTTTTCCTTTTCAGGATTTTCATTTTCATTTAAATCTTCAGTACTCATCATTAATCTACTTGCTCCTCATCTTCAACAAGGTCTTCTTCAACCTTAAGATTATTTATTATAAATTCTTGTCTATCTGGAGTGTTTTTCCCCATATAAAAAGTAAGTATATCTTCAATACTATATTCTTTATTTAAAAGTACAGGTTCTAAACGCATATTCTCTCCAATAAAGTGCTTAAACTCATCAGGGGATATCTCTCCCAATCCTTTAAATCGAGTTATTTCTGGATTTACACCTAGGTCTTTTAATGCTTTTCTTCTTTCTTCATCACTATAACAATACCTTGTTTCTTTCTTGTTTCTCACCCTAAATAATGGAGTTTGAAGAATATATACATGTTTTTTCTTCACTAGATCTGGAAAAAAACGAAGGAAAAAAGTAAGTAATAATAAACGAATATGCATACCATCAACATCAGCATCAGTAGCAATAATAATTTTATTGTAACGCAATTGGTCCATTCCATCCTCAATGTTCAGTGCCGCTTGAATTAAATTAAATTCTTCATTTTCATAAACAACCTTCTTTGTAAGGCCAAAAGAATTTAATGGCTTACCTCTTAAACTAAAAACCGCCTGTGTTTTCACATCTCTACATTTTGTAATAGAGCCACTGGCAGAATCACCTTCAGTTATAAATATGGATGTTTCTGTTCTTCTATCATTTTTAAGGTCATTATAATGGACTTTACAATCTCTCAATTTTTTATTGTGCAGATTTGATTTTTTTGCACGCTCACGAGCTATTTTACGAATACCTGACAGCTCTTTTCTTTCTTTTTCAGATTGCTTGATCTTGTATTCCATCACCTCCACAACAGCAGGATTTCTATGTAAGAAATTATCTAGCTTCTCTTTTAAAAAATCCATTACAAAACCTCTTACAGATTTACCATTAGGTTCCATTTCTAATGACCCTAATTTAGTTTTGGTCTGAGATTCAAAAATAGGCTCCATCACCTTAATACTTACAGCAGCAACTATTCCCTGCCTTATGTCAACAGGTTCATATTTATTAAAGAAATCTTTAATAACCTTTGCTATAGATTCACGAAAAGCACTTAGGTGTGTTCCTCCTTGAGTAGTATGCTGACCATTTACAAATGAAGAATAATCCTCACCATATCCTCTAGCATGAGTAAATGCAACTTCAATATCCTCTCCTTCGAGGTGAATAATTGGATATAAAGGATCTCCATCCATATTAGATTCCAACAAATCTTTTAATCCATTCTTTGAAAGTAATTTCTTGCCATTAAAATCGATCGTTAAGCCTCTATTTAAATAACAATAGTTCCAGAACATTTGTTCAAGGTAATCAGCACGGAAATGAAATTTCTTGAAAATCTCATCATCAGGTATAAACTGAACGGATGTTCCATTGCCAACTGTTGTCTTTTCAAGATTAAAATCTTCAACTACATTCCCTCTTTGAAACTCTACCCGTTTTAATTTTCCATCACGAATGGATTCAACTTTAAAATAATTTGATAATGCATTTACAGCTTTTGTTCCAACTCCATTTAACCCAACTGATTTTTTAAAAGCTTTTGAATCGTATTTACCCCCAGTATTCATTTTGGAAACAACATCCTTTACTTTACCTAGTGGTATTCCTCTTCCATAGTCTCTAACAATCACAACATCCCCATCAATTTTTATTTCGATCTTTTTGCCATTCCCCATCACAAATTCATCAATGGAATTATCCATTACTTCCTTAACTAGCACATATATTCCATCATCTGGAGCAGAACCATCTCCTAGCTTCCCGATATACATTCCAGGACGCATTCTGATATGCTCTTTCCAATCTAATGACCTTATATTATCTTCGGTATACTCTACTTTCTCTTCCGCCATATAAGTTACTGGGATTATTCATAGTAAAAATAGACAATTAGGTAAGAGGTAACAGACATTCTCTTGAGGACTTATTAACAACTTATTATGAATTTTATAAACATTGAAATCATCAATTACACGAATTCTAAGTAAATTCATTTATTTTAAAATTAAACCATCTATTTATAACAATAGAAAATTGTAAATTAAACATTGTATTTAATGAATTTACTAAGCAAAATATACCTAATAATTTATTTGATTTTTTTATTGAATAATTTATTTGCTCAACAGCTCAATCACTACACATGCTTTGTTGATAGAATTGAAATAAGTAAGTGGTTGAAAAATGGCAAAAGAAGCTTTGATAAAAATGGGGTTATTAAAAACAACAAGCAATACCATCCATTAGGCATTGTACATTATGGACTATTAAATCACAATGAATTCTTAAAAACAAAAGACTCTTCTTATTATTATAAATTACTTGATCAAATCAGCTATTTTAAAGATACATCTAAAATTGATTTAAGTATAGATGGAAAAGGAATTGGTCTTCCATATAATTATAAACATGCTGACCTTACCCCTCCATGGTACTCAGGAATGACTCAAGGATCTGCACTCTCTTTACTTTTAAGATATAGATCATTAACCAATGATAAAGAGATTGATTCCATTATCGAAAAAATCGCCTATCAAATGCTCTCTCCAGTAGATAAAAATGGTTCGATAGGCAAAACTTCTGAAGGCTACACATGGATAGAAGAATATCCAAATTCGAAAAAATCTCCTCAAGTTTTAAATGGATTTATTAACGGGTTAATAGGGCTTAAAGAATACACTGATCACTTCACTAAGGATACTCTAGCAAAGAGAATTCATGATGAATGCTATGAATCTTTAAAACTTTGCTTAAGTAAATATGACATGAACAACTGGAGTAATTACAATAGAAAAAAGAACAGTAGGTGTACAGTATTGTATTTAAGGTATGAGATCATGGAAATGAAACACCTTTTTGAAGTATATCAAGATTCAATCTTTCTTGATCAAATGAAAATCTGGTCATCTTACACAGATGGAAAACCAATGAAAACGAAAAGAACTGATTTAAAGCTAAAAAGTTATTATCATGCAAAAAAAACTGTCTACTCCAAAAATACTAATACCTATTCAGTTAAATATAATATTGATACACTTGGCTATTGGTGCGATAGTTTAAATCAGAAATCTATTCTTAAAAAAATCAAAAATCAAAAAAGAAAATCAATCTTTAAAATATCATCAGATACTTCTAAAAGTATTAATTACATCATTTTAAAGAGTGAGAATGACATCGTATTAAAAAATTTATTCCTAAAAAATAAAAAGGGGAAATGGGAAAAAATAAACGCCCCTATCCATAAGAACAACCTTTATATTAAATTAAAAGAATCAGAAATAATTCAAGATCTTCATATTAAATTAAAACATCATTCATCTTTTAAGCTTGTTGAAATCACTTTAAGTAAAATCAAAAAATATCAAATGCCTCTATTTTACTATTACAAAACAAAAGAAACCTTGGTAAAAGGTAAATATGAATTTGTGATAAATAACATAGCTAATTTAGAAGATATTACCATTTTCTATAAATCAGCTAAAAATGAAAATGCTAAACAGCAAAAAAAATGGATAGCTACAAATTGTATTAAAGGAGATAAAGGGATATTTGAAGTAAATGACGACAATAAATTTCATGAATTTATGGTGGTCTATCAACCTACTCAAATACATTCAACTATTGGAAAAATTGAATTTACTAAATTAGAATAACTTACTTCAGTAAAGCAATATCCAAAACTTCTTTAATATTACGTACAAAATGAAATTGAAGTCCCACTAAATAATCAGGCTTAATGTCATCTACATCCTTTTTATTAGGAACTGGCAGCATCACCTCTTTAATTCCAGCACGTTTGGCTGCTAATATTTTTTCTTTAATACCACCTACTGGTAGCACATCACCTCTTAATGTGATTTCACCAGTCATTGCAAGGAATTTTTTAACTTTTCTTTTTGTTAGTGAAGAAGCTAATGAAGTAATCATAGCAACACCAGCTGAAGGTCCATCTTTAGGAGTTGCCCCTTCAGGAACATGGACATGTACATTGAATTTATCTATGTCATCCTGACTAATTCCAATAAGGCCATTGTGTGACTTAAGGTATTCTAAAGCTATAATAGCAGATTCTTTCATCACATCACCTAAGTTACCTGTTAAAGTTAATTTACCTTTTCCCTTAGTTAAAGAAGATTCAATAAATAAAATATCGCCTCCTGTTCTTGTCCAAGCCAAACCAGTCACCACTCCAGGGACATCATTGTTTTTATATTTATTTAAATCAAAAGAAGGTCCTAATATTTTCTGTAATTCAGTAACCTTAACAACTACATTATATTTTTCTTCGAATGCAATTTCCTTAGCTCTATTTCTTATCACCTTTGCAATTAATTTTTCCAATCCTCTTACCCCACTTTCATTTGTATAAGAAGTAATAATTTTTTCAATCACTGACTTGGAAAAACTGATTTGTTTTGATGTAAGTCCTAACTCCTTAATTTGTTTAGGAATTAAATGTCTTTTAGCTATCTCTAGCTTTTCTTCAATAGTATAGCCATTAATCTGAATGATTTCCATTCTATCCCTTAATGCAGGTTGTATTGTCGATAGCTCATTGGCGGTAGCAATAAATAAGACTTTAGAAAGATCATACTCAATGTCTACATAATTATCTTGGAAAGAATCATTTTGCTCTGGATCCAACACTTCTAAAAGAGCTGAAGAAGGGTCTCCATGATTAGATCTTCCAATTTTATCAATCTCATCTAATACAAATACAGGATTTGACTTTTTAGCTTTTTTTATACTCGAAATGATCCTACCAGGCATAGCACCAATATAAGTTTTACGATGCCCTCTAATCTCAGCTTCATCATGAATACCGCCTAAAGACATTCTAATGTACTTTCTACCAATAGATTCTGCAATAGATTTCCCTAATGAAGTTTTACCTACTCCAGGAGGTCCATACAAACATAAAATGGGAGACTTCATATCACCCTTTAACTTAAGTACAGCTAAATATTCAATAATTCGTTCTTTCACTTTCTCTAACCCAAAATGATCCCTGTCTAAAATCTTTTGAGCACGTTTTAAATTAAACTTATCCTTTGAATATTCATCCCAAGGAAGATCTAAAATAAGTTGACAATAATTTAATTGCACACCATATTCAGCACCAGAAGGATTCATTCTTTCAAGCTTATCAACTTCTTTATTAAAAGTCTTTTCTACTTGCTTACCCCACTTTTTTGACTTTGCATTTATTCTTAACTCACTGATCTCTTGCTGAACAGGGTTTTCTCCGAGTTGATTTTGAATTTCTTTCATCTGTTGATGAAGAAAATATTCTTTTTGTTGCTGATCTATATCTACTCGAACCCTCGATTGAATATCATTTTTAAGCTGAAGGATCTGTAACTCTTTATTTAAATGCTTTAATAACAGATTCGCTCTCTTGATCACCTCCGGCTCTTCCAACATTTCTTGCTTTTCTTTCACTTCAGCCTGCATATGTGATGATATAAAATTCACCAAAAATGTAGGGCTTTCAATGTTTTTAATAGCAAATGATGCCTCTGAAGGAATATTTGGGGATTGCTTAATAATATTTAAGGCCATATCCTTTAATGAATCGAATAAAGCCAATGATTCTTTATTGAATTTTTTAATCCTAACTTCCTTAAATGGATCTATCCTTGCAATAATATAAGGTTCAGGTTGAAGCATATCTAATAGCTTCATTCTTTTCTTACCCTGAATGATTACTGTATTACTGCCATCTGGCATTTTAAGTAATCTTATGATCTGCGCGACAGTTCCAACTGAAAAAAGATCTTCATAGTTTGGTTCTTCTATAGAAGAATCTTTCTGAGAAACTACACCTATGATCTTATTTCCCTTATAAGCATCCTGGATTAACTTAATACTTTTATCCCTACCAACAGTAATTGGAATTACAACACCCGGGAACAACACATTGTTTCTTAAAGGTAAAATCGGAAGCTTTTCAGGAACCTTCTCTGTATTCATTCTATCTTCTTCTTCTGAAGAAATTAATGGAATAAACTCAGTTTCCTGATCTATGACATCAGAAAGATCTAACCATTCAGATGCTGAAAAAAAGTCACTCATTTGTATCTTATTTTGTCAAATTGACACTTATTTATTTAAAAACCTATGGAAATAAATTTCTGTATTTTACTATAATTACAATGTAATACTCTGAAATTCAATGATCTTATATAAAATTACCATCATTTCCATAAGTATTACGGCAAGGTATATGCCAAACAATACTTCTAGCTATATATTATTGATCAAAATTTCGATGTGTGTCAGTTAAATTGTGTAATAATTTTAACAACTCTTTGTCTTCTTTACTTAAATCTACTTCTCTTCTAGACATCACCAGTTCAGCCAATTCAATTGCTTTTTCAATTTTATAAGTTGTCATTCCTCTTTTACCTCCCCACGAAAATGAAGGTATGTGTTTAGGTGGAAATCCAGCATCAAAAACATTAGCAAATACTCCTACTACTGTTCCTGTATTAAACATAGTATTAATACTACATTTAGAATGATCTCCCATAGTAAGCCCACAATATTGTGTGCCAGTATCAATTACATCATTCTCTTTGTAGCTCCACACCTTTACATTTCCATAATTATTTTTTAGATTAGAAGTATTAGTGTCTGCTCCTAAATTGCACCACTCTCCTATTACACTATTGCCTAAATATCCATCATGTGCTTTATTAGAGTATCCTAAGATCACAGAATTATTCACTTCTCCTCCAACTTTGCAATAAGGTCCAAATGTAGTTGAGCCATATATTTTAGACCCCATCTTTACTACTCCATGATC
>Ga0315326_10001396_pt1 | contig 12510 bp, 14 predicted proteins | sample M180m32315metaG_FD_203457 | JGI IMG/M metagenome (GOLD analysis project Ga0315326, IMG submission 203457) | Ammonia-oxidizing marine archaeal communities from Monterey Bay, California, United States - M1 80m 32315 | ecosystem: Environmental > Aquatic > Marine > Coastal | place: USA: California... | reverse complement strand
GTAATCTGTGGGCAAAAAAACGATTGGGATATTACGCTTTTAAATAGTTGGCGGGGAGGAGTTGATTGGCAAATCCGCCGCAGATGGCTCCCGCAATCGGAGCGAATACGTAAACGATGAACCAGCCGCTGCCGTTAAGCGTGAATGGTAGATCACCCCAGCCGGCTAGGCTCGAGAATATTCGGGGAGCGAGGTCTCGCGCGGGATTGAAGCCACCCATGGAAATCGGTGCCAATAGCGAAATGAGAACGGTTAGAGTCATGCCGATTACGAAGGGAATGGCGGGTCCGGGCAGGGTTTTGCGGCGTTTGTCGGTGATCCCGAAGATGACCAATGATAGCAAAGCGGTGCCGATGAATTCTGCGAGGAATCCGTGGAAGGCGGTGACTGAGCCGCGAGCGGCTTCATTGATCGTTTCACCGCTTGGGTTGGGATAGTATTCGCCGAAGATCATGGCGCTGGCTTCGCTACCCGCTTGTCCTCGAACGATGCCGTTGGTTTGTTCGAAGAGTTCGATGACTCCGCCGTAAACGAGATAGATGAGCGAAGCAGCTGCGAAGGCTCCTAGGAATTGAATTAGAATGTAGGCGGCCGCTTGGCGCTTGGGGAAGGATCGGAAGACGACCATTGCAAGCGTGATCGCGGGATTCAGGTGAGCTCCACTGAGCGGTCCGGTGAGGATAATCGCTACGGTTAGTCCGAAGCCCCACACGATAGCGACTTGAAAGATTCCGACTTGAGCTCCGCAGGCGACAGCGGTCGCGACGCTGCCGCAGCCGAAAAGGACGAGAAGGAAAGTGCCGAGAAATTCGCCGGCAATCCATGTTTTAGGGGTCATGATGGTTGGATTGGATATTTAACGACTAGGCTGATTTGCCTGAACGGTAGCCTGTTGCGTAGGCTTTAAAGACGAGTTTGATCTGATCGCGGACTTCGCGGAAGCAGTCCATGACCTCTTCGTCGGTTCCGCTTGCTTTTGCTGGATCGAAGAATCCCCAGTGGTGACGTTCGACTTGGCCCGGAAATACAGGGCAAGCTTGGTCGGCATTTCCGCATACGGTGATGACGGTGTGAATATCGCGATCGAGAAAGGTATTCATGTGCTTCGAATCGTGCTTCGAAATGTCGATTCCGATTTCGTCGAGGGCCTCGATCGCTTTCGGGTGGACGTATCCGGCTGGGTCTGAACCGGCGGAATGCACTTCGAATAGGTCGTTGCCAGCGGCTCGGAGGATGCCTTCAGCCATGTGGCTTCGGCATGAGTTTCCAGTACAGAGGATAAGAATACGTGGTTTGTTCATGGTTGTCGGATAGAGTGTATTAGCAGCAGTCGTTGGTTAGCGAATCTTGGAGTCGATTCAGGTCGACTGTAAGAACGGCGTCGTCAACTGCGTAAGTTTCGATCGCTTGCAAGCTGGATAGAGCGATTGGGTGAAGCGAAGGGGCGAGTTCGTAGAAATTCCAATTGGCCTTTCGTTTAACGATTAGGAGCTCTCGGCTTTTCATGTATCCAAGGTGTTTGGACGTTTTTACTTGGGCTTCTTGAAGAATTTCTTGGATCTGGCAAACGCAGAGCGGTCCCTTCAGGAGAAGGTTCACGATGCGAAGCCTCGTAGGATCGCTCAGGCATTTGTAGAAGGAGGATAGGTCCACGTGGTGGAATTTCTCGATATATCTATATACGTCAATAGGAATATACCAATTGGAGAATTAAAATAATGCAGAGATTGGGTGGAGTTGAAATCGATTCGGGCGGCTTCGAGTTGCCTTTTGGAGGGCTTTTCGAAAACCAAGCGAGTTTCTCCCGCATCTACATTAGCGGCGGTTTGGCTTTTTGACCTTGTGACTGTCTAGAGTCCGGCTTTGCATGGGAGTTCGTTTTCCGTATGGTTTCTAGCGTCGATCCTTCAGCTCTGCTTTTCCCAGAATCGCTCTTCGAGCAGGACTATTTGGTATTCCTCTCGTTTTTCGGATGGATGTTGGTCGGTTTACTCGCTTGGACGAAGCCGTTGTGCGATCGGCAGAATGGCGAACGATACTGGGTTTGGTTCGGTTATTTCGCATTTGCTGAGGCGATGGCGGATTTTATAAGGGCCCTTTCGTTTTCGGATCCGTTTTTTCGCACGTTCAGCATCGAAACGCCGTTGGAAATGTTGGGGCTAGGGTGTTTGATCGAATTGTCATTGCGGCGACTGAATCGTTACAAGGGCAAGCGATTTCCACCGATGGCGGCGATTGCCTGCGCGTTGCTTGGTTTCGCGATCGAGGTGAGCTCGATGCTTTATTCGTTGATCGTGGCGTTTATGGTTTCGACGGTGGCTTGTCTTTGGTTCGTGTCCACGCTCGGGAGGATCGCTCGCGAGCAAGGTTGCAAGGAGCTTTACGTTATTCTGGCAGGGGTTTTGACGTTAATTCCTGCTTGGGTTCTTCACCCGGACCATTTGGCGTTCGTGCGGAACGAGACTTTGGTTTCGTTTGACGAATTTCCGTTTTACGGCTTTTTGCTTTTATTTCTCCGTATTGTTTCAGCGTGGCTGATCTTGGGCGGGTTTTGGTATTATCGTTTGCAGGCTCGGGTTGAGGATGTGGGACCTGGAGCTCAGGAGCGTTTGAAGTTTTTGGGGTTTCGGGTTTTGCCGGGTTCAATGGTGGCAGTCATTCTGGCCAGTTATTTGGTTACGATTTGGAATGGACGGAGTGAGCGCGAGGAGATGGAATCAGGATTCCTTTCACGTTCGGAGACTGCGGCTTTATCGATTGATCGGGCTTTGGTTGAAGGGGAGCATTCGGCTGGTCGCGATTCTTTGGAGTCGAGTCTCCGATCGATTCGGGGAATCGGAGAGTCGGTGTCACGTGTATATTTGTGGCGGGATACGGATGCCGGTTTGGAGGTTCTTTTCGACGGGGCTAACGATAACGGGGGGACGGTGATCGTTGGGAATGACCATTTCGTGAAAGAGGCTCAGAATTTCAAGAAGAGGCAGCCGTTTGTGGTGGGGCCGGCAAGGATCGGGTCGAATCTTGTTTTGAATGTCAGTTCGCCAATTCGGGGCCTTGACGAGGAATCAGTGCTAGTTTGGCTGGGCATAGATGTGGGCGCTAAGTCGTGGATGAAGGATATTTCGTTGGCTCGTTTACAGACTATCGTGATCGCGGGGCTAGTTTTGGCACTGCTGATTTTCTTTCTCTATTATCAGATCGAGAACGAGTCCGAGGCGGATTTGGCTTTGGCAAAGGAGCGAGCGGAAGCGGTGGATCGGGCGAAAAGCGAGTTTCTTGCGGTTATTAGTCACGAGATTCGTACGCCGCTGCAGAGCGTATTGGGCTATAGTAATCTTTTGCGTGGGACGCGATTGGACGAAAAGCAAATGTCCTGTCTGGATACGATTCAGTCCGAGGGTAAGATCCTGCTGCGCATCGTGCAGGACATTTTGGATTTTAGTAATCTGCGCAAAGCCAGTTCGGAGCTGAAAGAAGAGGCGGTCCCGTTGAGGCGTCTGATCGACGAGACGTTTCGGACGATCCGACCTATGGCGGAGCGAAAGGGTTTGGTGGCGGAATTGGATGTCGCTGATGCCATACCGGCGGTAGTACAGACAGATGGGGTCCGTTTGAGGCAAGTTTTGCTGAATCTAGTGGGGAACTCAGTGAAGTATACGGACACAGGAAACATTCGTTTCGCGATTCGAAGAAGTAGCGCTTCGAGGGATTCCGGGAAGCTGGATTTCGTGATTTCGGATTCTGGTGTTGGGATCAAGGGTGTGGATTTGGAGCGTTTGTTCGAACCATTTATTCAGTTGGAGCATGTGGGGACTTCGCCGCGCGAAGGAGCTGGTCTGGGATTGGCGATTGTGAAGCGGATCGTCGAGTTGATGGGTGGTTCGATTTCGGTGAAAAGCGTCTTTGGGGAAGGATCGGAGTTTACGGTTTCGTTCGATTTTACCGTTTTGGAGCAGGAAGAGCTCGTCGAACTCGAGGCGAATCGGGGTGATGTGGAGTTGGAGGAATCGCTCTCGCTTGGCGAAAAATATCCTTTGGAAGTTTTGGTTGTGGATGACAATCCGATGGTGCGCGGCTTGATTGCTCAGTATTTTGAGTCGCTGGGATATTCGCCGGATCAATTTGAGGATGGAAAGCCAGCTTCGGAGAAAGGAGCGGCCTATGATTTGATCGTGACTGATTTGCGGATGCCAGGCATGACCGGGCCTGAGGCGGCGACGATTATTCGGAGAAATTCCGGTTTGGCGGATCAGCCGTGGATTATCGGAGTATCGGCGACGTTAGCGGAGGACGAGATCGCTCGAGCGATGCGGTCGGGAATTAATGATTTTATCGGAAAGCCGTTTTTCGCCGGCGATTTGGAGGAGCGAATTCGAAGAATTCCTTGGTTGGAGCAATTGGCGAAGAGTGGAAATAATGTTGCTGAGGAAGAGGCGTCGGCCGAAGAGGCCTTCGAGGAAACGGGGCCCGACCCCGAATCTTCGACTGCATTCGCGGGCCATGGGATGGGCGTCTTTTCGGATGAGATGATCGCTACTGCTTTGGCCGAAGTTCACGAACTTTGCGATAAGATGGAAAGCGCGGAAGGACGTGGTGATTTCGACTTCGTCAAAGAAACGGCCCATTACCTTTCGAATACGGCTATGGCGATCGGGATTGAATCGCTTTATATCGATAGCAAGGCTTTGCAGAAAGCGGCTGAGGATCGACGCGATGATTGCTTCGCCTTGGTAGAGAGCCTTAAGGCGAATTTCGCCGCCTGGGAAACGGCGCGGTGAGCGTGCGTTGACAATTGGTTAGCGCTTGGGGCGAAAGACTTTCATGACGGCTTCATCTGTTTCCAGGTAGGCGCCGCCAATGAGGTCGATACAATAAGGGATGGCAGGAAAAACGGCTTCTAGGTTTTCGCGGATGGCCTTGGGCTTGCCGGGGAGATTGACGAATAGGCAGGAGCCGCGTGTCCCCGCGGTCTGGCGAGAGAGAATCGCTGTAGGGACGTATTTGAGGGAAGTAGTCCGCATTTGTTCACCAAATCCGGGCAATATTTTTTCGCAAACCGCTTCGGTGGCCTCCGGGGTAATGTCGCGGGTTGCGGGTCCGGTACCTCCGGTGGTGACGACGAGGCTGCACCCTTTTTGGTCGGCGAATTCCTTGAGTTTCGCTTCGATCTGATCCTTTTCGTCGGGCACGACGGCGTAGGCGATTTCAAAGGGCGTGATCAGCCATTCTTTGAGCAATTCGAGACAGGCTTTGCCTGGAATGTCTTCGTAGATTCCTTGAGATGCGCGATCTGAGATATTGATCACGCCTATTGTGGTGGATTGGGAGGTCATAGGGTCGAATTTGAAGAGAGATGATTTTGAAAATGGACGCTATTGAGTCCGGCTCAACTTTGTTTTTGTGGGATTGACAGTTTTGCAGGAGCTGAATGGTTTGGCAGATGCATGAGCCTAATTTGGCCCGTTAGCGATGAAGAAGCAGAATTTCACAGAAATGGTGAATTTGATCATCAAGGAAGATGATCGGTATACGAAAGAGGCCTACTCGTTCTTAAAGGAGGCTTTGGATTTCACGATGGACAAGGAGCGGAAACGCAAAGGTAAGATCGTGACCAAAAACCAACGCCACGTCAGTGGGCAAGAATTACTGGAGGGAGCTCGAGAGTTCGCTTTGAATCAGTACGGTCCGATGGCCTATACGGTTTTGACATCCTGGGGGTTAAACAAGTGCGAGGATATCGGCGAGATGGTTTTCAATCTAATCGAGTACGGGGTTTTCAGTCGAAACGAAGACGACTCCAAGGAAGACTTCAGTTCGATCTACAGTTTCGCGAAAGCGTTTCAGAAGCCTTTTCAGCCTGAAAAACGCCGCCTGAAACGACCGCGCTATCGCTCAATCGAGACCTTATAGTTTTCTTTCTTCCTTCGCCTCGGAGCTTGCCCTGGGCGTTTTTATCGACTTTCTTTCGCGGTCATTAGATGACCGACGTCAAACCGATTTCCAATCATGCCTGAATCTTCGCTCTCCCGTTCGCTTGAAGCGAGCCAATCGCTAATTGCGCCTTTGCTAAAAGAACCTGTTGAACGTTTCGTTCTCGATAATGGTTTGACGGTTGTTTTGAAGCAGGAACGCTCCAATACGATTTGCTCGGTCCAAGTTTGGGTGAAAACTGGGAGCATTCACGAAGGCGACCAAATGGGCGCCGGTCTGTCGCACTACGTCGAACACATGCTTTTCAAGGGGACGGAAAAGCGCGAAGGACGGGCTATTTCCGAAAGCGTTCAGGCAGGCGGCGGATATATTAATGCCTACACGACTTTCGATCGCACGGTCTATTACATAGATATCCCGTCGGAGAATGTGATAACCGCCTTGGATGTGCTCGGCGACGCAGTTTTTTGTTCGACCTTGCCGGCGGATGAAGTTGAGAAGGAGCGTGATGTGATTTTGCGCGAGATTGATATGGGTGAGGACGACCCGGATCAGAAGCTCTCCCGAGCTTTGTTCGAAACGGCGTTTCGCGAGCATCCATATCGATATCCGGTTATTGGGTACAAAGAAATTTTTTCTAAGATAACACGTGAGGAGTTGGTGGAGTATTACCAAACGCGGTATGTTCCGAATAACGCGGTTTTGATCGTTTCTGGGGATTTCGACGTAGTGGAAATGAAAGCTCGGGCTAAGAAAATATTCGGCGGTTACGAGCGGAAAGCATTGCCGAATGTCTATATTCCCCAGGAGCCAATTCAGTTGGCTGAGCGAGAAATGCATATTTACGAAGACGTGCAAATTTCACGAGTAGGTATTGGGTTTCAAACGCCCGGCCTCACGCATGCGGATACACCAGTTTTAGATGCGCTTTCTTTGATTTTGGGGAGCGGTAATAGCTCATTGCTTTCGACGAAGTTGAGAGAGGAGCTAAAGCTTGTACATGCGGTGGATGCTTCTAACTGGACACCGGGAACGGTTGGAGTGTTTTATTTGGCCCTGGTTTGCGATCCGGACAAGCGAGACGAAGCGATAGCTGCTTTGCATGAGCGTGTGTCGAAACTAACGGTTGAAGACTTTCCGAGCGAACTTGTCGATAAAGCGGTTCGCCAGTTGCTGATAGCTGAAGTGAATACTAGAAAGACGGTAAGCGGTCAGGCGTCGCGCCTGGGCGCGGCGGAAGTCGTGGTGGGCGATATTGGTTATGCAGGTAATTATTTAAGGCGCGTTTCGGAGACAACTGCCGAGGAGCTCATTCGCGTATCTAAAAAATGGTTGCGAAAAGATCGAATGACGACGGTGACGCTTAATCCAAAGGACTCGGAGTTGGTCGATTTGAATACGGCATCGGTGGAGCGTTCGCTAAACGATTTTTCTGAATTCAAGCAACCCAATGGCAGCGTCTTACTGTTGCGAGAAAACCATCGTTTGCCGAATCTGCATATTCGCGTGGTGATGAACGGGGGCGCCCTATACGAGGAACCAGGAAGGCAGGGATCAACGTCGTTGTTGGCGACTATGCTGACTAAGGATACCGAGAAACGAACATCGCTGGAGGTTGCGGCAGTGGTCGAAAATGCAGGTGGTAGTTTTTATGAATTTTCCGGCAACAATAGTCTAGGCCTTGCGTTGGAGGTTCTGCCGTCCGATCTGGATCTCGCTTTGGATGTCTTGGAGCAATCGCTGTTTTTCCCAGTATTCAATAAAGAGACGTTTGAGCTGGAGAAATCGGCGCATATCGCGGCCATTAAGGAGGATCAAGACGATATCGTAACAGCGGGGAGACGCGCCTTACGAGAGCTCTTCTTTGGGGAACATCCATTTCGACTTGGAGGATCAGGTTCTCTCCAGACGGTTGAGTCGATAGAGACGAGCGATCTGAAAATACTACTAGCGAAGCTTCTGACGGCTGGAAATCTAACTGTTGCCGTTTCCGGGCATTTTGATTCTGAAAGCTTGAAACCCCGTCTCGAAGCTTTGTTGACGAAAGTGGCCAAGGGCGAAAAACCAAGTTCTAGCGTTACATTTGAAAAACCATTCGAGCCAGGGATTCACCGTCGCAAGATGGATCGTCAGCAAGCGATCGTCTTTCATGGCTATCCGGGACCGGGGCTTTTGTCAGAAGATTTCTATGTTTCCGAAGTGGCGGACGAGATATTTAGCGGTATGTCCAGCAATCTCTTTGAACAGGTTCGTGAAGAATTGGGCTTGGCCTATTTCGTGCGATCGAGCCGTATGGTCGGATTGGATACTGCACTCTTTTACTTTTTCGCTGGGACTTCGCCGGAAGGGTATGCCCAGGTCATCGAGGAACTGTTAAAGGAAGTCGACCGTGTGGCCAATGGCGGTGTGACCGAAGCTGAATTGAATCGCTGTAAAACCCGTCTAAAGGCATCGCGTCGTATGGGTCAGCAGACGAATTCCTCGTGCGCTAGTCAGGCGGCGATGAACCTCGCCTATGGTTTGCCTGCGAATGATTGGCGTAACTTTGATGCGCGAATTGACGCGGTTAACATCGAATCTCTTGCAGTGTTCGCCAAGACTTATTTCAAGAAAGAAGATCGCGTAGAGCTCGTGGTTGGTGCCATTGAATAGGTGGAAATTCGCTATCGGTCCGTTTCGGATTGAAATCAAGAAGTAGGATTGTCGCTTTTCACTAGGCGTAAAAAAGGCCAGGCCGCTTTTGCAAACGACCTGGCAGGTGTGGGTGTTGGGAGGGAAATTATGATATGAAGGTGACATTACGTTCAACACAGGGGATTTCAAGCTCTTCCTGATTTGCGAGGGTTATCAATTGCGAGAGTGTAATATTTAAGTGATTTCTGATTTAAAAACATAGGGTTAAGACCTAGTTCTATTTGGGTATTATATAATGAGAATGTTTTAGGATAAGCGCATATACGTATTTATCCTTTGGACGAATCCGCCATAATTTATCAATATGGAAACGCGTAGGTTCAGACAAATACGGTCGGAGGGCTCTTTTTTCGGCAGGTTTTAGTTTTCCTAAGGTCATGGCTTCCTGGTTATAAGCGTTTCTAAAAAGAATTTTTTTAGGTTTTTGGGTTTTGACAGGCGGCGATTTAACCTATCTTAATGGTGTTCATGAACACATTTAAGGATTTGCTCACAAAACGGCAGCGGGAGATTATGGATTTCGTCCAAAGGCGTCGCTCCGAGTTGGGTCGCATGCCGTCGACGCGCGAGATTCAACGTTTCTTTGGTTTCGCTAGCCAGACGGCTGCGGTTAATCATTTGAAGGCTTTGGAGCGAAAGGGATTTCTGCGTCGCTTGCCTGGGGATTTACTTCCTGTAAATACGGATAGCTTTAGTTCAATTCCGCTTTTGGGGAGTATTCCGGCTGGGATGCCAACTTATGGCGATGCGGTCGCAGAAGGTGGAGTTGGGGTGGATTTGGCGTCGATCGGAGTTTCCGATTCGGCTCGGACGTTCGCTCTAACGGTTCGTGGGGATTCTATGATAGACGCTCATATCCAAGAAGGAGATGTCGTCATTCTCGAATATAAGGAGCCGCGTGATGGGGATGTGGTTGCGGCTTTGATTGACGGGGAGACGACGTTGAAGTGTTTTATCATCAGGGAGGGGCGGCCTTTTTTGAAGGCAGAGAACTCGGCCTATCCTGATTTGATTCCGGCGATGGAACTCGTCGTGCAAGGAGTCATGGTAGCATTAATACGGAGGGCGTTTTGATGCTTGGGGTTGGGTCGGAAATCTCGGTCGCACCTCATAGAGGGGAAGCAATGGTTTATCGGCAACGGCCTGTCTCTCGCGAGACAGTTGCTGTCGATAGCCGTCGGCGTTCGAGGGAAGCATATCAGGAAGTGCTGGGGCGCCAAATTGTCGCGATGGAACCGGGGACCGCTTATGGAGAGAGAGTTGGCTCTCAAAGTGAACGTGTCTCGAGAATTGAAGAATTAATAGTTTATCTGGAACAGAAATACAAATTGACGGAGGAGTGATATGAACAAGCAATATAAGGAAATAATAATGGAGGATAGCCGTAGCGAAAACATGTTACGTCGCTTATTGGACGTGTCGGACCGAGATCGTAGCCGTCGGCAGCGTTGGATGCTTTTTGCCAATGGTGGCTGGTTGCTAAGAGGGAAAACAGAGCTTGGATCTACTAATTCCGCTTGATTACGGCTCGGAGCGGTTTTACGAATTGGTGAGTTTTTTGACTAGGCGAGTTCTTCGCGTGGTTACATCGAAAACGTTTATTAGACAGCTTCTAAAAGAGGGGCCGATAAATTATTTCTCGCGTGAATCGAACTGTCGGGCGGGTCGCTGACCCGCCGATGATGGTAAAGTCGCCTCAGCGAGACGGCTTAAAATAGAAAACTCTAATGAAAGATACGCGAATAGGGTTAATAACGAAATATTAGACACTTTCTAAGAGCCTGCAATCAAGTTTGCCCGAGTTGTATCCAGATTTCTAGGGCGATTTGTTCGGGCCGGGATTGGAGGTCAATGTTTAGCAAGTCGAGTTGAGTCAGCCAAAGGGCGGCTCTGGGAGCGGGGTGTTTTTTTAGGAGGGAGCTGATTTGTTTGCGGCGTTGATTGAATAGGTCGCGTATGAGGATCCGGTCTTCTTTGGTAAAGTAGAAGGGGGTTGGTTTAGCTTCAAGGTTTAGCAGGCGAGAACCGACGTCTGGTTTGGGGTAGAAGCAGCTCGCGGCGACATCGTGCGAGGTAGGAGTTTCGAAGGCTGCTTGCAGGAAGATGCTTATAGCTCCGAGTTGTTTGCTGCCGGATTGGGCTACGAAGCGTTGGGCCGCTTCTTTTTGCAGCATGAGGGTCATGCTTTGAGGAGCAGGGCCGTTTATGATGGCTTCCATCCAAGGCGTGGAAATGGCGTAGGGTAGGTTGGCGACGATTTTGAAGGGATCGGAATTTTCAGGTAACCCCGCGCGCGGCTCATCCATTGCGTCTCCTTCGAGAAGGTGAAGGCGGTTTTCAAATTCGGCTTCCATGGAGAGTATGTGTGCTGCGAGTCGTTTGTCTTTTTCGATCGCATAGACCGTAGCGCCTGCATTTAGCAGTGCTCGGGTGAGAGTGCCGAGGCCGGGTCCAATTTCGATGACGGTGTCGCCGGTTTGAATTTTGGCGAGCTCCAGCGACTTACGCACGATATTGCCGTCGATGAGGAAGTTTTGCCCGAGCTTGCGGATTGGGCGATGCTCGATCCGTTCGAGCAAAGCTCGCGTTTCCGAGGGCGACAGCGGCGAGCTCATCTCTAGGCTTGGTGAAAGTCGCTAATGAGATCGCTTGTCGAGTCGGCTTTCATGAGCGCTTCTCCGACAAGGATGGCTTTTGCTCCTGCAGCGCGGACACGTCGTGCGTCTTTGCCGTTCCAGATGCCGCTTTCCGAGACGGCGATTACGTCTTGGGGAAAGAGGGGAATAAGTCGTTCGGAGAACGCCAAGTCTGTTTTAAAAATGGCAAGGTCGCGATTGTTGACGCCGATGATGCGGGCGTCATGGGCGACTGCTCGTCCGAGTTCCGGTTCGCTATGAATTTCATATAGAGCATCTAGTCCGGCGAGGTCGGCTGCGGCGCGGAGGGATTTCATCTCATCGTCGCTCAAGGCACGAACGATGATTAGAATAGCCGATGCTCCGGCTTGGGCGGCTTCGAGGACTTGTATAGGGTGAACCATGAAGTCTTTGCGAAGGCAGGGAATTCCTCGGTTTTCCTCAGTGAATTTTTGAGTGACGCTTTCGAGATCTGCGAGTTCTCCGCCGAAGTATTTTTGGTCGGTGAGGATGGAAAGGCAGTCGGCGCCGGAGGCGAGGTAGGTGTCGGCTTGTTCGGTAGAGGGGCCTAGGGCTTTGATTTGTCCGGCGGATGGCGAGCGGCGTTTAATCTCGGAGATTACGGCTAAGCCGGAAGGCGCTTGGAGGGCCTGGAGGAAACGGCCTTGCGGGAGGGACGTTCCGAAGGGTGCTAATTCGGAGTCATGGACTACGCGAATGCGCTCCGCGATTTCGCGGCGTTTCCAATCCATTATTTCGCTTAATTTATCCATGTCAGGCGTTTTGAAGCGGCCACATTGGTAGGAAGCATTCGAGCTGTCGAGGATTGTATTTGCGCTTGTGGTGGGGTGTTTCGTACATGTATCGGCGTGAGTTCAATAGACGATTTACTGACGACGATGGCTCGATTGAGAGCCCCTGACGGTTGCCCTTGGGACTTAGAGCAAGATCATCAATCGATCGCTGAATGTTTGGTGGACGAATGTAGCGAGCTCTTGGAGACAATCGACACGCTCGATATGGACCACATGCGAGAGGAGCTTGGGGATGTGTTGCTTCAGGTCGTTTTTCATTCCCAGCTTGCGAAGGAGTCGAAGCATTTCGATTTCGAAGCGGTGGCAAAGGAGGTGAATGATAAGTTGATTCGCCGACATCCTCATGTGTTTGGGGACAAGTCGCTCTATTCGTCGGATCAGGTGCTGCATCAGTGGGACGAGATCAAGGCTCAGGAAAAGAAAAACAAGCCGGT
>Ga0315326_10001394_pt1 | contig 12518 bp, 11 predicted proteins | sample M180m32315metaG_FD_203457 | JGI IMG/M metagenome (GOLD analysis project Ga0315326, IMG submission 203457) | Ammonia-oxidizing marine archaeal communities from Monterey Bay, California, United States - M1 80m 32315 | ecosystem: Environmental > Aquatic > Marine > Coastal | place: USA: California... | reverse complement strand
GTTTCATTGCATGGAGATATTTCTATTAAAGGCATCAAATAAGGAGGATTTAACCAGTGAGCATTTAAAAATCGTTCTGGGTGTTTATTATATTTAGAAAGTTCTGAACTAAGTATTGTAGAAGTTGTAGAAGAAATAATAGTTTTTTTGTTCGTATTTTCACTTAACAATTTAAATACATCTTTTTTAATTTTAAGTTTTTCTGGAACGCATTCAAAAATGATGTCTGCTGAGCTGATTAAATTATTAATCCCTCCATATTGAATCACTTCAATGTTGTTAAATATTTTTTTAATTTTATTTTTATTTATTAATTTAATATTATTTAATATTTCTAAATTTTTAGATATTCCCGAATTAACCTTTATTAATAATTTATTAAAATCATTTTTTGATCGTTTTTTTATATCTATTAATTTGAGTTTATAACCAGCTAAAGCGAATGTAATAGCTATGCCTTGTCCCATTCTGCCACAACCAATAATAACTATATTCATTTTCTATCACTTAATATTGTTTTTAATTTATTTAAACTACAGTTTACACCTAGGTTAGATAATGTTCTTCCACTTTTTTTAATATCAGTACCTAATATAGTTGAAGTAATATCTAATAAGCTTGAGGTTATAGGAACTTTAATATTTAATTTTTCAGCTAAGGAGTGCATAAAAGCTAATCCTTCTTTTATATCTTCAATAACATATCTATGTGAATGTATATTAATATCTTCTCTCCAGTCTTTTGAAGAAACTAGTTTGTCATGAGCTAAATTACCATACATCCATTTTTTACCTTGATTTTCATAATGATCTTTTATGGGATAATGAGGTGATTTATAGCCTAATTTTTTTCTTATTAGAATGCGTTCATTATCTAGTTCAAACATAACTTTTTGAATGCTCTTTTGTGTACCTTCATTATGAATATCCCATTTATTAAAATGTTCTAATGGGCCTATATTTAAAATAATTAATGGAGGATGAATTATAGGACCTGCGTTCATAAGTGCTCCAGATAAAATATCACCACAATATACAATTGAAGGATATATATTTTTGAGTTTCTGAATAGTTTTTTTATGATCTACATTAGAATATATTCCAGTTGGAAGTTTTGATGCTCTAGTAGTTATTGCAATAGTGTTAATATTTTTTTTTCTTGTAAGGTAGGGAAGTGTTCCAGATTCTGCATAAGAAACAGTTTTATTTTTTATTTCTTTCATAAATATCCATGAACCAAAACTCCCCGGAGGTAATAAAATTATTTGGTTATTTTGAATATGAGGTTTAATTTTTTTTGCTAGATAATTTTGAGTAAAAGCAGGAAGTAATATTATTATAATTTCAGAATTTCTTATGGCAGAACTTATAGTATTACAAATTCTATGAATTTTTATTCTTTTTTTACCTTTTTGGTCTTGCATTAAAATTATATTTTTATTTTTTATTAATGCTTTTGAAGAATCTTTTGATCTTTGCCAAAAATATATTTCATGACCATTATTTGTGAGGTCTGCAGCAGCTGCATATCCTCCGTTTCCTCCACCAATTATAGCTATTTTCATATAAGCCTCACTATTGAATTAATTATGTAATGGTTACTCCACTATCAACAGAAATAACTTGGCCAGTTGTAATATTGGATTCGTCTGAGGCTAAATAAACAGCTAAATCTGCTACATGGATTGGTTCTCCTAAACCTAGTAAATGCTTTTTAGCAATTGTTTCTATCTCTGGACTATTATCTAATAGTTTTTTTACACGCTCTGATAAAGTGACTGAGGGTGCGATAGCATTTACTCTAATTTTATTTGGAGCATATTCAACAGCCATAGATCTGGTCATCGATGCTATTGCTCCTTTGACTGCAGTATAACAATCACGACCAGGTAATGCCATTAAAGCTACATTTGAAGACATATTAATAACAGAACCACCCCCAGATTTAATAATTTCTGGAATTACATATTTGGAACAAAGAAAAGTTCCTAATAAATCAAGGTTGATACATCTCCAGAATTCTTCTATAGGAGCTTCTGTAACAGGACCATCTTGCAGTGTTGAACCACCGGCATTATTATGTAATATATCTATTTTTCCGTAATGTTTTAGTGTTTCACTTATTGCATTTTTTACGCTTTTTTCATCGCTAACATTTGTTTTTACAAAAAATGCATCACCCCCTGTATTTTTTCCTTTTAAGTGAGCTGAGTCTGCTGCTTTTTGGCCAACTAATTGATCAATTTCAGCAATACATACCATAGCTCCTTCTTCAGTAAAACGTTCCGCTGTTACGCGGCCTATTCCACCACCACCACCAGTGATAAATGCTACTTTTCCTTTTAGTCTCAACTTGAATGCCCCAAATAAAATTTTAATTATTTTGAAGTAGTTATCAATTTTTATCAAATATAAATTTATATATTTGGTAAAGACTTAAGAACATGATTTTTTGGGGAAGGAAAGAAATAAACAACTATATACATGCTCTTAAGCCCTTAGGGGTTAATTATTGCAATCAACATTAATAAAAATAATATGTGTATATGACTTAAAAATTTATAATAAATGGAGATTTTATGAAGAAATAACAAAGATTGTTAAAATAAATAGGTTAAAAAATGTAAGACACCTTATGAAAATAAGGGTCCTTTAATTTATTAATATAATTTTTCTTTGCTTTTTTAAATAATATAATAACATAATAGATTAGAAAATATTTTGGAGAAAAAATTGAAAAAATTATTTTTTATGTATTTTATTACATTGTTTTTTTCAACTTTTTCTTATGCTCTAGATACTCCTCTTCCTAGAGCTAAACCAGAGTCCGTAGGGTTTTCTTCGGAAAGATTAAATAAAATTGATACTATTTTCAATAAAGGCATTAAAGAAAACAAAATTCCAGGGGCAGTAATTGCAATAGCTCGTAATGGAAAGTTGGTTTATTTTAAGGCATTTGGAATGCAAAATAAGGAAGAAGGAATTCCTATGTCTACGAATTCTATTTTTCGTATATATTCTATGACTAAGCCTTTAGTCAGTATCAGTGCTATGCAATTACATGAAGATGGCAAATTATATCTTTCAGAACCAGTTAGTAAGTATCTTCCTGAACTCGCAACTATGAAAGTAGCTAAAGACAATAATAATACTATAGAAATTACTGATGCAAAAAAAACAATAAAAATTCATGATCTTTTAAGACATACATCAGGATTCACATATGGAATTTTTGGAAAATCTGCATCTAAGAAGTTACTTAAAGAATCTGATATTGGTACTTTAGATACTATGCATATTTCACTTGAAGATTATGTTTCAACTATTTCTCAATTACCTTTAGCGTATCAACCTGGAACACATTGGGAGTATGGACGTTCTATTGAAGTTTTAGGTCGTTTAGTAGAAGTAGTTTCAGAGAATAATTTAGATTATTTTATGAAAAAGTATTTATTTAAACCTTTAAATATGAAGGATACTGGTTTTTATGTAGCTGAAGAAAATTGGTCAAGGATAGCGGAGCCATTAAAGAATAATGATGAACCTGAACTTATAGATATTAAAAATAAACCTATGCTTCTTACAGGAGGACATGGGTTAGCTTCAACAGCAGGCGACTATATACGTTTTATTCAAATGATGCTTAATAAAGGAATACTTGACGGAAAGCGAATTCTTGGATCAAAAACCGTAGATTATATTACTTCTAATCATTTAGGAAATAATATTAGTAGGGCAGGACCTTTATATCTTCCTGGCCCAGGATATGGTTTTGGTTTAGGCTTTGCGGTAAGAGAAAATGATGGTGTGTCAGCTTGGCCAGGTTCTGTAGGAGAGTATTTTTGGGGAGGATATGCTGGAACTTATTTTTGGGTAGACCCTAAAGAAGATTTAGTAGTTGTATCGATGACTCAATCTGTAAAGCATAGAGTCTATTATAGAATGCTTTTACGTAATCTTGTATATCAGGCAATAATAAATTAAATTTAGATTATATTAAATCTTGATAAAAATGGCTCCGCGGGTAAGATTCGAACTTACGACCGATCGGTTAACAGCCGATTTAATGCTTTTCCTGTAACACTAGCAAATCTTCAAAAGTCAGAATATGTCTTGCTCAAAGAGTAACGTGTGTTACCAATTTAGTATAATATTAATTAATATGATCTTTTAGATGATCAATCTTCGGTTTAAAATATTTAATTGCTGTTTCAAGAGGTCTTCCAAGTATAATACATCTATAATAAAAGGTAGCTTTAATATTTATTGTTAATTTAAAATTTTTTCTATTCAATAAATATTTATTATCTTTCCATTGTATCATGTCTGAGTTAAAAACAAATTTTCCAAAATTAACTTGTCTTAATTTAATAGGCATTAAATTAGGGTCAAAATAAATTTGATAAATTTCTTTATTTTTAAAATAAAAAAAATTTTTTTTATATAAAAAATAATTATTGTCTTCTAGGTTATCTAAATCAATTAAATTACATTCAAGTCCTTTTCCATTTAAGGCACCACATGAAAAGGAAATAGTAGTATAAAAAAAAAAGATTATAAATAATGCATATCTTAAATAAAGCATAATTATTATTCTCTTATCTTATTGATATCAATATGTTCTAGTTTAGTTCCTTTAAAAACTACTCCAATAATATTTGCTTCTTTAAAATTTGTATTATTAATTATAGAATTAGTAAAATTTGCATAACGCATTGAAGCCTTATAAAAATTAGTATTACTTAAATCTGAAAAAGAAAAATCTGTTTCTTGAAGCATAGCAGAAGTTAAATTTGTATTAATAAATTTTGCATATCTTAATTTTGCTTTGTAAAGATTAGCAAATTTCATATTTGCCTCATTTAGAATAGCACCTTCCAAATTTGCTAAATACAAGTTTGCATTACTTAAATTTGTAAAAATAAGATTTGTATTAATCATATTAGCTAAAGATAGGTTAGCTCCTTCAAGATTTGCATCAGTAAAAAATGCATTATCTAGTTTTGCATTTTTTAAATTTGCATTCTTTAAATTTGCATCAACAAATATAGCATCAGATAAATCTGCATTATTTAAATTTACATTTAATAAATTAGCATATTTAAAATGGCTATTAATCAGTAATCCATTTTCTAAGCTAGCGTTTTTTAAATTAGTAAAATTTAAAATTGAATTACTTAAATTTGCACCTTTTAAATTTGCGTATGATAAATCTTGCTCAGTAAGATCTAAGCTAGATAAATCACAATTTTCACATTCATTAGTTTCTAATAGCTTTTGTAAATGTTGTTCATTAAAGGCTTGAGAGTTTAAAGAAAATAAATAGATATTTGTTAAAATTAATAAATTTAAAACAAATCGCATAAATTATTTAGTATTCATTTTGCTGATTATATTTTCTGCTTCAATTAACTCATTTTCACTCATATAATATTTAAGTCGTTTCTGCCAAGGAATTAAATAAATATATTTTTCACCTTTATTTATTCCCTCTTGAAGCCATATATAAGCCTGAATATAATCTTTATGTACACCTTCTCCAAGTTGTATATAAATCATTTTCAATAATCTTCCAGCAACTCTTTCTTTATCCTCCATAACTTTAAGTGTCCATTCTAGAGCTTTTGTCATATCACCTGATGTACGAGCAATGGTATATTCACGTCTACCCATTACGTACATGGCCATAGTGTCACCTTGTTTAGCCATACATAAAACTTTATCTACTTTGTTTGAGCATGTATCATCTTCACTATAAGCAGTAAAACTAAATAAACTAATTATAAAAGAAATATATAACACAATTTTTTTAAACATCATGAACCTCACTTATTATCAAAAATTATTCCTCTAGAGGTTTGCCTTTAAACTCTGTTTCAATATATGTAGCCAGGGCATTTATTTCTCTTTTGCTTAACCTAGACTTGAATTCAGGCATTCCGAGTGTTCGTCTTCCATCTCTTATTACCTCCACCAGTTGTTCATGATCAAGAAAAGTTTCTCTTAAATTAGCAGCATAGCCTCCATAACTAGGGCCTCCTATACCTGTAGCTTTATGACATCTTGCACAATGAATATATAAACCCTTGCCATCTAAAGGGGCACGTTTAACAGTTGGAGTAGCATTTTGTGCTGAAGCTATATTTATATAGAAAAAAGATACTATTAAAAAATTAATTAATAAAAATACAGAATTTCCTATAAAATTTTTAAAACTATTTAGTTTTTTAATTATCATTACTTCCTAGTCCTATTTTATTATTTTATAAATGTTAAATGGTTTTTATCTAAAATGAAAGTGGACCAGATGAACTGGCCCACTATCTAAGAGAGTCTTAATTTATAGAGCGAAGACATATAGTACGTTACTTGGTACAGCAGATTTCAACTCAGGAGTTGAGTCAGTAAACCACTGTGGCCATGCACCACCTAATCCTACCTCTATTGCTATATATTGCTTTCCACCTGCATTATAAGTCATTGGTGGAGCATTTATTGCAGAACCAGTGTCGAAGCTCCACAATTCTTGTAATGTATTTGCATCTAAAGCAACAACTTTTCCGTCAGCTGTTCCTGTAAATACAAGACCACCACCTGTAGCTAACATACCTCCAAGCATTGGGAATTTAGTTTCCCATTTACCTGTTACCACACCAGTAGTCACATCTATAGCTGTTACACTTCCTGTAATACGGCCGGAAGCTGGATCATCAAAAGTAAAGTATGGAGCACCACCTAAATACCATTCACGTGGTTTCCAATCTCCAGGATTAACAATACCTGCAAATGCTTTATTACAACTTTCAATCACAGGTATATAATACATTCCTGTGTGTGGGCTATATGCAGTAGGAGGCCAATTTTTACCACCTGTATGAGCAGGACATGAAATGCCTTCTATTGCTCCTCTAGCACCAGATTCTGTAACTCCACCTCTTCCGGCAGCTGAACCAGGAGCATAAGTTTGTATATCTACATCTGGATTATAATCTATTGGTTTACACATAGCATCCAAACCAGCTGTCCATGTTAGTTTTTTAACAAACTGTGTGCACCATAGAGGTTCACCATTTGTACGATCTAATGCATATGCAAATCCATTTCTATTCGCATGTATTGTTGATCTTGCATATTGTCCATTAATATTTGTATCAACAAAAGTATTTTCTGCTATTGAATCATAATCATATGGGTCATTAGGAGTATGTTGGAACCCCCAAAGGATTTTTCCAGTATCAGCATCTAAAGCAAGAGTACTGTCTGTCCATAAATTATCGCCAGGACGTGCGGCATTATCCCAATCTGGACCTGGATTAGCAGTACCCCATACAATAATATTTAATTCAGGATCATATGAACCTGTTACCCAGGTAGTCCCTCCACCAAGTTTCCATGCACCATAATCATCTTTCCAAGTTTCATGACCTGGTTCGCCTGGTCCTGGTATAGTATATGTTCTCCAACGAGTATCGCCTGTATTTGCATCTAATGCTTCTATCCAACCACGAACTCCAAATTCAGCACCAGCCATTCCTGTAACAACCATATCTTTTACAATTAATGGAGCTCCAGTAAATACTTCAGCAATTCCAACATCAGCTACTTGTTTTTCCCAAATCATGCTTCCGTCATGTTTATTTAAAGCATAAATTCTTCCATCAATAACTTTTGCTAAAACTTTTTCACCGTGTAAGGCAACACCTCTATTATTAATACCACAACATGTTACACTAGGTGCATAATCTTTATCTGCTTCAGGATTATGTTTCCATAAAGGAATAGCTTTACCACCCCTAACATCAAGTTTTGTGACTGTACCCCATCCGGTAGTTACATAAAGAAAACCATCTTCTGCAATTGGCGTTCCTTCTAATCCAGAGAATGGGAAAACAATCGGCGCTGTTCCACCACCTTGAATATCACCCATAGCATAAGTAAAAGCTACTTTAAGATCTGCTACATTATCTGTATTAATCTCCGTCAATGCAGAAAATCTATGAGCTTCATAGTTGCCATGATGGTGAATCCAATTTCCTGGTTCATTCTCACTATTTATTAAACGTTCTTCTGTGATATTTCCAGCAATTGATGAGTATGTAAATAGAACAAAACTCATAATTAAACTAAAAAATACAAAAACCGTTTTTATACTTTTTATCATAATTAGTATCCCCTATAAATATTTTAAATAATAATTCTAACCATATTTTATATAAAAATGATACAGGTGAATTTCCCGTAATTATAACTTTCTTTATTACGGTAATTAATACCTTAATGTAGGCTTGCTAATTAAAAATGAATAAGTAAAATTTTAAAATTAAATAATAAATATTTATAAGGATATAAAAATGAAAATATTATTAATATTATTAACTTTATTTATGCCCGGATATGTAAATGCTGCTGCAATAGCTATATCCCTAAATTGTAAAGCTACTTCTTACATTATTTGTGATAAAAGATGCCAATTAATTGATCAAAATTTGCCTAGATTGATAATAGATGTAGGAAATAGCAAAATTGATAGAAAAACTGAAAAAACAATAAAATTAGAAATTACTAATATACAAAAAATAGATGAGAGTCATTCAACATTAATGTCGTACAAGATTCTAGTTAAAAATAGTGATGAAATTAAAATTGATGGTTTTATTAATATAGATAAATTTCAAAATTTTACATCAACTATGCATAACAAAGCATCTACATGGATAAGTGCAGGTAAATGCAAACAAAAATAATCTACAGAAATAAAATGTATATAGTTTATTACCATGATTATTCTATCAGAAAGTAGTTGATAAAAATATTTAATATATTAATAGGAATTTAGTAATTGATTACATTTATTTTTAAATTAATAATATTTTTTTTATTAATATTTAATGTCCATTCAACTAAAGCTGGAATGAATGATCCTCTTCAAAGTAGAATAAATCATAGTATTATTGCAAAAATTTTTCCTAAAGCAAAATATTTAGGTTCTACTATTGGAGACCCTCCCTATATACCCGTTTTTGGTATAGAAGACAAAAATAATTTTGATGTGAATATTCTTTATAGCTGGAGAAAAGATTTCTTATTGTTAAATGCAAGAGAGCCAACTAAAGAAGAAGAGGAAGAAAAAATTGATTCTTTACAAACTAAGAACGAAGTAAAAGAAATTGGGTATTTATTTTCAACTTATGAAACAACAAAAGCTCAAGGATATTCTGGAGAATATTTTGATATTATTGTTGGTTTAAAGACGGATGGAAGATTAGCAGGATCAGCTATAGTGGAAATTCATGAACCTATGATTTGTCCAACATGTGTTCCTCAATCATTGCTAGAGGCCCTACATGATTCATTTCAAGGTACTAATGTTAATAGAAAAGTAGAATTAAAGGCAGGAGATTGGGGTGGACAAGTATATGATGGTATTACAGGAGCAACTATTAGTGCTGCTCTTACTACCAATGGTATTGTTAATGCAGCAAGAAAAGTATTACGACAAACAGGACACTCTTTTAATGAAGATCCATTTTATATTGATCTAGATAGTTATATAAAAAGAAACTGGATAGAACTTATAAATTGGGGAGGAATAGTAGGAACAACTTTAACAAAGTTTGAAGTTGGAGAAAAATTAAAATTTATTAATAAAAATTATATTAAAAACTCTGATGAAAAGTTTTTAAGTGTTTATACAGGATTAGTTTCGCCTGCTTCAGTAGGAAGAAATATTTTTGGAGATAAATGGTATTCGCATCATGTTTCTCAAATAGAAACAGGAGATAATCTTTTAATAATTATGAGCTCGGGTTGGTCATGGCAAAAAAATAGTTACTTAGATTCCTCACAACAAATAGGAGATAAAAATAATTATAATAGAATACAAATAATTCAGAATGATAATATTTATAAATTTAATGCTAAAGACTTTTTAAATTCTACTGCATTAAAAATAGACAAAAAACCATTTTTTTCTGAAATTGGACTTTTAAGAATACCAAAAGAATGGGGCTTTAAACCATTAAAGCCTTGGAAACTAGAATTAATTATTAAAGAAGACTTTGGTAAAGGAAGTGTTTTTATAAATTATGATATTCCTAAACAATTAATTACTGGAGATCCTGTAGCTTTAGAGGATGCAGGATTAAGATCTGTAAAAACGGCATTTTTAGGTCTTGTTAGGGAAAGTAAATTAAATGGGTGGCAAACAGAGTGGGCACGACAGGATTACTCTATAATATTTTTATTTTTTCTTCTTATTATTTTAACTCTACTTTTAGTTTTTCAAAAAACATTGTCTGCTAATAAAAAATTCCACTCTTATATACGGTTTGGTTTTTTAACTATAATATTAACGTGGTTAGGTTGGGTGGCTCAAGCCCAGCTCAGCATAGTAAATATTATCTCTTATTCACAAGCATTAATTCAAGGTAAAGGATTCGTACAATTTTTATTTGAACCTTTAATGTGTATAATTATTGTCTATACTTTAGTATCATTAATATTACTGGGCCGTGGGGTATTCTGTGGATGGTTATGTCCTTTTGGAGCATTTCAAGAAATTGTCTTTAAGATAGGTAGAATTATTAAACTTCCATTATTAAATATTCCCTTCTGGTTAAATGAAAAACTATGGGCAATTAAATATTTAATATTAATCGTGTTGATAGCCACAATAATAATAGGTCATGATTTTTCTTATAAACTAATTGAAATTGAACCATTTAAAACAGTTATTACTTCTTACTTTGATAGAAGTACACCATATATTATATATGCTGGTATAATTCTCTCTATAGCTCTTTTTTCAGAAAGATTTTTCTGTAGATTTATGTGTCCTCTAGGAGCTGTTCTGGCTTTCTTAGGTCGCTTCCATATTTTTGATATGATACCTAGAAGACCCGAATGTGGAAATCCTTGTCATCTCTGTGAAAAATCTTGTCCTGTTCAGGCTATCCCTCCTTCTGGAAAAATTAATATGAATGAATGTTTTCAATGCTTAGACTGTGAAGTTGAATATTATGATGATAGCAGATGTCCACCCTTAGTTTTTGAGAAAAATAGAAAATAATTTAAGGTGTAAAGAACATGAGAAATATTTTAATGATTAGTATTAAGTCTTCTATCATCCTTATGAAAAATTTAGTTAGAAGTTATTATTTTTCATCAGTTTTTATACAATTTTATAATTTATTGTATATTCACTAATTATTCTTAAATTTTAATCACAATATCCTTCGCAACTAATTTCAATACCATTCTTAAAATATTTTTGAAATTCTAATTTGCCATTTTTATAAAATAATTCATATGTACCTTCTAATATTCCATTTTTATAAGTTCCTCTTTCCAATATTTTACCATTGTACCAATATGATATAAAATCCCCATCTACTCTTATTCCATATTTGAATGTTTCTTTTCCTCTTAATTGACCATTAAACCAATAGGACTCAAAAATACCATTTTTAAAGTTATTTGAATATTCACCTCTATTTTTTAACTGACCATGTTTATAATACACTTCATAATGCCCTTCTAGGACTCCATTTTTATATGATCTTATTAAATGTAATTGAGAATTTTTCCAAAACCATTTATAAGTTCCGTCTTTTATTATTCCATTTTTATATATATTTTTTACTTTTTCTTGACCATTATTCCAATAAGATTCATATAAACCATCTTTTCTTCCATTTTTATAAAGCACTTTTGTCATTAATTGACCATTTGGATAATATTCTTCAAATAGACCATTTAATATTCCATCTTTATAATTTTCAATGGTTATTTGTCTCCCTATTGCTTTAGATAAAGCATTGTGCCAATACGAATCTTTTTTTTCTGGAATTTTAGGGATTCTATTAACTATAGAATCTCTTGGGTGCATTGTATTATCTTTATCCCAATAAGTTATATAAATTCCATCTAATTTGCCATTTTTATAATAACCTATTTCCAATAATTTTCCATTTATGTGATACTCCTCATAAGGACCATGAAGAATTCCTTGCTTATAGTTTTTTTTAGTAGACAATTTTCCTGGGGCATATCTGGTAATTAATTCTCCGGTAAAAAGAGCATTACTAGACCTCTCATAATATAAACCATCTCTTTCCACTAAGTCAGCAGAATTGATTATTTTACACCATCCAATGGAAGTTGATAATAAGATTGATATGATAAATAAAAATTTCATTCAAAAATCATATTTTAAATTTAATTTAATGGCAAAGAAATTACCTTTTAAGCATAAAAATAAGAAACTTAACAATATCAAGGGATTAATTGGTTTCGCGGGTAAGATTAGAACTTACGACCGATCGGTTAACAGCCGATTGAAAGCTTTTCCTGTAACCCTTGTAAATCCTCAAAAGTCAGAATATGCCTTGGTTATAGCTTACTATGTTATACCAATTATGTCCTCATATTTCCTTATATGCGGATACTATTTTGGCACCAAGCTATTATAACAGTTGTCCGGTTTTCATAATTTTTTCTAACCTTAGTTGATAGCGCAAA
>Ga0315326_10001391_pt1 | contig 12526 bp, 8 predicted proteins | sample M180m32315metaG_FD_203457 | JGI IMG/M metagenome (GOLD analysis project Ga0315326, IMG submission 203457) | Ammonia-oxidizing marine archaeal communities from Monterey Bay, California, United States - M1 80m 32315 | ecosystem: Environmental > Aquatic > Marine > Coastal | place: USA: California... | reverse complement strand
GGGACCTTCTGTAAAGTATGCTCGCGGATTTTAAAGCCGATTTTTTCATTTCTCAAGTCTATAGCGACCCTAAACCCTTTATTTTTCAAGGTTTCCTGCAGATTTAGGCAATACTCTGACTGCTTGTCGGTAATATTAAGAATTATAGCTTGTTCTGGCGCCAACCAAGTTGGCATCGCGCCAGAATAATGTTCGATTAGAACACCAATAAATCGCTCAAAAGAGCCCAAAATCGCTCGATGCAACATTACAGGTGTTTTACGACTGCTGTCTTCAGCAACATATTGTGCACCTAGACGCTCAGGCAATACAAAATCCACTTGAATTGTGCCACATTGCTGAATTCTGCCCATGCAGTCTTTTAATGAATATTCGATTTTTGGACCATAAAAGGCGCCTTCGCCGGGGACTAACTCCCAAGGAAGGCCTTTCGCAATAAGCGCATCTTTCAATGCTTGCTCAGCTTTATCCCAAAGCTCGTCAGAACCCACTCTCTTTTCAGGGCGAGTCGATAGACGCAGAATAACTTCATCAAAGCCAAAATCGCGATAGATCGCTAGAAGCAATTCCATGAAGTCCGCCACTTCCGACTGGATTTGTTCCTCAGTACAAAAAATATGTCCGTCATCTTGAACAAAACTGCGAACTCGCATTAAGCCATGCATACTCCCGGACGGCTCATAGCGATGGCAGGAACCAAACTCAGCCATACGGAGCGGTAAATCTCGGTAGCTCTTGAGTCCTTGATTGAATACCTGAATATGGCACGGACAGTTCATCGGTTTTAGTGCGTAGGTTCGATTGTCAGATTCAACGCTAAACATCTCTTCAGAAAATTTTGACGCGTGACCAGATTTTTCCCAAAGCGTGAAATCCACCAATTGCGGCGTACTGATTTCTTGATAATTGTTGTCGTTTTGGACTTTTTGCATATAGTCCTTAACTATTTGATAAATTTTCCACCCTTTTGGATGCCAAAAAGCCATACCTGGCGCTTCTTCCTGAAAATGGAAAAGCCCAAGTTGCTTGCCAAGCTTACGATGGTCGCGCTTCTCTGCTTCCTCCAATCGTTCTAGATAAAGCTCCAAATCTTTCTTTGAAGCCCAAGCAGTCCCATAAACTCGTTGCAGCATTTCCTTCTCAGAATCCCCTCGCCAATAGGCACCTGCCACATTAGTAAGTTTGAACGCCTTAAATTTGCTTGTGTTTGGAACATGAGGGCCTCGGCATAGATCGATAAACTCTCCTTGCCTATAAAAAGATAGATCCTCTTCTCCAGGAATGGATTCAATAATTTCGACCTTGTAGTTCTCGCCCATTTCTTTAAAGAGAGCAATTGCTTCTTTCCGAGCCAGGACAGATCTTTCGACGGCTAGATTCTCTTTTACAATGGCGCCCATTGTCTTCTCGATGGCGGCGAGGTCTTCCGGCGTAAAAGTTCGCTCAAAGGCAAAATCATAGAAGAAGCCATCTTCTATGACTGGACCGATAGTCACCTGGGCTTTAGGAAACAGTCGTTGCACCGCCTGTGCCATTAGGTGAGCACAGGAGTGTCTTAAAACTTCGAGACCATCATCATCTCTTTCCGTAACAATCGCTATATCGGAATCTACTGCAACTAGATAAGAAGTATCTACCAATTCTCCATCGACTCTCCCAGCCAACGCTGCTTTAGCAAGGCCCGCGCCGATTGATTGCGCGATTTGAGCAACAGTGACTGGGTCCTTGTAATCCCGCTTACTGCCATCCGGCAATGTAACTTGAGGCATTTCTGCTTAATTCCTAAAACTTTCGTCTTTCAATATTTTTAAAAACCCATGCATTTTGGAGTTTTATAATAGACAATCGAATAAGTTTTCGTATATTGATGGAATGGTAGGCACGACCAGATTCGAACTGGTGACCTCTACCATGTCAAGGTAGCGCTCTAACCAACTGAGCTACGCGCCTGTAAACCACACTATTTAGCCAAATTTATATACTGAATGTTCGCCTAACTTAATGAAGCAGTTTGACTATAGTAGACGACAATATATTATACGGAATTAGCGACCTGACTGTCGATAGCGGCAGCGAATTTTTCCTTTTAAATTATCACTTTAGAAGTTGATTCTTTAGTTCAGCAATTTTATCTCTAGTTAACGCCGCTTCTTCAAATGCTAAATTCTTTGCCTGTTCATACATTGCATTTTCTAAACGAACGATTTCCTTCTTGATCTGTTTGGGATTTGAGAAATCCATCCGAGAATACTCTCCAGATTTTTCGACGACTCCTCTGTGCTTTTGTCTATTGCGAGAGCCGGGAGAAACGTAAGCACCCTCCATAACATCCAGCACATCTTTTTTTACGCCAATTGGAGTTATATTATGGACCACGTTGTATTCCAGCTGCGTATTTCTGCGTCGATTAGACTCGTTCATCGCTCGTTGCATAGAGCCGGTTATACTGTCTCCATAAAGAATCGCCTTACCGTTTAAATTTCTTGCCGCCCGACCAACTGTTTGAATCAAGGAGCGCTCGGATCGCAAAAATCCTTCTTTATCCGCATCAAAAATGGCAACTAAAGCGACTTCTGGAATATCAAGACCTTCTCTTAACAAATTAATCCCTACCAGCACATCAAAATGCCCCAAGCGTAAATCTCTAAGAATTTCTGAGCGCTCCACGGTTTCTATATCAGAATGTAAATAGCGAACTCTCACATCATGTTCAGCGAGAAAATCAGTAAGATCTTCAGCCATGCGTTTAGTAAGCACCGTGACCAAAACACGCTCCCCCTGCGCTGCAACGCGGTGCACTTCTGACAATAGGTCATCGACTTGAGTTGACGCCGGCCTTACTTCTAATTCCGGGTCTACAAGCCCAGTTGGCCTGACTATCTGTCTTACTCGAGAGCCTTCATGCTCTTCTTCGTAAGACCCCGGTGTAGCAGATACATAGATAATTTGAGGTGAAAGTTCTTCCCATTCCTCAAACCGCAACGGCCGATTATCCAAAGCTGAAGGCAACCGGAACCCGTATTCCACGAGTGTTTCTTTTCTCGATCGATCACCTTTATACATTGCGCCTAGTTGCGGTATGGAGACATGAGATTCATCCGCTACCACCAACGCATTTGCAGGCAGATAATCGTACAAAGTTGGTGGTGGTTGCCCCGACTCTCTGCCAGATAGGTACCTGGAGTAATTCTCAATTCCTTGACAATACCCAATCTCTTGGATCATTTCTAAATCGAATTTAGTTCTTTGTTCTAGCCGTTGGGCTTCGACTAATTTATTGTTTTCATTCAGTTCTTTTAATCTTGTTTTTAGCTCCTCTTTAATATCATCAAGAGTTCCTAAGAGCTTTTCCCGTGGAGTTACATAATGAGATTTAGGAAACACTGTTAATCTTGGCACCTCCTTGATAACACTTCCTGTTAAGGGGTCGAAGAAGGACAGCTTCTCAATCTCGTCATCGTAAAGCTCAATACGAATCGCGTCCCGCTCTGATTCTGCAGGATAAATATCGATGACATCGCCTCTAACACGAAAGGTAGCTCGCCGCAGCTCCATGTCATTTCGCGTATATTGAAGATCTGACAAGCGTTTTAATAGCTGCCGCTGGTCAATACGGTCGCCACGATCCAAATGAACCACCATCTGCAGGTAGGAACCAGGGTCACCTAACCCATAAATCGCTGAAACTGTTGCGACTACCACCACATCTTGACGCTCTAATAGCGCTTTGGTAGCAGACAAGCGCATCTGCTCAATGTGATCATTGATAGACGCATCTTTTTCTATGTAAAGGTCCGACGAAGGGACATAGGCTTCTGGCTGATAGTAATCATAATAAGAAACGAAATATTCTACTGCATTGAGTGGAAAGAACTCTTTAAACTCACCATAAAGTTGTGCAGCTAGGGTTTTATTTGGGGCCATCACTAATGTAGGCCGCTGCACTTTTTCAATCACGTTAGCGATGGTGAACGTTTTACCCGAACCAGTGACGCCGAGCAGCGTCTGTGCGCGTAAGCCGTCACCTAACCCCTCCACTAGTTTATCAATAGCATGCGGCTGATCGCCCGCTGGAAGAAATTTGGATTCAATCTTGAACTGCTTTTCCATAATGTTTTACTGATCTCCCCGAACCAACCGGTAAGGTTACACCAGAATTGATCCTGAGCTGTAGCAACTGTTGACCGGGATTTCATTTCTCATTAGACTACGCGCCTTTTCGAGCTATACTCAGATGACAAAACTCTGCTGCCCAATAGCTCAATGGTAGAGTAGGTGACTGTTAATCACTTGGTTCCTGGTTCGAGTCCAGGTTGGGCAGCCATTTTTCATGAGTACGTATATTCTCCTTTCTCTTTGATAAACTCGCTCGCTAGATCACAGATAATCTGGTCTCTGCAGTCCATATATGGGTATGCCCCAAGGAAATATTGTATAGTAGCGACCTATTCTGAATCGCTTACCACTTATTAGGAGAATAAACATGCGAGCGCTATTACTAGCCACCCTTCTTGTCGTTAGCTCATCCGTGACTGCCCAGGATAATCCCGTGGTAGCTATGGAAACTTCGATGGGGACGATTAAAATTGAATTACGGCCTGATTTAACGCCCATTACCGTCGAAAATTTTCTTAGATATGTGAACAATGGTTATTTCGACGGCCTTATTTTTCATCGAGTTATCAGTGACTTCATGATTCAAGGCGGGGGATTCGACGAGGACATGGTACAAAAATCAACCTATGACCCCATAAAGAATGAAGCAGATACGGGCCTATCTAATACCAGGGGCACAATTGCCATGGCACGCACTGGCGTAGTAGACAGCGCAACCTCTCAATTCTTTATCAATGTGGTTAATAATGGAAACCTCGATTTTCAGAATTCTAGTCAAGCAGGCTATGGTTATGCGGCATTTGGGAACGTAACAGAGGGCATGGATATTATTGATCAAATTAGGATGGTGGCGACAGGATCACAGCGGGGCCATCAAAATGTGCCGTTAGAAGCTATAACAATTATTTCAACTACACAGGAATAGCAATAAAATAGAAAAGCAAACTAGTAGAATGGCTTTGCTGGTTTTATAGCCCTTAAGCTTAAACTAAAGCCATTCTATCCTGCTCTCTTGAATCCTAAAAACTACTTATTTTTTAAATAACGGTGTTACTTTCTGCTCGATTGAACTGAATTGAGCTGATTTCTCGGAACTCTCGATCGAGTCACTGCGAACGTTGGCATAATAAATTTCCCAGAGTGGATCACTGGCTTCCTCCTTCGGCTCAAAACCATCAACAGCTTCCATTAATACTTTCCTAATTTCGAGCAGGTCTATGTTCTGACAAGCTGTTTCAAGTCGCTCTAAGAGCCCCTTTAGAGAATCCCAAGACAATGTTTCTTCTTCTGCGCGCATGATTTTGGGATGCTCAGTACCGGTAACTGACTCACCTATCAGTAGCTCTTCATAAAGCTTTTCCCCTGGTCGCAAGCCGGTATACTCAATAGCGATATCACCCCGGTAAGAATTTTCATCTTTAATGTCATATCCTATTAAGTGAATCATTTTCTTAGCAAGGTCAACTATCCGAATTGGTTCATGCATATCTAACACAAAAACGTCACCTCCCGTTGCCATTGAACCAGCTTGAATTACCAGCTGTGCAGCTTCTTGCACGGTCATAAAATAGCGGGTAACCTCTGGATGCGTAACGGTTACTGGCCCACCAGTGCTTATTTGTTTTCTAAATAGTGGGACTACCGACCCAGAGGACCCAAGCACATTCCCAAATCGGACCATGCTAAACTTAGTGCTGCTTTCTTTTTGTGCTAGCGCCTGCAAGACCTGTTCCGCGAATCGCTTAGTAGCACCCATAAAATTTGTTGGTCGTACGGCCTTGTCAGTGGAAATTAAGACAAAGTTTTTTACGTTGCATTTTTTTGCTGCCAGTGCTGAAGTGAGCGTACCAAATATATTATTCTGCGCTCCCTCTACAATATTTCTCTCTACCATCGGCACTTGTTTGTAAGCTGCAACGTGATAAACAGTATCAACTGCAAAGCTCTTTATCGCATTTTCCATTTGCGCGCGATTACAGACGGATCCTAGCAAGGCAATGATTTCAATCTTGCCCCCATCTTCAATTGTATGTAATTTTTCTCTGAGTTCACTCTCAACTTCATACAAACCATACTCAAAAGAATCAAGAAGGATAACTCGCGCAGGATTAATATTAATAATTTGGCGACAGAGCTCTGAGCCGATAGAGCCGCCAGCACCAGTTACCATTACCGATTGTCCATTAATACATGCGCCCAATAATTCTGGATTCGGCGGAACAATATCTCGTCCGAGCAAATCTTCGATATCGATATCACGAACTTCATCAACGCCCACTTTCCCAGAAACCATATCAAACAAGTCAGGAACAGTTTTTACATGCACTGGCAAGTGCTCAAGCCGATTAAGAATTTCTTTCCTTTCAACATGTGTCGCGGACGGTATTGCCAGGAGAATTTGGCGAACAACATAACTTTCAATTAACTCATAAAGTGAATTAGGACTATAAACTCTTACGCCATGAACTGTGCTGCCCAGCATACGATGGCTGTCATCAACAAATGCAACTGGCAGATACTGGTCACCATTTTGTAAAGCCACAACCAATTGCATGCCTGAGCTACCGGCGCCGTATATGATTACGGGCTCCTTCGGCCGAAAGTTTTGTATCAAACTCTGCAAGATAACCTTGGCCACAAACCGGCTCCCACCTATAAAAAGTACGGCTATCATCCAAAAAATTGGAAGAATTGAATAATTCGAAGACTCGGGTGTTTGAGAAAACAAATAGGAAACAGCGAAAAGGCAGCTAGCGATAGTAACGCCCTGCAAGACAACAAACCCCGACTGCAAACCCATATAAAGTACGATCGCTCGATACAACCCAATACGAACAAACACTAAAATACTCAATAAGGTCGAAATCGATGTGTAGAGATAAAAAATTTGATCTTGAGCCAGAATATTTTTTTCTAGTAGCATAAAGCTAAATACCAGCGCCATTAAGATCATGATGCTGTCAGCAAGCATCATTAGAATTTGTTTTATAAACCGCGATACCGGTATTGCATAAAGCTGCATAGCTACCCCCCAAAAAATCGTTCTGACGCCTACTTTCAATTATTCCTTACCAGACATCTTCTTGTGATTCTTTGCTTTATTTTTTTTAACTGTCAAACTCTAATTAAGATACCAATCTTTTTTTCAGTCTTGCCAAGTTTTCTAATTTGTGATGCCCGCTGATTTCCCAGCTTGATATTTACTAGCTAGAAATATCAAGGGCGCCAACGCAATAATAGTTAACAATGCCCCGTATTCCGGCAGCTGAGCGGATAGCCAAGCCAAGGGGGCTAACCATACAACATTTATTGCTAGTACTGCTATCGTCACTTTGCTATGGCTTTTATAGTTTTTAGCAGCATTTTGATAAGCATGAGACGCATGACCTTCATACCAATTGCTACCGAGAAAAAAGCGGTTACACAAAGTGACCATCGAGTCCACCACAAACACGCCTAACAGGATAAACCAAGTCCAGACCGCTAGGCTTTCATGGTGCATCGATAAAAGTGCCATTATTCCAAGTGAATAACCTACAAAATTACTGCCCGCATCTCCCATAAAAATTTTTGCCGGCGGCCAATTCCAAACTAGAAATCCAGCTCCTGCCGCAATCAATACTGCAGAGAGCATTCCTACAACTTGATCTTCATTATTCATAGCGAGAAAATAAATCATCGCACTGACAAAAAGTAACTGGCTTCCAGCTAATCCATCTATCCCGTCCATAAAGTTATAGAGGTTCAAGAGCCAAACTAGTGCCAGCACACCTAATATACTTAGAATTAGAGGATATGAAAGGATAAAAAATCCAAAGTTTACCGGAACCACACCACCCAGCCAATAGACACTCCAGGTGGCAGCCAAGAATTGCACAGACAGTCTCCAGCGTAATCTTAGCGAAACAACATCATCAACTAATCCCAATAACCCGATTAAAAAGCCCCCGCTGAGGGCTAAAAATTCAGCTGCGGATATCAAGCCAACAAAGTAAAGGTATAAGGTAGCTAACGAAAATAGAAGACTAATGCTCAACCCTCCACCTCTAGGGATCGGTTCGCGATGTGCACTTCGTTCAATCGGTGTATCAATAAGGTGGAGTCGTACTGCATATTTACGCAACACCCCCGTTAGCATTAAGGATGCGACGAATATACTAAAACAGAGAGACAGCATCGACATAAATCAACACCCTTAATATTGGTTTCGACGTCGGCATTATATAGAAAGGAGTCGCATTTATACCAAAATAATCAGGCACTTTTGTAAACAGATGGAACCATTTTATCTCTAGTGCTTAATTACTCGAGAAGAGAGTCTCAAGCCAATTTCTTTCTATAGTGATCACTCCAAGACCTTTGACCATGGCAAGCTCTGCTGCTTAACGAAAATCGCAAAGCATTCCACAATAGTTCCGATACTGGTAACGTAAAATACTCAAACAGTCTAATTGAGAATTTAGTTAACATTAGATACAGCAGCATTAAACTCTATCAGCGCACCATTGGGTGAATCAGCGCGTGTTATTGGGCGTCCAACAACTAAATAATTACTTCCATTCTGAATTGCCTCTGCCGGACCTACGACGCGTTTCTGATCGCCAATGGCGTCTTCCGGACGCCGTATTCCTGGAGTTACAAGGCAAAATTTATCGTGAAGCTGAGAACGTAACAATTTAGTTTCAGCGGCAGAGCAAACAACCCCATCTAGCCCCGAATCGCGTGCTAGAAAAGCGAGTTTGCTCACCTGTTCTTCTGGATGGGATTTAATACCAGTTTGTTCTAAATCTTCTTTTAAGAAGCTAGTCAGAACGGTGACCCCAATCAATAAAGGTCGTTGATTACCTAGAGAATCGATGGACTCCCGCGCAGCCTCCATCATTGCTCGACCACCAGAAGCATGGATATTCAGCATCCATATTCCTAGCTCTGCTGCAATTTTTGACGCTCTAGCGACAGTATTTGGGATATCGTAGAATTTTAAATCCAGGAACACATCAAAACCGCGATCTATAATTTTTCTTACCAGTTGCGGACCGCTTGCAGTAAAAAGCTCTTTGCCAATTTTAACTCTGCAAAGATTTGGATCAAGAAGATCCAAGAATTGAAGAGTCTGATCGCTTGTCCCGAAATCTAACGCGATGATTATATTCTTACTCATCCGGATTGAAACCTCTTAACATTGTTGGCAATCTTCACTCTCTGTTAATTTTAATTTTGTTGCGAACTATTGCTACTGAAAATTGCTCAATGCCTCATCAACTGGAAACCTTAGAAATTTCAAACTAACTTAGCTACCACCCGCCTCTAAAATTGGCTTAATTTTGTCCCATTTTTGACAACTTGGACACAACCAGTAGAGAGATCTAGCTTCATAACCACAGTGATGACACTGATAGGCAGCTTTTTTATTCATGAGCCTATTAATCATTTGCTGCAAGAGATCTAAATTAGTGCTCATAGCAGTGTCTGTTTTAGGTATTTGCAGTTTAAGCAATTCAATCAACCCAGTCAGTGAAGGTTTTCTTAATAAGTAATCGTTTAAGAATGAAATTGCCGCTTCATCACCAGACCGCCTTTTTACTAAATCTGAAAGTGTGAGGACAACACTTACATCTGGCTCTTCCGGCAGCGTATTCATCAAAAGCTTTTCATATGCTATTAAGTTGTGAATCTGCTCATAACACTCAGCCAATGGGCCTAAAATCTGGCTAATGAACTCAGGATTATTTGTTCTTACTCTAACTAACTCTTTGATTGCAGCCTTATAATTCCCTAAGTTTTGTTCCGTCCGTGCAAGCAACAAAGTAGCACGCACATTTTTTTTATCAAAGGCAAACGCCTTCTTAATGATATCTTTTGCTCCAACTCCTTTCTCTTCGCATAATAATTGCTCTGCTAATTCACAACAATAATGAGCTGCAGCAGCTCGGATATCATAATCTTTCTTATAAGCCGGATTTTTAAGTAATTCGGAGGAGCAACTGATCGCCTTAACCCATTCTTTTTCTGTTTGATAAATAGTTATTAAATATCTTAGGGCGTCCCACTTAACGGCAGCACTATCTCCGAGAATTTCATTGAGTAATCGCTCTGCTCTGTCTAACAAGCCTGCTGAAATATAATCTATTGCTAGTTGTAATCGCGCTGAATCAGAAAAAGATTTATCCACCTCCTGGCGAGCTAATAAATTCTGATGAATCTTAATGGCTTTATCAACATTTCCTCTTCTTCGTAAAAGTACACCAAGCGCTAGATGCGTTTCAACGGTTTCACTGTTAATCTCTAGAGCTCTAATAAAAGTATCAATAGCTTCATCTGGTTCATCATTCAGCAAATAATTCAAACCAACAAAATCATCTGCAAAGATCTCATTAGTTTCAACGTTATGCCTTTTTCGTGAAGATACAGAAATCCTGCCTAGCGCCCAACCCGCGGCCACTGCAAATAGCAAAAGAATGTAGATGCCGATGTCTTCCACTATTTCTTAAGATCCTTTGGGCTCTTTCCTCTTAATTGAAGCACTTGTTTTTTCACCTTATCTAATTGTCGATTCAAGTACCGATTTTCTGCTCTCAATTTGAGGTTTTTAAATATTTCCAATCCAAACAATAGGCCAATTAAACCGCCTAAAACAAACGCGCCAATAATCCATACAGAAATAGGTTGTGATGGAAATTCCCAGGCGCCTACAGATATGCTAATCAGTTCGGAATTAAAGTAGGTGAACGTTACACTGGCTGTAAAGACCAAGATTAAGAACAAACCTGAAAGTAAGCTGCTAATTTTCCGCATCACTTTGCACACAGCCCTAGCATAATCTTAAAAAAGCTCACCTATTTTTCTAGAAATGAAAAACGGCACAACCCAAAGGTTATGCCGCTCTAGAATCTAAACTCAATGGTCCAGACCATTAAACCAATTTAATAGTGTTGCTCTGTCAACAAGCTTGAATTGACACGATCTCTTAATTCTTTACCCGGCTTAAAGTGAGGCACATATTTGCCGCTCAGCACAACTGGCGTACCCGTTTTCGGGTTTCTTCCAATTCTTGGCACTCGATAATGTAGTGAAAAACTGCCAAATCCACGAATTTCGATTCTCCCACCCTCTGCCAATACTTGAGACATGTATTCGAGAACCGCTTTGATCGCCAACTCAACATCTTTAGCAGACAGCTGAGTTTGCCTTGCCGCAATGCGATCTATAAGCTCAGATTTAGTCATAGTTTTCCCCTGTACTTTAACCTACGCCTAGAAGGCTAAATCATACTGTCTCACAAAACCAGTATTTATTAGTTTATTCAGGTGGTTATAACCCAACACAAGAATCTGCCTAACTCGGCGATTAATCTTGCACCTGAACCTAGTAAGGTTTTAACGTAACTTTTCAGACTATACCTCTGGATTAGCCCGTTTTATTCTTTATCCATTTCGGCCTTAATCAAGTCACCGATTGTTCCTGGCGATACGTCACTGACTTCCTGAACTTTGTGGTCTTGAATTGCAGCTTTCTCGTCATCTATTTCAATCGCTTTTACCGATAGACTAATCGTCCGACTCTTGCGATCCACACTGACAATCTTAACTTCAATTTCATCGCCCTCATTAATAGCATTACGGACGTCATCTATTTTATCCCTGCTGATTTCTGAAGCTCGGAGGGTGCCTTCAACACCTTCACTCAAAGTGATCGTAGCAGACTTCGCTTCAGTCGCGCTGATATTACCTTTCACTATGCTGCCATTTTCAAATTCAGAGACATAGTTCATAAAAGGATCATCTTCAAGCTGTTTGACACCTAATGAAATTCGCTCGCGCTCCGGGTCGATTGAAAGTATTACAGTTTCTATTTCATCACCCTTCGTAAAGTTGCGAACTGCTTCTTCACCTGTCTCATCCCAAGAAATATCGGAGAGATGGACTAAACCATCGATATTTCCATCTAGACCGATGAAAATTCCAAAGTCAGTAATTGATTTTATATTTCCAGAAATTTTATCGCCTTTCTTGAAATTTTCAGCAAAACCATCCCAAGGGTTCTGAAAGCATTGCTTAATTCCAAGTGAGATGCGACGGCGCTCTTCATCAATATCTAACACCATAACTTCTACTTCATCGCCTAGCTGGACCACTTTTGAAGGGTGAATATTCTTATTAGTCCAATCCATTTCAGATACGTGAACCAACCCTTCCACACCTTCTTCAAGTTCAGCGAAGCAGCCATAATCAGTTAAGTTTGTTACAACTGCTTTTACCTGCATATTTTCTGGGTAGCGTTGTTTAATTGCTTGCCATGGATCTTCGCCTAATTGCTTAAGCCCTAATGAAACTCGGTTGCGTTCTCTATCATATTTAAGAACTTTTACGTCGATCTCATCACCAACATTTACGATTTCGCTAGGATGCTT
>Ga0315326_10001389_pt1 | contig 12535 bp, 5 predicted proteins | sample M180m32315metaG_FD_203457 | JGI IMG/M metagenome (GOLD analysis project Ga0315326, IMG submission 203457) | Ammonia-oxidizing marine archaeal communities from Monterey Bay, California, United States - M1 80m 32315 | ecosystem: Environmental > Aquatic > Marine > Coastal | place: USA: California... | reverse complement strand
GACCGGATTCAGGATGGCATCGACAATCGCTCTCTCTCGCAATGGGGCTACTCGGGACTGGCTGCTTTAGTACTGATCGCAATTTATTTCGCTTGGATGCCACAGCCATCATTACAAACAATCCATCGCATTGTGATTCCATGGGATACGGTTGCTCGACCGTCTGAGATAACCATCAACAATATTTTCCCCGGAGATATAGAAGCCTACTATGGTGATGCAGTACAAATCACCGCGGAAGTAAACGGTCTGGATGATCATGAATCCGTTCGATTGTTTTACCGCGCTGTCAACGGCAGCTCGACCGGACAACATATATTGATGACTCCCCGTTCGGGCACTTCCATCTTTACTGCAACGATTGCTGACAATAAACCTGGAATTCAACAATCCATGCAGTATTGGATTGTCGCTGGCGAACCGACTAAGCGAACAGCTCAGTCCAGTACATTTCAAATCACAGCCATCGCTGCACCTAACATTCAAATTCAGTCAATCCAATACACTTATCCCGCTTATACGCAACTGCCTCCAATAGTTGTGACAGACCGATTTAATATTGACGCGGTTGAAGGAACAGAACTCACCATCAAAGCGGAATCTAACCAAGTGATTGAAACTGCATCTCTTTATCTGTTCCAACCCAATACAACTGAACCAACAAAACGCAGCGCAACTCAAATACAAAACAAATCCTGTGAATTTCAGCTGACCTTAAAACTTCTAGAAGATCAGGTAACTCCGGAGTTTTCACATTTTGAAATCGTTTTTTCAACTGACGACGGTAAAACCACCTCCGAGCCAATCCGCTATGGGATTCAAGTACAAGCTGATATTGCACCGGAGATTGCGATTGAATCACCCACGGCTAATACAATTGACGCCGGCCCCATCCAACTTCCATTGAACCAAAGCCTAAAGATCCAGTTGCAGGCGTATGACCCCGATTACGGACTCGAGAAAATTGATTTCGTAATTCAGCAAGGCGACGAGCAACCATTAACTAAATCATTGTTTCATCACGCTGTGGGTAGTGAGGACGTTATCCACAGAAATGTGGTTTTCAATCCCCAAGCATCAAAACTTCCGGTGGGTAGTCGAGTCATTCTTTTTGCTAATGCTTCTGACAACCGCCGGCTTTCAACGCGACCAGAACCCAATGTCAGTTCGTCGGAACATTTAGTGATACACATAGTAGAACCTGATAACAATGGAAATTCCCCTGATACCACGAACAATCGTGATAACGGTAACAGCGAGCAAACTGACAATCCTAACCAACCGAATCCTCCCAATCAAAACGATCCACAGCCCGCTGATATGCCTGAGGACAGCGATGGCAACCAAGGAGAATCAACTACAGGCCAAGATGGTACAAGTGGAGGTGAAGGTTCCGAGGGTGAAGCGTCTCAGGATGGGGGTAGTGGCAGCGGTGACGGCCAACAAGCCGATAAGCCGGAAAATCCTAACGGCGACCAAACTGGCCCTAAATCCGAAGCGCAAGGTGATATGGGTAATCCCAGCACAAATCCGACAACCGGTAATCCGTCTTCTGAATCTGGCGAAGATGGCGGCGAGTCTAAGCCGAGCGAAGGTGAGCCAGCTGGGGAAAATATGAGCGATCCAACAAGCGGCAACACCGGGGATCAAGGCAATCCGAACGAACAAAAAAATCAGGGTGATGTAGAGACCAATAACGAAACTGAAGTTGGTACTGGGGAAAGTTCCTCAGGTACACCAACAGGTGAACAGGCCAAGCAGGGTGATCAGTCCAACCAAAACGATAACCCTCAACAAGAAACGCAGGGAGCAAAAAACGAAGACTTGCATGACGGTGAAATTTTTGAACGTGCATTGAAGCACATCCGAGAAAATTCCGTCCCCCAAAATGATAAACCACCTTCGAACTCCGAGGGTGAGGATAGCACAAATACGGATAACACGCAGATCCAAAGAGACTCTCAAGAAACTCAAACGCCTAGTGATGCCGGCGATCCAAATAATCAGCGACCGCCTACAGAGCAAGAAAAAAATCCGCCCAGTGGTCAGCAAATTCCAATGGAAGGAGGACAAGGAGAAACAACGGATGGCAATGCAGATTCTGCCAATCCGACAGAAGGATCTGAGAATTCAGCTACGTCTGAAAACGATATAAACAATCCGTCCACTGATCCAGCCACCGGCACAGGAGGATCTGGGACATCCACAAAGACACTTGGCGCAACGGATGAGCCAGAAGAATTCACCGACGGGGCTCAGCAGCAAAATGACACCGGACAGCAAACCTCCAACGGATTCGCTGAAATTGATGGGTCAGCCGTAACAGATCAAGAAAGTGAAACTGATGGCGGGCCACTCAATGACCCCAACAATCAACTTGAACAACCAAAAATGGACAAGACGCTTACCAAGCAAGAATTGGCAGATTTACAATACACTCGCAAAGTAACGGACTTGGCACTGCAATATTTAAAAGACAAACAGCACGACCCGGATCAACAACTGCTTGATGACCTAGGTATCACCGCCGAACAAATGCGAGAAATGATTGCTCGTTATGAAAAACTCAAAAAAGACAATACGCCGCAAGGCCAACAAGCCTTAGACGAATCGTTACGTGCACTTGGTTTACGATCTTCGAAGAACCAGACACCTCGTACGGCAAACGTGCAATCTGAAAATGTAACCGGTGTTCGCAATAATGGTGTAGTGTCGGGACTACCCGCAGATCTTCGCCAGAAATTTCGCTCGTTCCGCAAAGGCACAAACGTGTCGGACCAATAAAGATAAGCAACTCTTAACAGCGTTTATGAGTGATCAGTATCACCCGCCCGAGAACGGTAGCTTTTAACCGTTATTGAAGATTCGTCGACTTCAGTTTTGGCAAACATTGGTTGCAAGTTGAATCGCCTTCCGCTAGCAAACTTTCGTAACTGAAATTAAGTATAATTTTGCCTGTCCACCGTGTCTGCGATAAGCCAGAAGATGTAAACTTAAATATGTTATGAATGGACTTAATTTCAGTAGTTTTCTCGCGACCTTTCCTTTTAGTTTTCAGCAACATGTCCCACAGTCCGACCCGGTACTTAGTTCCATTTGACCCCAAAAAATTGGTGCATCGTTTTACGGATGTATTAATTATTGGTGGTGGATTAGCTGGCCTGCGAGCAGCCAATGCGGTCGCACCTGAAAACCAGGTAATATTGGTTACCAAAGAAAAGCTACAACAATCCAACAGCAACTATGCTCAAGGAGGAATTGCTAGTGTCACGCACCCTGACGACCATTTTGATAATCATGTGCGAGACACGCTAACGGCTGGTGGCGACTTATGTAACCGCGATGTTGTCGAGATGGTCATTCGCGAAGCGCCCCAACGAGTCGCTGAATTGATAAGTTGGGGAACTGACTTCGATCAAAGTAATGGCGATCCGTTACTAGGACGCGAAGGTGGACATAGTCATAACCGCATTCTGCATGCACTTGGAGATGCCACCGGTAAAGAAATCATCCGCGCAATGATTCAATGGACGCAAAAACAGAGTAACATTCAAATAAGTGAAAATGCGTTTACTATCGACTTACTAACTCACAACAACGCATGCCATGGCGCTTTAATATGGGAAAGCGATCAACTGACGATGGTCTGGGCCAAACAGACTATTCTTTGCACTGGTGGCTGCGGGCAGCTTTATCGCGAGTCCACCAACCCTCAAGTCGCAACTGCCGATGGGCACGCCATGGCGTATCGCGCGGGAGCTGAATTGTCCGATATGGAGTTCATGCAATTCCACCCAACTGTTTTATATATCGCTGGCAGTAGCCGCAGCTTAATTACTGAAGCCATGCGTGGCGAAGGCGCCCATTTGATTGACCAAGATGGATACCGCTTTATGCAAGAATATGACGACCGTGGCGAACTAGCACCGCGCGATATTGTATCCCATGCTATTGTTTGTCAAATGAGCAAGAAACAGCATCCCTGTGTATATCTCGACTTATCACATCTTAATGCAGAGGCTGTCTTAAAACGATTTCCGGGGATTGCTAAATCATGTCAACAATTCGGCATCAATATCACCACCGATAGAATTCCCGTCCGCCCAGGTGCACACTATATGATTGGTGGCGTCACGGTTGATCAACAAGGGCGAACCAGTTTAGATGGATTGTGGGCAGCGGGCGAAGTTACCAGCAGTGGGCTCCACGGAGCTAATCGCTTGGCATCAAACAGCCTACTGGAAAGCCTCGTCTATGGCGCTCACGCGGGCGCTGGGGCTTCGCAATATGCAGATCAAATGCCGCAACAGTACGAAGTGCTGCCCATTCACAATGCCCAAGTAGAAATCAATCACGAATCATTAGACGTTGCCGATATCACTAATTCGCTAAAAAGTCTAATGTGGCATAGTGTTGGTGTATTACGTAATGCGACGGATTTGGAAGATGCCCAAGTGACCATAAAGCAATGGGAAAACTATGTGCTAGCAGCGCAAATGCCTGACAAAACCGGCTGGGAACTGCAAAACATGCTTACTGTCGCACGTACAATGGTACAATCAGCGCTTACCAGAAAGGAATCTCGTGGTGTACATTTAAGAGTAGATTTTCCTAAAACTGACAATACCCACTGGAATCAACATATTCAAACTTCTCGAAACATCTAAAATCAGCACACTAGCTGAAAATTCTAAGCCGTTTCCTCTCCGTAGACGTATTGAGAGTTCGGCGGTTGCCTGTTTTAATAAGATAAACGGCAAAATTCATTCACTGTACATTTCAACTAAGTAGCACTGTTTTTCAACAAGACTAACCAATGACAACAGAATCAACAACAATCGATGAAACAGCCAAATCTGGCTCAACCGAAAACGCATCTGTCGAGCCCACGGCAACAGAAAACACAGATGCAGTCAAAACCGCAGCTGAACCAAACACGGCGATGATTGAAGCCATTGGATTGTCGAAGTTTTATGGTGAATTTGCTGCTTCCCGCAACGTGAACTTCAAAATCAATCAAGGTGAAGTGGTCGCTTTTCTCGGACCCAACGGTGCAGGTAAAAGTACCACGATGAAACTCCTGACAGGCTTCCTTGCTCCCTCAGAGGGTATCGCCAAAATAGCGGGCTACAATATGTCCGGCCAACGCATCCAAGGACTTCGCAAACTTGGATACCTTCCAGAAAACGGCCCTTTGTATCTGGATATGACTCCCCATTCCTTGCTAAGCTTTTTTGCGGATGCGCGAGGCATGTCACGAAGTCGACGTAATGACCGAATTGAAGCGGTTGTCGACCTTTGTGATTTAAGTAGTGTTATTTTCAAAGCTATTGGCAAACTATCCAAAGGATATCGTCAACGTGTTGGCATGGCTCAAGCCTTGCTACATGAACCCGATGTATTAATTATGGATGAGCCTACCGCTGGCTTAGATCCGAATCAAATCCAAGAGGTGCGTAATACGATGAGTCGTCTTGGAAAAGATCGTACCATTCTATTATCAACACACATTATGCAAGAAGTCGAAGCGATGGCGAATCGTGTCATTATGATTAATGAAGGCGAACTTGTTTACGACGGCGCCATGTCCTCCTTGGCTGAAGACGGGGAAACGCTCGATCAGGCCTTCCGGCGTTTAACAATCGCTGCCGATCGAATTTAACTCCTTGCAGCATGCTTGTAGATTGTTCTCGCTTACTTCAATAGGCATGCAATCACAGACCCGAATCAAGATTCATTAAATTATTTAAACAACTAGACAACTACACCAACATCACAAGAATATAAGAACTATGGATACCACTGGTACAAATCTATTTTTAGCATTATTTGATCTTCTCTTTCGCGATTTATTAATCGTCGTGGTACTCGCCGCCATCATCGTGCCATTATATTTCACGCGAACCGCTGCGATTGCTGTCGTCCGCCGCAACTTCAAAGGCTATTTTAGCAATCCTACGGGCTATGTCTTTCTCTGCGTATTTGTACTGCTAACTTCGTTTGCCGCATTTTGGCCCCATCAGTTTTTCAATGCAAACCTCGCTAATCTAAATCAACTCAATCAGTTTTTACCGCTGATTATGCTCATTTACATTCCGGCCATTACAATGAGTATTTGGTCAGAAGAACGACGTGAAAAAACAGATGAATTGCTGCTAACACTACCCGCGCACGATTTCGACATCGTCATTGGCAAGTTTTTAGCAGCCGCATTGATTTTCACAGTCTCTTTGCTGTTCTCGCAAATCTCGAACTTCCTCGTATTGGCCTCCTTAGCACGCACCCCTGCAACCTATGTCGTCGATCTCGACATCGGACTTCTCACCACAAACTACTTTGGCTATTGGCTCATTGGGCTTTCCATGCTGTCGCTAGGAATGGTCGCTTCGTTTTTAACTCGTAACGCAACCATCGCCTTTGTATTCGGTCTCGCACTTAACATTCCACTAGTTGCCGCAGCATCTGCTGATGTCATTGCACAATCGTCGCAAATTGCGCAAGTTATTTCTCGCTGGGGTATCTATTCACAATTTGATGATTTCCAACGTGGGATACTGAGCCTGTCTTCCACGATGTATTTTTGCATGATTATTTCCATCGGTCTGTACTTGTGCATGGTTCTAATTGGGAAACGACATTGGTCCGGTGGTAAGGACGGAGCTTCTCTATGGTGGCACTACTTAGTTCGAACCATGGCTCTAGTAATCGCTATGCTATCGCTCACGATTGTATTTGATCAACGCGACTTAGTACGCATCGATACCACACGTGGTAAAGTTAGTTCCCTGTCGGATGACTCACGAAAACTCATTGCCGACCTTGACCCTGAACACCCAGTTTATATTGAAGCTTTTATCAGTAGCGAAGTTACCAAGGAGTATGTCAAAACGCGTTATGACTTAATTTCAATGCTCAAAGAATTCGGCAGTCATGAAGACATCCGCCTCACTATCCTCGATACCCTTGAACCATTTAACGAAGCCGTCGCTACTGCAGAAGAAAACCATGGTATTCCATTATTAACCGTGTCTGGTACCAGTGGCAGCCAACAGATTATTATGGGCGCTGTATTCCGCAGTGGACTGCAAAAAGTGGTTGTGCCGTTTTTCGAATATGGAATTCCCGTGGAGTACGAACTTGCTCGCAGTATTGCAACCGTGGCTAAGGGCAAGCGAAAAACCATTGGCGTGATTGATACTGATGCAAACATTCTGGGTGGCTTTAGCTTTGCCGGTGGTCAACCCAACCGTATTCCACAGCAAGCAATCGTCACAGAATTGCAAAAACAATATCAAATGGAAACTGTCGATGCCGCTCAGGACATCTCTACAGATGATTACGATATGCTGTTCATCGCTCAACCCTCGTCACTCGAGGAAGAACAATTAACTAATGTCATTCGTGCCTTGCAAGCGGGCATCCCAGCAGTCGTTTTTGAAGATCCTCGGCCAGAAACGATGCAAGTCCCCGGCACTGGGCAACCACGTCCGCCTGCTGGTGGTGGTGGCATGATGGGAATGGGCGGCGGACAACCACAGCCCAAATGTAATCTAGTACGGTTATGGGATATCCTTGGAATCCAAATCCCTGGTGCCCTATCACGCACTAATCCTAGTTTGTACGAACCCGACCTAGTGTGGCAATCCGACAATCCCTACCCGCTACTAAAGTATCGGGGTATTCTCGATACTTGGGTCTTTACCACGAAACTCGATTCGGAACATCCGATCACGTCTGGTTTACAGGAATTATTATTACCCGTTCCGGGCGCCATTGAGATTGATAAAACCAAAAGCCATCTAGAAGTCACCCCACTGGTAACTTCATCCGATCGCGACGCCGGAACCGTTAAATCGGCGGATTATATGATAGAAATGCAAGCACTGTCACGCGGTGACCGTGGTGCCCTAGAACGCATCAAACAGTTACAGTCCGAAGGTAAAGGAGGTGTTAGCAATAACCTTGCGGTTTATATCGAAGGCGAACCTGTGGGAGCAGTGGCAAGTGATGAGGGTAGTGAAAAACCTATCATGAAGGTTGTCTATATTGCGGACGTGGATGTCATGTTCAACGCATTCTTATCCATTCGTGCAAGACCTGCAGCGCTACAGGACGTAACCTATAAGTTTGAAAATGTCACGTTTCTATTAAATGTTATTGACTACTTAGCTGACGAAATGGACTATATCGCCATCCGCAAACGAAAACTACGACACAGTACGTTAAAAACAGTTGAACACCAAGTTACGATCGAACAGGGATTGCAAACCGATGCTATCTCTAAATCACATAAGCTAACGAATAGCAAAATTGAAACAATGGAAGAAGAGCTCGAAAAAGAAATTGAGGAATTTCAAGAAGAAGTTGTGAGATTACAGGACCCCGCAAGCACCGAACGACCTGACCCAGGCATGGTGCGAGCAAAGTTGATTAATCTTTCGAGTCGCCAACAAGAAAACCAACGTAAGGTTCAGGTTACCCGCATTCAAGAAGAGCGAAATCGTGATAAAGAAATTGCGACCATTAAACGTGAAAGTGATAGTAAACTAGCTGCTCTCCGCAATCGTTATAAACTTGCCGCTGTACTTATTCCACCCATACCTCCGCTATTGATTGCCATCATTGTATTTTTTGTCCGCCGTATTCGCGAACGTCAAGGGGTTGCCAGTGCACGGTTACGATAACCACCGGCATCCATCCGTATTTTAGATTTCCTTAGTAAACAACGTCACATCATTAAAACCTTCAACTATTAAAGCATCGATTATCATGAACAATCTCGTCCAAACCATTATCTACGTTTTAGTCGCAACCATCGCAGTCGTTGCCGCTGTGATTACTGGAAATGCGAACACCAGTGGTGGTGACCAAGATCAACTTAAAATAGCGCGAGAAGAAATAGGAAAAGACGTCTTTCCAGACTTTACCGCGGAGAATGCGGTTGAACTAGAAATCACCACCTATGATGAAGAAGCCGCGCGACTAAAGTCGTTTTCGGTAAAAAGAGATGATCTCGAACAATGGGTCATTCCATCGCACAATAACTACCCAGCTGATGCGGAGCAACAAATGGCCGCGGCTGCAACTGCATTTAACGCCCTCAAGATCGCTGACTTAATTGGCACAGAAAAATCGCTGCACGCTGAGTTCGCCGTTATCGAACCCAACTCCGATAAACTCGAAGTCTCAAACACCGGTGTTGGAACACTGATTACCGTGCGCGATGACAAAGACAATGAATACTCATTAATCGTCGGCAATTCGGTCTCTGTCGGAAATGAAGCTGGCGCAGATCCACGAATGCAGCAATTGTTCTATGCAGCTCGGCGGCCGGCTGACGAAATCACGTTTACCATTGATTTAGATATGGATGTCTTTGATACCGATTTTTCTAAATGGATCGAGAATAATCTATTAGATATTAATGGTTTGGATCTGACCGCCATCGATATTAACGACTACGCCATTTATCAAACACAACAAGGACCAACTCTTGCACCACGGTCTAATTCCAGTCTTTCCCTCGATGAAACCGATAACATCTGGCAATTAAACTCAATGCTGCAATACGGTGACCAATCCTCCGAACCTTCTGTGATTACGCTGACCGACGACGAGGAATTGAACAGCGAACGTATCGACACCCTGAAAACAGCATTAGAAAACCTAGAGATTAACGATGTGGCCCGCAAACCAAACTTTTTACGATCTGATCTGCGAGCGTCTAACGAATCATTATCCACACCTGGCGTGATTTCCGCACTCGGCCAACTTGGACTCTATGGCGATCCCAGTACCGAAAAAGATGGCTTAATGGAACTCAAAAGTGCCAACGGTGAAATTCATGTTTCACTGAAAACAGGCGTCAAATACATTTTGAGATTTGGCGAAGTCGACACGGAAACAGCAGGTGATGAAACGGTTAAGCGATTCTTATTTGTAACCACTCGACTCAATGAAGCGATAATCCCCCAGCCAGAGCTGTCGCCACTGCCTGAAGGACCAGCAAACCCAACGCCTGAAAAGAAAGAAGAAGAAGCTACTGCCAAACCAGAAGCTCCCGCACCAGAAGAAGGTTGTCAGGATGAACCGAGTACGAAAACAGAAACTCCCGCCGTCGTGAGTGACACCGCAACGCCGGAAGGCGAACCAGCAGAAAAACCTGCAGAGCCACCAATCGCAACGGACGACGAAGGCAAGCCCGAGTTAGCCCCCGTGCAACTGACTCCGGAACAACTAAAAGAACTCCGCGATCAAATCACTAAGGAAAACGAGCGGAAAACACAAGAATACCAAGATAAATTGGAGGCGGCTCGCAATCGAGTTCGTGAACTTAATGAGCGATTTGAAAAATGGTATTATCTGATTGATGAAAAAGTCTACAATCAAATTCATCTATCGAATACTGATTTAATCACCGCTAAGAAATCCACGCTCGAAGACATCAAAGGACTCGACGAAGGTGGTTTAAACGCACCCGGCCTGCCCGGCCTACCTGGTATCCCTGGTTTGCCAAGCCCAACAACACCTAATCCTTAGTCGATCACTGTTTGCCATCTGCCTATGGTTCGTTGTTTTGACATAATAAAAACTGGTCGTCTTAAATGTCTCAAACCAATCACAACTTACAATTGGCAACTCGCTCAGAAATCGAACAATACCAGCTGCAAAGGCTAAACCAGCTGTTGGTAAAAATCTTACCGACAAATAATTTCTACCGTGAGAAATTGGGCGCTGACAATTTACAGCTCAACGATTTATCCGAGCTTACCAACTTGCCCTTTACGACCAAGCATGAATTAATCTCCAATCTTTCGGATAGCAACTCCACAGCCAACCGTTCCTACGCCGCTGAACAGTATGTTCGGTTCCATCGCACCTCGGGTACAACCGGGTCGCCTCTAGTCATCTTAGATACTGCTACCGATTGGCAATGGTGGATCGATACATGGCAATATGTTTTAGATGCGGCTGGCATTACAGAGCAAGATCGAGCATTCTTAGCATTTTCGTTTGGCCCTTTCATTGGATTTTGGTCGGCTCATGATGCAATCGTCGCGCGGGGCGCTATGTCTATTCCAGGAGGGGGCCTGCGATCACTAGCGAGATTGGAATTAATTGAGTCAAGTGGTGCCACGTTGCTTTTCTCAACCCCTACCTATGCATTACATCTGGCCGAAGTTGCCAAAAATCAAGGCATTAATCTGCGCAACAACACCGTTACAAAAATTATTGTCGCCGGTGAGCCAGGTGGTTCTGTGGCGGCGATCCGAACACGAATTGAAGACGCTTGGGGCGCGACTCTGTTTGACCATGCGGGAGCATCTGAGATTGGACCGTGGGGTTTCACTAGCGTAGACAGAACTGGCATTCATGTATGTGAAGCAGAGTTTATCGCAGAGTTTATGAACGTAGAAACCAACTTACCAGCCAAAGCTGGAGAATTAAGTGAACTTGTCCTCACGACACTCGGCAGATTCGGTTGTCCGGTAATTCGGTATCGAACTGGAGATCGCGTCATTCACGAGTTTCAAGAATCTAATAGCTTTGTTCATCTTGCCGGTGGAGTTTTAGGACGGGCCGATGATATGTTAGTCATCCGCGGCGTGAATATATTCCCCGCTGCCTTAGATGAAATCATGCGTAGTTTTGATGAAGTCATTGAATACCGCATTACAGCGACTCGTAACGGCGAACTCGATCAACTCTCAATCGAAGTTGAAGACACCACAAATGACGCTCAACGAATTACTGCTGCGATTGAAACTTGTTTAGGCCTACATGTTCCAGTTGCATGTGTCGCCGCCAGTTCACTGCCCCGATTCGAAGGAAAAGCCAAACGGTTCATCGATCTCCGTAGTGAATCTACAAACTAGCACAGCTTTGTTTTGCTGGGCTCCACCAACCTTTCAAACAATATTTCCAATCATCATGACTATCCCCAATCCTAGTTTGTCGACAGCTCTCATTAATCATTGCCGTTCGCAATTTCCTGCACTCGCTCGGCGACAAGGCGGTCACGAGGCAATTTACCTCGACGGTCCTGCGGGAACTCAAGTTCCTCAATCGGTCATCGATGCAATTTCACACTATTATTCCACCTGTAATGCAAACCACGGAGGACTGTTTGCAACAAGCCGTGAAAGTGACACACTCGTAGCAGAGGCTCACCGCGCCCTAGCAGACTTCGTAGGCAGTGACGATCCGGATGAAGTTATATTCGGGGCTAATATGACAACCATCACCTTTGCCTTTTCGCGAGCACTTTCTCAACAATGGCATTCCGGCGATAACATTGTCGTTACACAGCTCGATCATGACGCCAATGTTTCAACCTGGGCGCTTGCAGCACGAGACCGAGGCGTTGACGTTCGCTATGCTCAAATAAACTCCGCCGACTGTACTCTAGATGTCACCGATCTCAAAAGCAAAATAGACAAACGCACTCAATTAGTCGCGGTTGGACTTGCCTCGAATTCATCAGGATCCATCAATCCAGTTGCAGAAATCTGTCAATACGCACGGCAATACGGCG
>Ga0315326_10001369_pt1 | contig 12616 bp, 9 predicted proteins | sample M180m32315metaG_FD_203457 | JGI IMG/M metagenome (GOLD analysis project Ga0315326, IMG submission 203457) | Ammonia-oxidizing marine archaeal communities from Monterey Bay, California, United States - M1 80m 32315 | ecosystem: Environmental > Aquatic > Marine > Coastal | place: USA: California... | reverse complement strand
GGGTTTCTCCAGTTCTCTTTCGAAGAATTCCAGGAGCTTGACCTTTACTGATTCGCGTTCGGCTTCGGTGCTATTGACTTCCGTGTGGCTAAGGTGCTCGGCGAGAGTGTTGGCACGAGAAATGTTGTAGCGGGGAGTGCCTCCATGAAGCTCTTTTCGGCCTTTGAACTTTACGAGGAAGAAGTCGAAAACTCGATGTACAGCGAGATCGGCGTATCGACGAATCGGCGACGTGAAGTGACAATAGTCACGTTTGTGAAGTCCGTAGTGGCCGTCTGGAGTCGATCGGTAGCAGGCTTTTTTGAGTGAACGGAGCAGTTGCGATTTGAGGATATGTCCTTGTGGATGCTCCTCCAAAATCTTGATCAGCTTATTGACCTCCGAACGTACGTTTAGGTTGGCGACAGTGATGCCGAATGTTGCGAGGAATTCGCGCAAGTCATTGAGGCGTTCTTCGTCCGGCTCTTCGTGAACACGATAGATACAGGGCAGCTTGGCTTCGCGTATGGCCTTGGCCACGGCTTCGTTGGCAGCGAGCATATACTCTTCGATCAACTGGTGACTCTCGTCGTTGATTACTTTTTCCAGTCGATCGGCGTAGCCTTTTTCGTCGACGAAGATTTTGGTCTCTTGCATGTCCAGGTTTAGGCTGCCTGATTGCATGCGATCGGCACGCATCTTGGAGGCGAATGACCAAAGCGTCCGAATGGAGGATTGAAGTTTGGAGAGCTCTTTATCGTTCAGTTCGGCCATTGGACGACCCGTTGAGCCCGTTTGATGGGAGGGGGGGAGTTTGAGTGATCGAGAGACTTCCAAGTCGTCATTGAAGAGCAGCGTATAGGCTTGCTTGTAGGTGAGGCGCTTGTTGCTACGGATGACTGTATTGGCGAAATCGATATCCTTGATTTTGCCTTCTTTCGTGAATGTTAGAAAGACTGCTTTGGTTATTCGGTCGACATCTTCTTTCAGGCTGCAGATGCCGTTCGATAGGGTGCGCGGAAGCATTGGGATGACCGTGCCGACAAGGTAGGACGAGTTTCCGCGTTTGTGCGCTTCTTGGTCCAAGGCTCCGTTGGGTTGTACGTATGCTCCGACATCCGCTATGTGGATACCGATTCTAGTGAGTCCGCCTTTGAGCGTTTCCATTGAAAGGGCATCGTCGAAGTCCTTGGCATCATCGGGATCGATGGTAAAGGTGAATACGTCTCGTAGATCTTCTCGTCCCTCTAGTTGTTTTTTTTGGACTTCGGCTGGAATGGCCTTGGCCGCTTTGATTACCTTGCTAGGAAATTCCGGGTTGAGCTCGTATTTGTGGAGAATTGACATGAGCTCGGCTTGCGGCTCGTGCGTGGCTCCGAGGTTGAGAATGATCTCGCCCTCTGGGTTTACGTGCTTTTGCTCCCATTCGTGGAGTTTGACGACTACTTTGCTACCCACGGTGGGGAGCGGCTTAGTCTTGGAATCAGCGGGATCAGGAACATAGATGTCGTGGATGATTCTGGGGTCGTCGGGAACGACGTAGTAGAAGAAACGCGTTTTCTGGAGGTTTCCAACAATGGTATCTCTCGCTCTTTTTTGAATACGAATGACGCGGCCCCGTTTGCGGTCCGGGTAGAGCAGGGGTTTGGGCTTCCCCTTGGCTCTTACATCGCGTTTCGGTCGATTGATTTCGTCGTAGAGACGTATGACGACTTGGTCGCCATGCATGGAAACGCCAGTGTCGGCGGCATCGATCTCGATTGGTTCGACGCGCACTGTTCCAGGATTATTGTCGGGAATCACAAAACCGGATCCTTTTTGACGGAATCGTATGGAGCCTGTAAGGAGATCGGCGTCTTTGGGGATGCAGTAGCGGTCGCCCTTGATGATGACTAGTTCGCCTTTACTGAGCAAATTGCGGAGTTCGAAATCTAGTTTGCGGCGATCTTTTTTAAAGAGGCCGAGCGATTTCGAAAGGGCGTTCTTGCTGAGAGGGATATAGTCCCCATTTTGCATTAGCCCGATGATTTGTTCTCTGAGTTTCATTTATTTGCTGTAGAGTGGATTTTCATTGGATTCATCGTCGGAAATAGTAAAGGTCGGAGAGGATGAAAATAGTTCATGCGGCAAGCGAAATGTTTCCCTGTTTGAAGACCGGGGGACTTGCGGACGTTACCGGAGCGCTTTGCAAGTCTCTGTCTAGTTTTGGTCACGACGTCTCGATCTTTATTCCCGGATACCGCAAGCTATTGGAGTCTGCGGAATTCAAAAAAGCGAAGCTCAAAGTAGTACTTCAGATAGAGCTCGGAGACGATTTCCTGCGGGGAGAGGTTTATGCTCTGCCAATAGGCAAACGGCAAACGATGTACGTGATACGACGTGACGAGTTTTTCGATCGCTCGAACGCTTATGGGGCATCGAATCGCGATTACGATGACAATGATCGCCGATTTATTTGGTTTTGCAAGGCAATTGTCGAAGCCATGCATGTTCTTGAGATAAAAGCGGATATTCTGCACTGTCATGATTGGCAGACTGGCTTGGTGCCGCTTTTCTTGAGAATGGTCGAGCAGGAGCGGGGAGCGTCGTTGGCGCTAAAGACCTTTTTCTCGATTCACAATCTTGCATTTCAGGGGCTGTTTCCGAACCGTTCGTTCAAATACACGAATTTGCCTGAGGAATTTAACGAGCTGGATGGTATCGAGTTTTACGAACAGATCAGCATGATCAAAGGGGGCATTTTCTTTGCCGATAAGATCATGACGGTGAGTCCCAATTATGCTCGAGAAATATTGACTCCAGATTTTGGATTCGGGATGGAGGGCGCGTTGACGAAACGTGAAGAGGATTTGGTGGGGATCGCCAATGGAATTGATACGGACGTATGGGATCCGAGAACCGATTCGCATTTGCCGGCGAATTACTCTGCTAAAAATCTCAGTGGGAAAGCTCTATGCCGAAAGGCGCTTCTGAAAGAAACCGGACTTACGGATACGGATAAGCCGGTCTATGGCATGGTTTGTCGTTTAACCGAACAGAAGGGCGTAGATTCGTTGTTAAAGCGAATGAACTTCTTCATCAAAAATGACTGCCGTCTCGTTATCCTGGGTACAGGTGATCCTGGTTATGAGCGCAGTTTGAAGCGCTGGGCGAAATCGCATCCCGATAGAGTGGGAGTATGCATGCGATTAGATGAGCGGATGTCTCACCTGGTTGAGGCAGGTTCTGATTATTTCTTGATGCCGTCTGTATTCGAGCCGTGCGGATTGAATCAAATGTACAGTCAGCGTTATGGCACTTTGCCTTTGGTCTCCAACGTGGGAGGGTTGTATGATACGGTGATCGATTTTCGCGATGACGAAGAAGCGGGTACCGGAATGCGATTCGAGCCGACTGAAGCGGGTTTTAAGGAGGCTCTAAAAGTGTCTTTGGCATTGTTTTCGGATAAGGCGTCATATGAAAAGGCGCAGGCGAATGGCATGAATCGAGATTTTTCGTGGTCGAATGTTGCGAAGGGGTACGAGGATTTGTACGCTGAGTCGATTTGATCGGATCTTGCAGTTTGTTGAACATTCTGGCTTGGCGAAATCTTTGGAAAATCCTAGCTTGAACTAATGGCTGAATTCGAAAAAGCGTCGACGCTAGCATGTTCTGCTGAAGATCTGTTCGATTGGCATGCGAGGGATGGTGCTTTCGAGCGATTGATTCCGCCTTGGAGATCGATTCAAATCGTTTCGAGAAAAGGAGGTATCGAAACGGGTGCAGAGATCGAGACGCGTTTAAGGCAATTCGGGATGTATCGTGATTGGATTGCTCGAATAGAGGATTGCGAACTAGGTCGTGGGTTTAGAGATACGCAGGTCGATGGCCCTTTCGCTTCTTGGAGTCACCAGCATACGTTTGAGGAGCAGGGGAGCGATACTTGCCGCTTGATCGATTCGATCGACTATGAATTGCCTGCTGGCACTTTGGGCAGATTGGTCGCCGGCGGTTATGTTAAGCGGGAGTTGAATCGGCTTTTTAGATATCGACACGCTATTACGAAAAGCGATTTGTCGGTCTGGAGTCGTTACCGGAGTCAGCCTCGATTGAGGATTCTGATTTCGGGAGGGTATGGGTTCATCGGTAGTCGTTTGACGGCGTTATTGCGGGCTCAGGGAAATGAAGTTCGGGTATTGTCTAGAAATCCTCAAGAGGGAGATATTAGTTGGGATCCAGCAATGGGCTCGATCGATTCCGCGGAACTAGAGGGATTTGATGTGGTGATGCATTTGGCGGGCAAGAATCTCGCGGATGGTCGATGGAGCGAACAGGGAAAGTGCGAGCTTTGGAAGAGTCGGGTCGATGCGGGATATTTGTTGGTCGAGGCCTTGAAGCGCGTTCGGAATCCGCCGCGCGTATTTGTCTGCGCATCCGGGGTCGGATTCTATGGAGAAAGCGGAGAATCTGTGGCAAGCGAGTCGACTGGGAGAGGCGAAGGGTTTTTAGCGGAACTATGCGAAGCGTGGGAAGGGGTTGCTCGAGCTGCTGAGGCGTTTGCGGAACGAACGCTCATTTTGAGAACGGGGGTGGTCGTTGACGGCGTTGATGGAGCAATGTCTCGGATGTTGCTGCCGTTTAGTTTGGGCTTAGGTGGACGATTGGGAAGTGGACGTCAATGGATGCCTTGGATTGCGCTGGAGGATTGGGTGACGGCGACTTATCAGCTTATTCGGGGTGACGGTTCGGGAGTGTATAACTTGGTCGCTCCGGAGCCATGTCGTAATGCGGGTTTTACGAAAGCGCTGGGGACGACCTTAGGACGACCTACGCTCCTGCCGGTTCCGGCTGGAGCGCTTTCCTTGATTCTCGGTGAATTCGCTCGGGAAGCGTTGTTGTCGAGTTGTCGCGCCCACCCACAGCGTTTGTTGGATGACGGTTATCGATTCAAGTATCCAGAAATCGGGGAAGCACTTTCGTTTTGTTTGGGTAGATGACTCTCGCTTGGATTGAATGAACCGAGGAGTTGCTGTGAATTGCCCCGCTTTACAAGGATTGACTCTTAATGTGTTAAGGGATTGAATTGAAGGACTATGGCGAAATTATACCCGAATATAACTGCTGCAATTGGGAATACTCCACTTGTTAAGTTGAATGCTCTGGCTAAAGGTCTTGAAGCTGAGGTCTATGTTAAGTGCGAATATTTCAATCCGCTTTCGAGCGTTAAGGATCGTATCGGTATCGCGATGATCGAGGCGGCGGAAAAAGACGGAAAGCTCTCTTCGGATGGAGTCATCATCGAACCGACTTCGGGCAATACCGGAATAGCGTTGGCGTTTATCGCGGCTGCGAAAGGATATCGTCTCATTTTGACAATGCCGGAAACCATGTCGATGGAACGTCGAGTTTTGCTGAATATGCTCGGAGCCGAATTGGTGCTCACTCCGGGGCCGAAAGGCATGCCAGGCGCGATCGCCAGAGCTCAAGAATTGATGGTGGATATCGGCGACAAGGCATTCATGCCCCAGCAATTCGAAAATCCGGCAAATCCTGAAGTCCACCGCCGCACGACAGCGGAAGAAATTTGGGATGCGACCGAAGGAAAGATCGATGCGTTTGTGGCGGGCGTTGGCACCGGCGGGACGATCACGGGCGTTTCGGAGGTAATTAAGAGTCGCACGGATTTGATGACGGTAGCCGTTGAGCCTATCAATAGCCCGGTGATCTCGGGGGGCAATCCAGGTCCGCACAAGATTCAGGGCATTGGGGCTGGTTTTATTCCAAAGAATTGCAATACGGGAATTATAGACGATGTTATCAAAGTCGAAAACGATGATGCATTCGCAACCGCCCAGAAGGCAGCATTACTTGATGGCTTAGGGGTAGGAATTTCTTCCGGAGCGACGATTTGGGCCGCGTTGGAATTGGCCAAACGCCCTGAGATGGCTGGTAAGCGAATCGTTACGATAGCAGCGAGTAGCAGTGAGCGTTACATCAGCACTCCTCTTGGTGAAGCGGCTAGAAATGCTGCGAACGCTGCGGTCGCTTCTTAGGGGCTGATCGTTTAATCTCTAATTGTAGAGGTAGGGAATTTCCTGCCTCTACGGTTTTACTTTATTGTATGGGGATTGGTATTCAAATCTCTCTCGAATGATTCGAGTCGCTCCTTGGAGGGCAGGGGCGTGAATCGGCTGACGATAGCGAAGACGGCTGTATTGACGACGAAGCCAGAGAATCCGATGTCGAATAGACCGCTTAAGGTTCCGGTCAATCCCTTTACGGATGCAGTTAATCCATCGCTCAATATTAGTTGGGGAAATGGGGTGAAGAGGAAGACAAAGAGAATGCCGCTCGTTATTCCGCAGATCGCTCCGGTTTGGGAACCTCTTCTAAAAAAGAGCGCATCCAGGGCCAGAGGCAATAGCTGACAAGAGAATGCCATGGCCACGAACATGAGTTGGGCGATTAAGGCGATCGGTTTAAAATTAGGATCTTGTTCGCCGAGGTTTACGAGCCAAAGAGCTAGTAGCGTAGCGACTACGATCACGCCCCGACCGAACCAAGCGCGTTCTCGTTCTCCTGCCCTTGGTCGAACAAATCGATCGTAGACATCGCGGGTCAATACGGCGCTGAGCGCGTGTAGATTGCTGTCGGCAGTGCTCATCGAGGCGGCCATGATTGCGACGAGTATTAAGGAAACAAATACAACACCTAAGGTCGGACCTAACAGTAATGGCACGTGTTCTTGCAGCATGGCTACGACCACTTGATCGAATCCACCCGCTTGAGAACCGATTGCCGGGTGAGGCATTAACGCGCCGTTCTCAACGCTAGGCGGATACAAGACGCGGGCTCCTAGTCCGACCAACATGACACCGAAAAGGAAGCAAGAGGGAAGCAGCGTCGAAAAAATAATCGCGCTTCGCTTCAAGGTCTTGGGGGAACTCGCCGCGTAGTAACGCATCCATTGACCCGGCTGGATCATAGTGGATAGGGATGCGAATATGCATAGGGTCATCAATTTCCACGGTGACCAAATTCCTGAGGGTCCCGGCACGGATAGGGCTGCGGAGGGGAGTGCCGCGACTTGATCGAAGAAGGAGCTCGGACCTCCCATGGCCATGACCGTTGCCGTTCCCGCTACCAGCATGCCGGAGAGGAGCAGGATACCCTGAACGACGTCGGTCCAGGCAACGGACCTCATTCCTCCAATAAGAACGTAGAGCATCGTTAATATGGAGAGGGCGATGGTTCCCATTTCGAAAATGCCAATCTCTTGTCCGAGGAAGATTATGCTTTCCGTATCGGGAAACATGCGTTGGGCCAGATAGCCGCCCGCCTTAATTTGCATCACGATATAAGGGATCACGTAGAGAAAGCCGACCAGAGCGATAAGCGAACGAAGCAAGCCGGAATTGCCGTAGCAGTCGGTCACTAAATCGGCGGGCGTAATGTATCCGCGGGTGCGACCAATCCGCCAGATGCGCGAGCCCAAAATATAGATGGCTGCTCCAGAAAGGGGGAGGTTGAGAGTGAAAAACAAGAAAGAGACGCCATCTTTATATATGAGTCCAGGGATCCCAAGCATCGCGGCGCTTGAGAACATCGTAGCCATTATGGTTAAGGAGGTCACTAGCACTCCTTGTTCTCGGCCGGCCAGGTAATAGTCTTCCTCCGAGGTTTTGCTCTTGAGGTAGCCGATTATTCCGAAGGCCAGCAGCATGACCATGTAGAGTGTGAGAACGACATGCGGAGTGATCCCCATGTCGAGGGCTGCGAGGAGGTCGAAGGAACTCATTCTAAAAGGTCCCTCCAGATTGTTCGATACGCGGTGATTACCACTCCGGCCTCTACGACGAACCAGAATACGGCCCAAGCGTAGAGAGCTGGAACGCCGGCGAGCGTTCCTCCAGCAGCCGCGAAATCATTGATCAAATAAAGCCCCGGCCCCGGTCCCATTATCAATGCAAAGAGAAAAATAGCGCTGAGTATCCATTTAAGCTTTGGGTATGGGGGTGGCTGCTGTTCTTCGATCATATGGGTAGGCCTGGAGTTTGTCTTATTCGGTACGGGTTTCCAATACCCCGCTGCCGCTTCGGCAGGCGGCGAAGTCGAGGGCGTTCCCCGAGGATCCCTTATTGATTCTGCTCTGGAGAATAATGGCCAGATCAATATTTATTCCCTTTGGTTAAATTCCTCGAAGCTTATCGTAGATCCCGAGCCTGTCGGAGGGTTTCGTTTTCGGCTTTGGTCGCGGCCGATCTTCAAGCGGCCATACTGAACGCTGCAATCGTTCAGATATTTTGAGAAAAATGATCGCTCGGAGATCGGTCGCTACCTTTGGAATGTCCCGGGGCTTGGGCCGGGGATACTTTATTACGGTTTGGTCGATTTTCTACATTGAGTTGATTTTAATGATGTATTTATTGCAGAATTTTTGGATATATGAAATAGTGCAATGAATTCATTAGTATTGGGTAGAATGTATCAGACACGTGCAGATTTGAGTGGGGAAGAAGTTTCCATATCAGTTTATGATGTTGATAATCAAATTCTTAGTGATTCAGTAAACTGTCATGATCGTCATGAAATCCTTCTTGTGACGAATGGGTCTGGGAGTTGGCGGATGGGCGAACTTGAAGGAGTTTTTGGGCCGGGTTTTTTGAGTTATATCCCAGCAGGCACATTGCACGCGTTTCATTCGAATGAAGGAGGAGCTGGGGGGCGAGTATCGTTAATCGCATTGCATTTCCCAAGGGAGGCTTTGCCGGAGGAGTTTTTGAACCTTCGAGAGGCGACGGTGGTTCGGGAGTTCTTCGAACGAGTGGGAATGGGGGCGATGGTTCACGTGCGCGAGTTCGATCGAATTCGGGCGCGCTTGAGGACGATTTTAGGATCGAAGGGCATGTTGAGAATTGCTCGAACGCATGCCTTATTCGACCTCATGGCTCAATTAGATGGTTGGCAAGTTAATGATGGTCAATATTTAAGCGTTCGTGAGCGAGTGGATCGAGCACGGTTGCGCGCTATTTATCATTATATTGAATGGCATTTTAAGGAAGCTGTATCCCGAAGCGATGTGGCGGCATTGGTTGAAATGGAAGCGAACTCGTTTTCGCGTTTTTTCAGTAGGGCAAGCGGTCAGACGTTTTGCGATTATTTGGCGGTAATTAGGGTACGTCATGCGGCGACGCTGCTAGGATTGCGGCGGGGTATTTCGATTGCTCGAATCGCCCGGGAAAGCGGCTTTCGAAATCTGAGCGTATTCAATCGGCAGTTTCGAAAACGCTTGGGGGTAACGCCCGCTGCTTATCGAAAGCAGCAAGATTCCGAATCGCTCTTGGTTTAGCTGGCGTGGCTTATTTTTCGATTTCTAATTGCGTGAGGCCTGGGGGCTTCAGATCGTGATACTTCTCAATTAGAAATCATTTAGATAAAATGAGTAAGTCATTATTCGAAAAAGTATGGGATGCCCACGCTGTTAAGACCTTGTCGAACGGCCAAACGCAATTGTTGATCGGAACTCACCTCATTCATGAAGTGACGAGCCCGCAAGCCTTTGGCATGTTGCGCGATCTCAATTTGAAAGTGGCTTATCCCCACAGAACATTCGCTACGGTGGATCATATTGTTCCGACGGACACGCGCCTGGAGCCGTTTGCGGATCCTTTGGCTGATGCGATGATTCGCGAGCTTCGCACGAATTGCGAAGAGACAGGGGTTACCTTCTTCGATTTGCCAAGCGGCAAGCAGGGTATCGTCCACGTCGTGGGGCCTGAGCAAGGGATTACCCAACCGGGAACGACGATCGCTTGCGGCGATTCGCATACGTCGACTCACGGAGCGTTTGGAGCGATCGCTTTAGGAATCGGTACGACGCAGATCCGCGATTTGCTGGCCACGCAGACGATGGCATTGGCGAAGTTGAAAGTTCGTCGAATCAATGTGACCGGTAAGCTTCGTCCAGGCGTTTACGCCAAGGATGTTATCTTGCACATCATTCGCCAGCTAGGCGTTAAGGGAGGAACTGGTTACGCTTACGAGTATGCAGGAGAGGTGTTCGATGAATTCTCCATGGAAGAGCGCATGACGGTTTGCAACATGTCCATCGAAGGTGGAGCTCGCGTAGGTTACGTTAATCCAGACGAGAAGACTTTCGAGTACTTGAAAGGACGTCCGTATTCACCGACTGGCGACGCATGGGATGAGGCGGTTGAAAATTGGAAGGCATTCGCCAGCGATCCGGATTGCGCATTCGATGATGAAGTCGATTTCGATGCGTCGACAATCGCTCCGACCGTCACTTGGGGAATTAATCCCGAGCAGGCGATTTCGATCGTGGAAAACGTGCCGACTGTTGAGGGCACCGCAGAAAAGGATAAGCCATTAATCGCAGAAGCGCTTGAGTACATGAAGTTGCCAGCTGGCGCTCCGATCAAGGGCGTGAAGGTGAATGTTTGCTTTATCGGTTCCTGCACGAATGGCCGTTTGTCTGATTTCGAGGAAGCGGCGAAGTATCTGAAAGGCCACAAGGTTGCGGAGGGCGTTAAGGCGATCGCAGTTCCGGGTTCTCAAGTAGTTGATGTGATATGTCGCGAAAAGGGCTTGCACACGATTTTCGAAGAAGCCGGTTTCGAATGGCGTGGAGCGGGTTGCTCCATGTGTTTGGCGATGAATCCGGACAAATTGATCGGCGATCAGCTCAGCGCGAGTTCGAGCAATCGTAACTTCAAGGGCCGCCAAGGTAGCCCTACCGGTCGGACCGTATTGATGAGTCCGGTCATGGTCGCCGCTGCAGCGGTGAAAGGCGAGATAGCCGATGCCCGCGAGGTGTTCGGAGTGAATGAATTGGTGGAAGCCTAAACCTAGGAAATTAATACAATGGCTTTAGAAAAAATCACAGAAGTTAAAGGTCGGGGCGTTTACGTGGCTGGCAACGAAATCGATACGGACCGGATTATCCCGGCTCGTTTCATGAAATGCGTCACTTTCGCCGGTTTGGGCGAGTACCTGTTCTACGATGTTCGCAAGAACGAGGACGGTAGCGACAAGGAGCATCCGCTCAATGACGAGCGTTTCGCCAAGGCGACGATTTTGCTGTCGGGCGAGAACTTTGGTTGCGGCAGCTCTCGCGAGCATGCTCCGCAGGCACTGTACCGTTACGGATTCCGTGGATTGATCGCCGAGAGTTATGCGGAGATTTTCTTCGGAAACTGCACGACTTTGGGGATCCCATGCTTTTGCGCGACAAAGGAAGATATCCAGGTTATTACGGCTGCGATCGAGGCGGATCCGTCAATCGAAGTGACCCTTGACGTGGCGAACGAACGCATCCTTTTCGGTGATCAGAGCTTGACGGCTGTTGTTCGCGATAGCGCTCGTACGGCGCTTTGCGAAGGCAAGTGGGACATGATCGGGGAGTTGAGAGAAGTTGAGGATAAGGTCGCCGAAGTAGCCGCGGCATTGCCGTATATGGCTAAGTAGCGTTTTTCGGAATCGCGAATCGGTTTTCAAAGACGCTCCCCTCGATCAGAGGCGGGCGTCTTTTTTCGGCACACCCACGAAAACTGGTTTATTCCCTCCGGGTAAATTTCTTGATGCTTACTTCGTTGCTGGATCGATCTCCGAGCGGCCACTGAACGGCGCAGTCCTTCAGCTACTTCAACAATAATGACCGCTCGGAGATCGGTCGCTACCTTTGAAATACCTCGGGGCTTGCCCCGGGGATGCTCTATTGAAGGAGTTTTAAGAGATTGTTAAATAAGGCTATTTTCTTTGAGCAAGTAACTGGAGGGCGGGGCGTTAACCCGCCGTTTCGACTGAGCTGTCGCCTCAGCGAGACGACCTACAAACCGAACTATTCAGAAATCGCCGTATCGGGTTTTAATTTGTAGTGGTCATTCCGACTGACTTATCAGTCTCTAAGACTGCTGAAACCCGAAACCGAAAGCCCCGGTTCATGCGAATAGATCTGAGGCGAAACTTGCGTTTGAACAAGATTCGCTCATATGGGTCAGTTAGTTTTCCAATGATCACCCTCATCACTATTTGAAAGCATGTTAGATATTCTCAAAGGAGCTGGCATATTCGTGTATCCGCTCGCGGTATGTTCCATCGTAGGAGCCTTCATTATTTTCGAACGTCTGTTCGCGTTGCGACGCGCTGCGATCATTCCGGCTCATATCGTCGAAGGAATCGTGGAAGGAAGTCCGAGCGATGGGGGAGGAGGTTCGGCCTTGGGACGGGTTATCGCCTACTGGAAACGGCATGCTCAGGACGATGGCGCGGTTAAAGCCTATGCGCGGCTCGAGGTGAATCGGATGGAGCGCGGATTGGTTTTTCTGGAAATTATTATAGGAGCGGCTCCTTTGCTGGGATTGCTCGGGACGGTTACGGGACTGGTTAAGGTATTCGGAAATGTATCGATGGATACGGGTATGCCCGATCCGTCGGCGTTCACGCAAGGCATCGCCTTAGCACTGACAACCACTGTGATCGGTCTAGCCGTCGCTATACCCTGTTTGGTCGCCAATAGCTATCTGCAGCGCCGTGTAGAGACCTATGCGGTGCAATTCGAATCCCTGCTGGAGCAAATCGGTCTTAAGAACGTATGAGTTTGCTCGCTCGCAGACGCAAAAAAGCGACGATCGATATCATC
>Ga0315326_10001363_pt1 | contig 12629 bp, 9 predicted proteins | sample M180m32315metaG_FD_203457 | JGI IMG/M metagenome (GOLD analysis project Ga0315326, IMG submission 203457) | Ammonia-oxidizing marine archaeal communities from Monterey Bay, California, United States - M1 80m 32315 | ecosystem: Environmental > Aquatic > Marine > Coastal | place: USA: California... | reverse complement strand
TAATAGTTTTTAATTCTTTAAAATAATTTTTAGCTTTTTTATTTTGTATATCTTCTAATTGATAGCTTTTAATTAATCGAGCTCCGGAAAAACTTTCCGTTATAAAGGCTGAAGACTTGCCTATATGCTCCTGCATTAAATTAGATAGACTTCTACTTCTTTTTCCTATTTTTGCAATTGGAAATACTGCTATTGGATAAACAATTATTACAGCCAATGCTAAAACCCAATTCAACCAAAACATTGAAATTATCAAACCAATTAGTGTAAAAGAATCTCTTATTAAATTATTAAAACTTCTAATTAAAGCTTCTTTCATTAAATTTACATCATTCATTATTCTTGCCTGTAAATTTCCTACTCTAGTGATATTAATCACATCCAGATCTAATTTTAATAAGGAATTATATAACGTAGATTGTATTTTATAGATTATAGATTGAACTAAAGTATTAATTATAACTGTTTGCTTGTATAAAGCAGCACCTTTTATAAGAGTTAATATACTTATAAATATAGGAATTAAAATAATTTTTGACCAGTCAGCTTCTTCAAGTGATAAAAATGCGTAGTCTATAACTATAGGATAAAGTGCTGTGGTGCCCGCAATAAACAACATAAATAGGTTAGCAATTATAAAAGAAAAAAGATGTTCCTTAGCATAGCTTTTCCAAATTCGCTTAAAAGCTTTTATTGGCGTCATAGAATCCGAATTAATCATTTAACTTCCTAATTTATAATAATTAGTAACTTATACATTTAAAATATTCATATTTAATTTAATATTAAATACTAGAAACCCTTTTAAAAATAATCTATCAAATAAACATAATGATAGATAAATATTTTAAAAATATATTTAATTTTACAAATTATTTTACTATAGCATTGATTGTACCAATAGGCTATTTTGCTCCAATAGGAGAATGGTTACTATTAAGCTTATTTGCAATAACAGCTTTATTATATTTGTTAACAAATAAAATAAAACCTAGCTTAAATAATTCTTATATTTTTTTATTATCTATAATAGTTATAGGTTTGTCTTTTATCTGGTCTATAAATCAAGATAGAACTCTTGAAGTAGTTGTTTCAATGTCGGGTATAATAACTGCTATATATATAAGTTTAAATATAAATATTATTAAGAATATGTCTAAACTAGAGAATGTTATAGGTTATCCAATAATTATTACCTCAATATTTATTTTATCTGACCTTATTTTAGAAACAGAAATTAGATCTAGCTTAGCTATACTTGTTGGGGACAAACCTACCAGTATTAGTTCTAACTTTAGTAGAGGAATCATCATTTTAACTATGTTAATGCCTTTATCTGTATCTTTATACATAAATAAGAATAAGTATTTAAAAGCTTTTATCGTATTTACTGTAATAACTAGTATTATCATACTAGGACCAAATGATTCTTCTAAAGTAGCTTTAATATGTGCATTGTTAGCATCATTAATAATTTATATTTTTGGACCAAGAGCTTTTAAATACTTTGGCATAATATCAATAATTTTTATATTATTTTTACCTATATTTTCTTCAAAAATATGTCCTTTAATAGGGTCTATAGAAAAAGAAATTTATTCTGAAAAACAAAAAGATAATTTAGCATGGCAGGAAACATCCATAGGTGGTTCTATTATACATAGATTATTAGTTTGGGAATACGTAGGAAATCAAATACATAATAAACCTTTATTAGGCTTTGGTGCAGGAACATCCAGATTAATTGGTCAAAATATTATTTTAAAAATACCAAATTCCAATCAGGAAATTAAAGGTGGTATTCCTCTTCACCCTCATAATAATTTTTTAGAAATTTGGCTTGAATTAGGGTTATTAGGAATAATCATAATGAGTATTGTATGGATAAAAATTATTCAATATGGGATAAATATACGAAAAGAATCCTATATTCTAGGAACAGGAGTATGTTCTTCTATAGTAACCATTTTTATAATTTCTAATTTAAGTTTTGGTGTTTTCCAAGCGTGGTGGATGTCAAGTATAGGACTAACCTTTCTTGTAATTTTTCAATCTACTAAACACAAGATAATTTAAGCGATAGGTTTTATTGCACGTATAACTTTAGTCATACCAGGAATTAAATTATCACAAAATATGTCACTAAAACCGCTCTCTACCAAAGTTTTACTGATCCATTTTGGTGTTATAGATTTAGCAGTAGGAGTAAATGCTAAATGCTGTAACTGCCATAATGCAGCTAAATGTGGCCCATTTCTATCATCCTCTACCATAAAATCATGAATAATAAAAATACCACCGTTATTCATAACACTCTTAGCTTTGTATATTAGTTTAGGAATTTCTTCTCCTGGTACTCCATTAAATAGATAACTCATTAATACAGCATCAAATCCTTTTGTTGGCCAATTATAATCAAGAGCATCACAACCAATAAATTTAATTCTATCAGAAAGACCGGCCTCAATCACCTTCTTCATTCCAAGTTTAATTACATTTGGAAAATCTAGAATTGTAACATTTAAGTTCGAGTTTTGTTGACATAAACGAATAGCAAAACCTCCAGTCCCTCCAGCCACATCAAGTAAAGAATTAACATTTGAAAAGTCTACCATACGAGACAAGGCTAATCCTGGCCCAAGTGAGCCTGCATGCTGTGATTCACTATATAATTCTGCTTCTTTTTTATTACCCATCCACTTTGCATAACTATCTATATAGTTCTTATTCATATTATTTGTTACTACGCCCTCTAACTGTTGCATAAAACCATACATTTGTCGGTCAATTTGCAAACGAAGATAATCTCCAAAATCATAAGGTGCTCCTTTTACTAAATACTTTTCTGCGCCTATAGAATTATTATAAGTATCATTTTTGCGTATAAGCAAACCTATACTAGTTAAAGCTGTACATATGGTAGAAATGCGATTTTCTGGAACTTCAACTATTTCAGCTAACTCTAAAGAGCTTAATGGATTTTTTGAAAGTAAAGAAAATATATTACAATGTAATGCTACAAATAAAGCCTTTGAGGCCATAAAACCAAAAGCAATATTAGATATTTCTTCAGCTTTTTTAACTTGCTTCATAATAATTCCAAAATAATATAAAAAGTTAGGTCTTACACTATTTATAAAATTTATACAACTTCATGAATTATTAATTAATAATGTGATTTATTATTAGAAATATAAAAAACTGCAGAATCTAAGGATACTTTTCCTATAGTTTTTCCCTCTCCATCAACTACCACTGCTAAGCCATTAGGTGCTGAAGCAATAATTGGCAAAGCTTCCTCAATAGATTTACTAAATAGAATTTTAGGACCTTTTGCTATATTGGTTTTTTGCATAATAGAAGATATTTTAATTACTCGGCCCCTATTTATATCTTTTATAAAATTTGAGATATACTTGTTTTTAGGCCTTAGCAAAATATCTTCAGTACTTCCTGTTTGAATTATTGATCCTTCACTTAATATTGATATGTAATCCCCAATTCTAAGTGCCTCATTTAAATCATGAGTTATAAAAACAATAGTTTTGTTTAATTCTTCTTGAAGAGCTAATAAAATATCTTGCATGCTCGCTCTTATTAAAGGGTCCAAAGAAGAAAAAGCCTCATCCATTAATAATATGCCTGAATCAGTAGCTAAAGCTCTTGCCAATCCAACTCTTTGTTGCATGCCTCCAGACAGTTGATGAGGATAATTATTTTCAAATCCATTCAAAGCAACTTTATCTATCCAATTTTGCGCTCTTTCACTTGCTTCACTTTTATTTACACCCTGAATTAACAGACCATATGCCACGTTTTGTATTACTGTGCGATGTGGCAATAATCCAAATTTTTGAAATACCATTGAAGCCTTATTTCTACGAAATTCTCTCAATTCATCCTTAGACATTTCTATAATATTTTTACCACCAACTATAATTTTCCCTGAAGTAGGTTCAATAAGCCTATTAATGTGACGAATTAAAGTTGATTTTCCTGAACCTGATAAACCCATAACTACATGAATATGTTTAGCCTTAATTTCAAGATTAATATTGCTAAGACCTAATACATGATTATGTTCGTCTAAGAGGGTTTTCTTAGTCATCCCTCTTAGTAAATATTGCATCATAACTTTAGGGTTATCGCCAAAAACTTTGTATAGATTCCTAATGCTTATATCAGTCATTTTTAGGACCATTATTATGTTCTTGTAAACGCTTGCCATAGCTTTGCAAAGCTCTGTCAAAGATTATAGCAAGTGCAACTATAGCTAGCCCGTTCATTAGGCCCAAAGCTAAATATTGGTTCTGGATAGCTTGTAATACAGGAATGCCCAAGCCTCTTACACCTATCATTGAAGCTATCACTACCATTGCTAAAGCCATCATAATAGTTTGATTAATGCCAGCAAATATATTAGGTAATGCTAATGGAATTTGAACTTCTATAAGACGTTGTTTTGAATTAGCACCAAATGCGCTTGCTGCCTCTATAATATCTTTATCAACTAGTCTAATACCAAGATTAGTTAATCGTACAATTGGAGGCATTGCATAAACGCAAATAGCGATTAAACCAGGAACCTTTCCTATTCCTAACAACATAAGAACTGGCAATAAATATACAAAAATTGGTATTGTTTGCATTACATCAAGCACAGGATTTAATATTCTTTGTACTCGATCATATCGTGCCATCCATATTCCTAGTGGTATTCCTATTATTATGCACAAAATTGTGGAGACGGAAATTAAAGCTATGGTTGACATAGTATCTTCCCACATACCTAAATACCCAATTAGTGCAAAAGTAAGTATTGAAGCTAATGGTAATTTCCAGTTTCTGGCAGCTAAATAACACAATGATGCAATAATTATCATTATTATTGGCCAAGGTGTATTAACTAAAAACTTTTCAATCCATATCAAAAACCATAATAAAGGATCAAAAAAATTTTCTATAGATTCTCCATAATTTCTAGAAAATGACCTAAAAGCCGTATCAATAGAATTTTTAATATCTCTGATATCACTTCGAGATATTTCTGGAAATTCTGTAAAAAAATCTAACATTCAAATCTTTCATATGTAAAAATATAAGTATATTTAAACTTAAAGAGCTTTTTTAACTTTTTGCGCAACCTCTTTAGGAATCCAACTTGTCCATATTTCAGAATACCTTTCCAGAAATGTAATAGCCCCATCTGTTCCTTGCGCTTGATTATCTTCCATATACACAAGCATACTATTCATTACCTCTCCTGGAAATATTCTTTTACTAAAATATTTCATTACTTTATGCATTTCTTTTACCTTTGGTGTAACAATAGTTTTAACAGTTGATTCAGTCCATGCTGTAGCTTTTGGATTAATACATATTTCTGGGCCTTTAGATATACAACTATCCCAATTTTCAGATCCCGCAAATGGAATTCCAAAATCTATTAACTTCATATTATATTTTCCTATTAATGAAGTTGGAGACCAGTAGTAACCAAACCAATTATCTCCTCTTTGTGCTGCCTTTGTCATAGATGCATCTAAGCCTGCTTTAGAACCTGGATCAACCAGGATCCAACCTTTCTTCTCCATTTCAAAAGCAATAAAAAGACTTTGATTAGATAACTGACACCCCCATCCTGCAGGACATCCTATAAATTCTCCTTTGGTAGGATCTTCTTTAGCTGGAAAAAGATCAGGCCTTTTAAGTATATCCAATACTGTTTTAAACTTTGGATTACGTTGTAATGTTTCTGGTGTTACCCACCAACCTTCCCCCAAATCAGTAATGGGTCCTTCGCTAGCTGAAAACAAACGACCTTCTTGCATTGCTTTTTGAAGAGGTTCAGCGACAGAGTTTGTCCATAGCTCTGGTGCCACTTGAGGCCTTCCTTTCTCATTCATTGTAACGAAAGTTGCAGTTGTTGCGCCTGGAATTAATTCAACTTTACATCCAAACCCTTCTTCTAAAATAAATTTATCAACATTTGCCATTAATGTAGCCGAAGGCCAATTCATATCAGCCATTTGAAATTCACAATCTGAAGCTATGGCTTTATGAGATAAAAAGAAAAAACATAGAAAAAATATAATGCTTAAAATAAATTCATTTTTCATAAATTTTATCCTTAATAATATAAAACTTATTATTACATTAATATATTTTTTAATAATTGTCTTTATTGCTAAATATAGTAAAAAGTCATTGGTTAATAAATTTCTACTTATGTTAATATCATAACCCGATAGTATAATAAAAATAAGCATTAGATTCGGCTTTGGACTTATAAGGTAAATTTTGGTATTGAAAAGTGGCCGTTATTTTTTCATTTGATGACAAATACCTATCAAGCGCCAACGATAAAACTGGTCTTGTTGGATTAAATTCATTTTCTAAACTTACCGTACTTAAACCATTAATTCCTGTAGGTTCTATCTTATTGACTGTATGAATAAGATCATGTTCTAAGCCTACGCTACCTCTCAATACACGACTAGAAGGCATATTAATATTGAATTTTAAGCCACTTACTATGGTTCCTAAACTATCTTTAATTCTGTTAAAAGTAAGAGGAGAACTTAATCCCACCTCCGTAAACCCCTCTTGCTGAACAGAAGAAATTTTTGTTGCAAAAAAAGGAATTAAACTGCGGTTTTCTGATATTTTATAATTATATTGAATCTCTGCTATATAACTTTGTGCTTCAATTTCTGTATATCCTATACCTTTCTCAGACGAGCCAATTACGTCTCTAGTCAAAATAGCACTTTTTAACTGATAAGCATTTGAAAATTTTAGTTGGTAACCTGATTTGTCAGCATATTCGTTCCAAACAACAAGAGTACCATATAATGGGGTTTTGTCTCTAAGTTCAAAAGTTGATGGTGTATTATGAGCTATGTTTTTATGATAAAAACCTGCTATTCTTAAATTTTTGTTTATTTTATAACCTCCTACCAATACAAAACTATTAGTTGAAGTTTTCGGATTAGATATTGTAGTATGACGTCCACCAAAGGATAAACAAGCATTTTTCTCATTAAATAAATCACAATCATACGTATTCATATGTGCAAAATTTACTTCTGTAACGGATAATAAATTATTAATTCCACTTATTACATTGGTTTTAGTGCTCTTCTTAATAGAATCTCTAGTATCCGGCCCCATATCTATTGCCTCCACTACTAAATCCCAAGTGGTTCCAGAACTATTTTCTAAAGTCCAATTATTTCTAATAGAATTTGAAACAAGACTTCCACTAGTGTTAGTTATATCACTTCTAGCTAAACCTACTACCGCAGAACTATAAGTTGTACTCTCTCCTAGAGTAGAACTTGAATCAACTCCAAAATTGGTTGTGCCAGAAACACTACTAAACGTTATCTTACCAAAATCAGAGGTGCTGTTTACGATAACGTTATAGTTATTTGGAAGTTTTCCATCGTAGGTTAAAGCTGAACTAGAAGCACCTTGAGAGTTATTTAGTGTAGTGATAGTACTGTCAGTATCGTTAAAAATACCAATTTTATTTCCTGATGCGGAAATCGTGCCTGTGTTTGTTAGATTAGTAATTGTAGCTGAATCATCATTATAAATTGCCCAATCATCTCCTGCAGATATTGTTCCTGAATTGGTTAATGTTCCTATTGTGCCCCTAATATTCTTTATGCCATAATCACCAGTTGTTGCTTTAATAGTGCCACTATTTGTTAGTGTAGTAATTGTTCCATCATTCCACAATCCATTACGAACTGCTGAAATAGTACCAGAATTAGTTAATGTAGTAATTTTATTAGTCGTTGAATTACTTTGATCATTTCGAATTCCATAATCACCTCCTGCAGATATTGTTCCTGAATTAGTTAAGGTAATAATAGTAGCACCCTGAACAATTTTAAGACCATCGTCACCGCCAGCAGAAATGGTTCCACTATTTGTTAAAGTAGTAATTGTACCTCTTGTCCATAATCCAGAATCATCATCAGCTGATATTGTTCCTGAATTTGTTAAAGTTGTTATATTTCCTGCATTGTATATACCAAAATCATCTCCTGCAGATATTGTTCCAGAGTTAGTTAGTATTTCGATAGACCTTCCACTTCCAACAAGATTAGTAATACCTCTATCTTCCGTAGCAGATATTGTTCCCGTATTAGTTAAAGTGGAAATGAATCCACCATTTCTTATTCCGTGATTTGTTCCTGCAGTAATAGATCCATTATTAGTTAGATTAGAGATGTTACCTGGTGAAGAATTCCTTAAACCCGCTGTTTCACTTGCTTCAAATGTTCCATTGTTAGTAATCGAAGTATTTGTGCCATTTGCAGTTTTCACAGCTACATTTGTACTATCTATAGTAACACCAGAATCAACGGTTACATTAGAACCGTCTCCCTCTATTTCTAAGTCACTACAATTTGAAGAAATGGTTTTAGTTGTGCCAGATACAACTAAACAATCAGCAGCAGACAAATATTTACTATAAAATACAGTAAATAATATTAAAACGAAAAATAAACGTTTCAATATTTTTCTCCAAAAATAATAAATTATCCGAACAATGGATGAATAATACTTAATTTTCAATTTATAAATATTTTATTGGTGCACTTAAATATAATTTTTAAGTAAAGTTTTTATTATAAAAGGAGCGCTATTAATGAGATCTTTTTTATTAAGAAAGATGTACCCAACTTTAATATAATGTGATAATTACAACTAATAAGCTGCCTACTATAGTACCTAAGTTATCTTTAATTGTATTAAAGGTAAGTTGCAAACAAATCTATTTCATAAACCATTCTGTAATATTTTCCGACATATTTTCCGAATAAAATAAGCAAGTAATAATAAATATTATATAATAGTATTAATAAAAATAAACTAAGGAAAAAATATGGTTAATAAAATATTTATTATAATAATATGTGTTACTTCATTTTTCAAATTAATGCCAGTAAATGCTGAAGATCAAATTATAATTAATTCGGATCCAGGGGGCAGATTAATTCAAGCAGCTATGTATCCTATTTATGTAATTTTTCTCAGAGGAGGAAATACTGAAACCCAAAAAGACAATTGGATTGATAAAAATTATTGGGCATCTTTAGACGTGTTAGAAGGACCTGATAAAGGCAAAAGTGTATTATTTAAATTACATCCGACCAGAAAGGCTAGCGTTCAACCAGAATGGTGCTACACTGTCAGCGAAGGAAAATATTTAGGAAGAGGCATTACATGTTTAAAAGAAGGCTCTAACAAAGAATTAAGATTTAAAGCTAACATTCAATGGGCGGTAGATGCCCCAGATGAATTTAAAAATAGGAAATTTTCAGAACATCCAGATGTGCCAGGTAACGGAGGGCAAGAATTGTTAGATAAAGTTAGATTAGTAATATCTCTTAAATAATTATTAAAGTGTGTACTAAATGTGTACTAACTCTATAAATTTCAACTTACGTTACTATTATAACCCTATAGTATAATAAACATACACGTTAGTTTCTGCTTTAGACTTGTATGATAATTCTTGATACTGAATAGTAGTTGTTATTTTTTCATTTGATGACAAATAGTTATCAAGTGCTAACGATAAAACTGGTCTCATTGGATTAAATTCATTCTCTAAGCTTACTGTGCTTAAACCAATCATCCCTGTAGGCTCTATCTTATCTACTTTGTGAATAAGATCATATTCCACTCCTATACTACCTCTTAAAGACAGATCCATTGTCATATCAATATTAAATTTTAAACCACCTACGATAGTACATGAACTATCTTTAATCCTATTAAAGGTAAGGGGGGAACTTGGACCTACCTCCGTATATCCCTCTTGTTGAACAGAAGAGATTTTTGTTGCAAAATAAGGACTTAACATACTATTTTCTAATATATTATAACCATATCGAAGTTCTGCAATATAACTTTGTGCCTCAATTTCTGTGTATCCTTTACCTTGTTCAGCGGAACCAACTATGTCCCTAATAAGAATAGCACTTTTTAACTGGTAGGCATTAGAAAATTTCAGTTGGTAACCCGATTTGTCAGCATGTTCGTTCCAAACAATAAGCGCACCATATAATGGGGTTTTGTCTCTAAGTTCAAAAGTTGATGGGGTCTTATGATTTAAATTTTTATGATAAAAACCTGCTACTCTTAAATTTTTGTTAAATTTATACCCCCCTACCAATACCAAACTATTAGTGGAAGTTGTTGGATTAGATATTGTGGTATGACGTCCTCCAAAAGATAAACAAGCATTTTTCTCATTAAATAAATCACAATCATAGGTATTTAAATGTGCAAAATTAGCTTCTGTCACAGTCGCTAGATTATTTATACCAGTTATTACATTAGTTTTAGTGCTCTTAATTACAGAAGTATTCGTATCTGGAGCCATATTTATTTCATCTGCTACTACTAAGTCCCAAGTAGTTCCACTATTCTCTAAAGTCCAATTATTTCTTATACCACCAGTAATAAAGCTTCCACTAGTGTTAGTAATATTACTGCTAGCTAAACCTTCTATCACAGAACTATAAGTTGTGCCTCCAGTCAAACTTGAGCTAGAATAGACTCCAAAATTAATTGTAGTATTAGCCTGTCCTGAAAAAGAACTAAACTCTATTTGTCCATAATCAGACGTACTATTAACAATAACATTATAGTTTGTTGGCAGAGAATTTTCGAAAGTAACAGGATCAGAAGTCGAGTTACCTTGTAAATTATTGAATGTAGTAATAGTTCCATTGGTCCCCATAGTAATATCAAAATCACCTGCCCCACTAGCATCAATTGTTCCAGTATTTGTTAAAGTCTCAATAGTGCCCCTATTAATTATAGTATCTTTACTAGTGGATGATATAGTTCCAGAGTTAATTATAGTTGTTATTTCATCAGCAGCATTATTAGTTATTGAGTTAGATATAGTTCCAGAATTTGTTAATAAAGTTATTGTTGCACCACTATAATTTCTAATAGCGCTTGGTGCAGTTGCTGATATTGTTCCAGAATTTATAATCGAGCCGATAGTACCACCATCGTTCCGAATAGCTCCATGGCCATCAGTTGCAGAAATAGTACCAGAATTAGTTATAGTTGTAATAGTGCTGCCTGTTGTATTTTCAATTGTTTTTCGGTCAGCAGTAATTGTTCCTGAATTATCTATAGTTGTTATTTTTCCTTCATTATAAATACCATACTGATCATTTGTTGCTTTGATTGTACCATTATTTATTATGGTTGTATTAGTTGCCCCAGTGTGATTTTTAACAGCTTTTTCAGCAGCTTTAACTTTAACACCTGAATTAATGGTAACATGTGAACCATCTTTTTTAATAAGTAAACCATTAGTACAAGTTGCAGAAATGGTTTCAGTAGTCCCTTTTACATCTGTGCAATCAGCAGCAGACAAATACTTGCTGAAAAATATATTATACAATATCAAAACAAGAAATAAACGCTTCAATACACCCCCCATAATATTTATTTTTATAAATAGTAATTAATAATATTTAATGTTCAATTTATTTTAAATATTTTCCTTACTTTTATAATATATGATATCTAATTCTAATAAGCCGCCTTAGCTCAGGGGTAGAGCACGTCATTGGTAATGACGGGGCCGCAAGTTCGAATCTTGCAGGCGGCACCATTTATGTATGATGAATATAATTTATTTGGGAGCAAAAAACATGGTTGATAATTCATTTTCATGGAAAGATAAAGTTGTAGCTATAACCGGAGGAGGTAATGGTATAGGGTTAGCCATAGCTATTGCCGCTAAAAACTTAGGAGCTAAAGTTTCTATTTCAGATATAAATCAGACTGATCTAAACACAGCTAAAGAAGAAAATAATTTTAATATATGTTTATCTGATGCAGGCAAAGAAAAAGATATTCTAAATTTCATCAACAATACAGAAGAAAATTTGGGCGATATCGACATATTTTTTGCAAACGCAGGCGTTGCAAGAAGTGGAACTCTAGATACTTCAGATGCAGATTGGGATATTTCCCATAGAGTTAATGTAATGCATCATGTCTGGGCTGCAAGAGCAGTAATTCCTTCTATGAGAAAAAGAAATGATTGTCGTTTTATCACAACGGCATCTGCTGCAGGATTATTATCAGAAATTAATTCGGCATCATATTCTCTAACTAAACATGCAGCTGTTGGATTCGCAGAATGGCTATCAATTGTGTATGGGAAAGATGATAACGATGGCAATGCTGTTACAATATCATGTCTTTGTCCTCAAGGAGTTAATACAGCAATGACTGCAAATATGGAAAATGGTGGAGTTGCAGGAATAGATGGTATGTTAAACCCTAGTGATGTAGCAAAAACAGTGATAGAGACAGTAAGCCAAGAAGGATTCCTAATACTTCCTCATCCTATAGTAAAAGAATATATCAAATTTAAAACAGCAGACTATCCTCGTTGGTTAGGTGGAATGAGAAAATTATATGCTAAATTCAAAAGATCCTATTAAATTAACTAAAAATTATAAAATAGACTTTACATTTTAATTTCTATACATAGAAATTAGCAAGATATTTAAATATATTTATTGTATATTTAAAGGAGGTGTAGATGGCTAATATAAAGATTTGGAAAT
>Ga0315326_10001361_pt1 | contig 12633 bp, 12 predicted proteins | sample M180m32315metaG_FD_203457 | JGI IMG/M metagenome (GOLD analysis project Ga0315326, IMG submission 203457) | Ammonia-oxidizing marine archaeal communities from Monterey Bay, California, United States - M1 80m 32315 | ecosystem: Environmental > Aquatic > Marine > Coastal | place: USA: California... | reverse complement strand
AACTAAAAGCACTATGAAAAGTCGTATGGCTGCTAGAAAAAAAGGTAGAGTATCTGCTAGAAAGAATAAAAGACTTAACAAAGCACTAAGAAAATAAAAAAATAGGGGGGTAAGATGCCTATATTTCAAGGTAAAACGAAGTATAAAAGAAAAGGCTTAAAAGATAAGATTAAGTCACAGATTAGTAATATTAAAAGTAAAAGAGGAGCAGCTCAAATAGGAACTGGAGTTGCAGTAGCGGGAGATGTACTGCTTAATAAAGCTAGAGTTGTAAAAGCTCCAATAAAATTGGCTGCTTGGGGAGCTGGTAAAACAGTTCAAGGTCTTGGTAAGGCTAGAGCTGGTCTTGGTAAGATGAAGAAAGCTGCAACCGATCTTTACAATAAAGGTAGATATGGATCTGGTAAACCTATTAAAGTAGATAAAACATTGCGACTAGAAGCAGGAAAAAAACCATTAGGATTACCTGCAAAAGGCAGTATTCCTAATGTTATAATACCTGAAGCACCAGTACGTACGGGTCCTGTAAAAAGAGGACAAGGCGGATCTATTCCAAAAAATCCCATACGTGTTTTTAGAGGACCCGATAAAAATAGAATAGTAAGTAATAAATTGCCTGGGTGGGGAATAAACACAAAAGTTCCTAATAACCCTTTTAATACTACAGTATTAAAAAAGGGTCCAGGTACTGCATCTGGTACTTTTAAAATACCTAAAGAGGGTAGAATTATAGATTCTAGGATTAATAAGGTTACAGATTCTGCTAGAAAAAGAGCTAAAAATGTAATCAAGAAAGGTCAAGCACTTGCTAAGCAGTATGGAAACTTTCAGGCTAGAGATAAAGCAGCTAAAAAAGCAAAAGATATAATATCTAGAGGTAGAACTAAAGCAACTAAAATAGCTACAGAAATATCTAAACATACAGGTAAAAGTGTAGCATATGTTAAAGCAGTTAATAAAAAGTTGTCAACACCAGCTGGTAAAGCAGCACTAAATGCGGCTTACAAAAGATCTGCTAAGAGAGTTGCAGCATCAGCAGTAGCTTTAGCACCCGTACCAGGAGCTAGGGTAGCATCTGTTGCAATGCATACAGCTATTACCGCTTCTACTGCTAAGGATGTAGTCAATATAGCTAAGGCAGTAAAAAGTAGTTCAGGTAAAAAGAAGTCTAGTAGTAAAACCAAAAGAGTTAAATTTTAATTGGCGATAAAAAGAGTATTGTTAACTAATAATGGAGGCCTAATGGCTAAAGAAAAAAAAGTAGATCTAAAAGCAAATGCAACTCAGGAAATGAATTCATTGGTTGAGCAGCATAATGAATTAATAAATTCAATTCAGGAGCAACAAGGTCGCTTACAGGAAGTAAAATCAATGTTAATAGAAAAACAAGGGTATTTAAAAGCTCTTGAAGATTGTGATACAAATTGCGAGAAAGATGCCTAATTTAAACTTAATAGGCACACTTATTGACAAAGTGTCAAGCAACGTTGATAAATTCACTTTAGACAAACAAGAAAAGGCTGAGCTTATAGCGGAAATAAATAAAGCTCAGCTTGAAGTTAATAAAGTAGAAGCAGGTCATAGTTCAATATTTGTGAGTGGATGGAGGCCCTTTACGGGCTGGGTGTGCTCATTTGCATTGGCCTATCACTTTATTCTACAACCTTTATTAACTTTCGTACTTTACGCTAATGGTGTTGAAATGGTGTTGCCTGTGTTTGACATGGGCACGCTCACTACAGTACTTTTAGGAATGCTCGGGTTAGGCGGAATGCGTAGCTTTGAGAAGGTAAAGAAAAAAAACTAGGAGGACTCTTTGAAAGTCAAGAAACGTGGTATTGTAATACCTGATCAGCACTATCCATTAGAAGATAGAGCTGCAGTAAACTGTGTATTAAAAGCAATAAAATTAATTAAGCCAGATGTATTTGTAAACTTAGGTGATGTTGGAGAGTGGGAATCTGTATCTGCATGGAAATATAAAGATAAAAAGTTACCACCACTAGAATACCAACTTCCTTTAGTTAAAGAAGAAATAAGATTGGTAAATCAAGGATTGGATGAATGGGATGAAGTTCTTAAAGAAATCGGATGTAAAGAAAAGTATTTATTACAAGGTAACCACGATCTCTGGTTGGATAATTTTGCTAATAAATATCCCTATCTTAATGATTACGGTTTTTTTAAAGCATGTAAAATTAAAGAAAGAGGATACAAGTATACAGAGTACAACTTACCAATCCAGGTAGGTAAACTAGTATTCTTTCATGGTGCATTTGCAACAACGTATCATGCGAAAAAACATTTAGAGACTTATGGAGAGAATGTAATGTATGGACACGTACACGACATTCAAAGACATACAATGACAAAGCTTAATAGCAATATTGGAGCTTGGTCTATGGGATGTTTAAAAGATATGTCTCACGAAAGCAACAAGTGGCTAAAAGGTAGGTTACATAACTGGGGTCACGCATTTGCTATTGTTGATTGGTATGACAATGGTGAATTTAAAGTAGAAACAGTAGAGATTACAGACGGAGCAACATCTGTTTGGGGAAAGGTGATAGACGGTAATGAGTGATAAGATAGTAACAAGCAACTCTTTGCAAGGAAATTCATTCCAAGGTACATCAGTAGATGGAGATCGAAGAATGAATAATCTCAAATTAAAGAAAAAGAAAAAGAAGAAAATGAAAACTATGCAGGATATTACAAGAAATGCCTAAAGAAGTATTAAATTTAAATAACTTTAGCGGTGGATTAAATGACAATGCAACACCTAGAGATTTAGGTGAGGGTCAATCTATGGCATTAAATGGTCTTGATATAGAGACTCCTGGAAGATTAAAGACTATGGGATCTGTAGAAGACTATGCATTAGTTTCTAGCACTAATGATGAGATATCAAGTAGTAATATTAATTATGGTAATGGATTATTACACTTAAATCTAGATAGAAGAGTATCTAGTGCAGTAAATACAAGCGATACTGAATATTTATTGATTAATGATCCATCAGCATATAAAATAAGAATATTAGATGTTACTAATAACACACTATTATCTACTGGTAATTACATAATGACATATGGAAGTACTGGAAATTCTAAAGTTGAATATATGGTAATAGATGGAGAAATTAGAGTAAGTCCTTATACTGATAGTACAACCCCTTTTCTTACTACGAATCAAATAAAAAAATTAAAGTTTGTAAAAACTATAAAAACATTAGGTATTGATGTTGGTTCTTTATCGGCTGCACTGGAAGGACCTACTACATATAATAGTTTATATAAAGCAGATTCTGCATATATAGCACCTATTAAAGGTAATCCAGCTGCTGAATATGGGTATCCAGATGGATATGGATATGACATAGAAGGAACTATGGGAACTGGCTCATGGTTTCATCCAGACTATGAATCAGAAGCAACATGTAATACCACTTTTGCTGCAGGAGATATAGACGGTACATTAGAGTATATGATTAATAAATCATTAGATACTACTACAAATTTTTTAGATGGACATTCAGATTGGGGCGATGGTTATGGAGGTCTAGAGTTAGCAATATGGACAGGAGCTACTGTTAATGAAAGTTCTGAGTTATATAATTTTAACTCTTCTGAAAACAATTATGAAATATTTGCATCTAATAAATATGGAAATCAAGAATCGGTAGCAGTTCATATAGGATCTGTAATTAATCAGGCGATTTCAAATCAATCGGTAGATAAAAAAGTTACTATGTACTCTTGTATATTAGGCAGAATACCTAAAAATCCTTTTCAAACAGGTATAAATTATTATTGGTCAAGAAAAGAAGATGGAGAAATAGGACAAAAATATTTATTATATGAAGTTGATTTTGAAAAAGGTTATAGAAAAGGCGGAGAAAAAACCTTTGAACCATTTACAGAGTCTCATTCAAGCTTAACTGGAGATCCAATATATACATCTAATCCAATAGCATACTCTAATACTGTTGATAAAATATCAGGGATTAATAAAAGTATGCTTTCACTTCCAGATTTAGAGCCTTATATAGAGAAAAAAGATACTGCTATAGGTAGAGCAGGAACTGGATATAAAACGTCTACTATCGTAAATAGAAGAGCTTATGTAGGAAATGTTGGCTACTACGATAAGAAGTCAGACGATTCATCTTATATTAAAAATGCTAATGATACTATTATTAAATCTGATGTAAATAGATTTGATTACTTTCCTATTAACAATTTAATAGACGTAGAAATAAATGACGGAGAAAACATTATAAAGTTAGCCTCTGTTGGCGATAAGTTACTAGAATTTAAAGAGAATACCTTGTATGTAATAAATTGCTCTAGAGACTTAGAGTTCTTAGAAGGTGCTTATAAGTATAGAGGAGTATCTAAACCTTATCATGTAGTTGAAGGTGAGGGTTTTGTTGCTTGGGTAAATCAATATGGATTATTTCTATTTGATGGAGAGAAGATGTTAAATACTATCTTAGACGATTCAGGTCAGAAAAAATTAAAAGATTGGGATACAGCTTATTATAATGTAGATAATGTTATAGGATATCTTCCTCATGAACAAACTATATTTATTGGTAATAAAAACGGTAAAATACTTATGTATGATTTAAAATCAGGTGGTTTTTCATATTCATCTAATAAGTTTATGACTAAAGATATCACTAATATGGTTAATACAAATGATGGAAAATTAATATGGTATGAGAAAGACTCTGATGATAGTAATAAATTAAAAGTACACAGATGGAATGGTACACCTGTAGCATTAGATCTCGATGGTGTTATTATGCAAACACAAGAATTTACATTTGGTACTCCAGATATTAGAAAGAAAATACATTCTATTTATGTTAACCATAAACATGGAGCTAACGTAGATTTATATGGATTTGTAGATGGAAACACTACGACCTTAACAAGTTTATTAGCTTCAGGACAAAGCGTTCTAAGTAATGGTAGTTCGTTTAGCACTCAAAGAATACCAGTTTCTAATACAGCTTTTAAGAACATTAGATCTTTTGGGTTAGCATTTAAACATGATGGAGATGATAGTAATTTAGTAAATGCAGGATTTGAAGTAAACGATATACAAATAACATATAGAGAAAAAACTAGAAAATAAGATGGCAGAACAAGCAGAAAAAAAGTTTCAGAATTTAAGAGGTTCAGTTGGTGGATGGTTCAAAAGAGATTCAACAAAGAATTTTGCTAATTCTATTGGCGTAATAAAGCGTCAAATGGAAACACCTACTAAATTATCTAGTAAGCCTACTATTGAGGAAGGTGTAGATGGAGATAAAAGATTAGTTAAGGAAGGTCCTAATAAATATCTCTATATTAAGATGATGGGGCAATGGCTTAAAACAAAGCTTAATGAATCTGATCTAAAGGCATCAAATGAGACGTCTACTAGCACCTCTACGGACACAACTACTACAACGACTAGTTCACCTACGTCTACGAATTTTAACGCCCAATATGACACAGGAGATAGTGCAGATAATTTAGAAGGACACTCTAGTTATTTAATAGCATGCAAGGAAACAGCAAGTACTGGATACCAAGCTACAAATACAACCAAGTATGCATCACCAGACTTATCTAATGGAAGTAAAATGTATACATCTGCTGGTGCTTCTACAGTGTGGACTCCATACGATTTAACATCTTCAAGTAATCCTAATTATCATTATTTTTCTATGGATGGAAGTCCTAAGCTGTTATTTAAGGTTGACTATGAAGGTAATATAACTGGAGTAAGATCTAGAATACCTAGTGATTTAACTGTTAGTGGAGAAACATTAAGTGCAACATCTATTAGATTAACTATAAGTGGTAATTGTGAGATAACAGAAACTGTAAGAATTTATTATAAAACAGCAGCAGCTGGTAGTTTTACAGAGGTAACATCTGCTATAAGCGGGGGAAATCAAGTATCAGACCATAGTTTTACATACGACTTAACAAGTTTATCTGCTAGTACAACCTATAATATAAAAGTAAGAGCAGAAAATGGCGGTACACAAGATACTTCAGGAACTACTACAGATGAAATAAATATTACAACTCCTTCGTCAACACCAAGTTGGGGTACTTTAAATGATTTTACTCTTACAGCCTTTGGTTTAGCTGAAGGATCTGCGGTTCAAGAATATCAAACTGTAGCAAAAACAATTACTATTACTAACGGTACTGCTGCTGCTAATAGCACTACAGTAAGTTTAGTTAAAGACTCTGGAGATGCATTGGAGTATGAAGTAGCTTTAAGCACAACAGGAGATCCAGGTATAGGAGGAACTGCTAATAGTGGAACTGGATATCAATCTAGTAGATCGGTTAATTTAGGAAGTGGAACTTTATATATGAGATTTAGACATAGATTTAAGCTTGCATTCGTAGGAAACGATGCTAATGTTAGTGTTACTTTTGCAAATACGAATGGAAGTTTAGCAAACAAAACAGATTTAGATATAACAATGGTTAACGAAACAGGACCAGGTTAAAGGGGGTTATAATGGGTGAAGAATATTTAAATATTATGCAAGAATATGAAGGTAAAGAAGCATATGAAGTAAGAAAACAAGAAGATAAGAATTATGAAAAAGGATTGTTAGGCTATGCGGGAGGTATCAAGGGATTTTTGGATGATACTACTGCAGGGATTACATTATCATCAAGTGTATCAGGAATGATGGAAGCTATTCCAGATGCATTAGATCCAAGATCTTACACAAAAGAAGGTCAAGTTGAAAAAATGTTAGAATCTGCTGAAGAAGAAGCAGAAGAAGGAATAAAAATCAAAAAACATTTGATAGAAAAAGGGCTTTACGATGAAGACGTGTATGGTAAAATTTATGGTGCACAATATAATAAAGGTGGCTGGGGATCTCCTATGAGCAATTATCCAACTGCCGTAGATAATATAAAGACTAAAATGGCAATTCCAGATCTTAATATTGATTTGTCTGGCACACTTGGTAATACAGGGCCTGTAACTGTTAAACCTCTTAGTGAAGATGACGTAGATAAGAAGTCTAACTCTAATTTGAGTGGAGTAAAAATTCCTACTTTAGGCCCGTCTGGAATATCTTGGAATTTAGCTTCTAGAATTTTTTCATCACTAAGAAAGCAGAGATAGTTGTATGTTTTTATTAAGAAGAAGTTTTAAAGAAAAACTATACGAACATATTAAACTTCGTGAAGGAGTTAAGAATGTTGTTTATTTAGACTCTGTAGGTAAACCAACTGGTGGGATAGGACATTTATTAAACGCAAAAGAAATTAAAAAGTTCCCATTAGGTACTGTTTTAGAAGATAGTTTAATAGAAGATTGGCTTACAGAAGATATACAGACAGCTTTAAAACATGCTAATAATCAATGTTCGTTATTAGGAGTGTATAGTAAAGATTTTAAGATAGCATTAACATCAGTTAATTTTCAACTAGGTGGTAGGTGGATAAAGAAATTCCCATCAGCTTGGAAATGCTTATGTGATAAAAGATATGATGATGCTATAGATGAAATTTTATACCAAGACGTTGAAGAAAAAAAACATTCTTTGTGGTATAAGCAAACACCTACAAGAGTAAAGGATTTTATACAAGCGATAGAAATAATTAAGGAGAAGAAGTAATGCCACAGGATAAAAAAAATAAAAACGTTAAAGATCTACTTTATCGAGGTAAGCTACCAAAAGGACCTAAAAAAGTACCTAACCCTAGATATGAGGGGCCTAAAGAAGGTCCTAAAATAGTTAAACCACTTGGCAAGTATGATGTGAGTGAACATTTAAAGAGATATAGATCTCAAGGATATTCTCATAGCACTGCTCAGTATTTAGCAAATAGAATAAAAAAATCTGATTATAGAAACATACCGAAAGATCAGAAATTTAGAGCGGCTGTTAAAGGGATGCGTGGATCTCAACCAGGACTAACTCCTCTTGAAAAGCAAAATATGAGACAAGAAGAAGCTAATCATGTAGCTGAAACAAAAGCTACTGCAAAAAAAGCGGGAATGGCTTGGTATAGAGCAGGTATTATAGCGATAACAGAAGATTTAGGATTAAAATTTAATCCGTTTGATAAGGAGGAGTAATGAGTGGAATTATGGCAGCAATAGGGGCAGCAAATCCAGCAATAAGTGCAATAGCTGGAGTAGCTGGGTTCTTTACATCTTATAAAGAAAGAAAAAGAGCCAAAAGAATGCGTAGAGCACAAAAGAAAAGAGCATTAAAAACAGAAAGTCGTTTATTCGGTGCTGCAGAAAATGTAGTCAAAGATTTTGCAGTGCAAAGAGGATTCCTTTCAGATGAGTATTCTATGGGTAAAAAAGAAGGTATCTTAGGGTATGGTCAACAGTTAAGAGATTTTCAAAATATGTCAGGACAGCAAGGATTTGCAAACTCTGGAGCTATGGGACAGATGAAAGATGCAATAACTACGCAATATAATATGGGTCAAGAAGAAATGGGATTAAAATATGACCAAGGAGTTTATGGAATTAATAGACAAGAAGAATCAGAATTAAGAGACATACAAGGAAGCTTATATGAACTATCTGGTATTACAGGTAGCAATAAAAGCGTTTTAGATATGATAACAAAGACAACATAGTAGGGGGAATACATGTCTTACACAACAGATACAATAGAAGCTTTTGCTAATTTATTATCTGCAGTAAAGGAATTACAGCCAGATCATTCTGAGGCACAGAAGTTAGCAAGCAAACTTATAACAGATAATGCTAACGCAAAACAAACTGCGATAGGTGCAATAGAAGGAATGAAATATAAAGCATATTTAGATGCACAAGCAAAAGGTAATGCCTATGCAATAGAAATGCTAGCACAGGTAGATCCAGTAGCTCCAACAAAGGAAAGGCCTTATAGAGAAATGGGAAAAGGTGGTCTATTAACCGATGGAACACAACTACCATTTGATATATTACAGGTACTTTCAGATGCTGATGAGTATTTTGATACAGTAGCTTTAAATCAAGAAAAAGATAGTGGAAATGCAATGAAATACTTAATGTACACTGGAATGAATAAAGACAGTGACGCTTCTAAGCAATTACTATCAGAAGCTACGGCAGACTTGAAAGCTATGATGGAATATAGAGAAGGGTTATATGAAAAATCCGAAACATTACAAAATATATCAGATGGTCAAGACAATCTTTGGGATCTTATGCCTATAGTAGGGTCACGTAAAGAGATTGCATTAGATAAGAAAATTGATAACATTATCGATAAGCAACAAGCATTAGTTGATATGCTTTCAAGTGACGCATAAAAATAATGAAAAAAATAAATACTCAATTACTATATCTTGAGGATCTATTAAAAAACGAAGTCATTAGGCCAGAAGAATATCTTCAGCGTATTGAAGTTGCATATAGAACAGATCCTACATCTTTCACTGAAGATGAAGTAGACTATATAGAGAAACAATTTAAGCGTGTTGATATCCCCTTTCAACGTGACTTAGAAGCTTCTGACGCAAATTTACTTTCCACTATGAACCAATTCGTATCTGGTTTAGCTGAAGGTTTTACTACTCTAGGTTGGGCAGATGATCCCGACACAACAGCCGAAGGTATTGCAAATAAACTAGGACATTTAATAGGTTTTGCTCCAGATGTTATAGCAAGTTTCTTATCTATGGGAACTTATTTACCAACAGCAGTTGCTAAAAGAGTTACTGCTAGAGGTGCTGGTGCTGTAGCTGGAGGATTAAGTCTTGCTGGTAAGAAAGCAAAAGAAAAAGGACTTGGATTAATAGTTAATCCTAAAACTTTTGGTTTGCAATCAATACCTATGAAGGTAGCTGATACGGTAATGGATAATATCAAAGCCTCTTTTGGCGGTTCTTCTCTTCTTGCTACAGAGTTTGTAGGTAAAGGTTTATTAACTAGTAAGAAATTTAAAAATATAGGAGAGCAAGGAGCTCATCTTGGTATTGCATTAGGATTCTCTGCATGGAAAGACGGTCCTAAAGCTATGATTGAATCTGGCTTACATGGTGCTGCAGCTGGTGCATTATTTGGTGGTATAGGAAACTATGTTAATATTTCTAAGTTACTTGAAAATCCTGCTACTAGATCAGAGGGTTTAACGATAGTAAAGGGTGTAGCTAATAAAGTAGCAGATACTAGAAGATATGAAGAAGGTATGCAGATGCTAGCTAAAGGTACTTTAGGGTCTCTTGCACAAGGTGGGTTAGCACGTTCACAAGGAGCACCATTACCTGAACAAGTATACGAATATATGTTAGGATTTTTCTTTGGAGCTACTGCTAAAAGTGCAGGGTTCTTAGATAGAACTAGATATATTAACGACTTAAGACTTCCTTCAGATCCTATAACAGATTATCAAGCAAGAAAACAACAACTTTATAAAGATGAAAGATTTTTAGCATTAGAGAAAGAAGATCAGGCTTATATAGAAAGACATTTAGATATTCTTACTACTGAACAACAAGGTAAGAAATTTACAATGGATACTATTCTAGGTAAACAATTTAGAAAAGTAGCACAAGAACAAGGATTTGATATAGGAAACTTAACACCTGAAAATGTAAAAGAAATACATACTCAAATACAAAAAAACGAATCTGTTGATGTACTAGAACCTATAGTACCAATAGAAGTTAAAAAAGAATCTGTTAATGATAAAGATGATTCCAAGATTCCAGGTCCCCCAAAAGAAGTTATAGCAGACGAATTTCTAGGACAAGTAAATCTTAGTTTAGCTGAACTCCAAGAAATAGTTGCTACTAAAGACTTAAATGAAGTAGGTGCTGTTAATAATAACTATCTATCTACTATATCAGATAAAGTATTATCTAATAATCCTAAACTAGATGTTACTCAAGTTAAAGTAGGAGTAGATTCTTTAGCTAGACAACACTTAGAAGTTGTTAGACAAGGTGGTAAAGCAGATGTAATGTCTTTCATAAAAGAAATTGGTGCTAAATATAAACTAGATCAAACTGAAATAACTTCAGACAGAGAACTTGTTAGACAACTAGGTTCATATCTACAAATGAAATCACAGGTTTACTCTAGACCTAGATATGAATTAGATTTAACGACAAATGATAATGCAATATTTAGAGTACAACCAGATGTAAATATAAAAGGAACTTCTTTAGGACATGCAAGGGGTAAAAATAAATACAATTATACATTTGGAGAAGTAAGAGTACAAGTATCTGACGCTTATGTAGTAGAGCAAATCTATAAATGGAGAGGTGGTAAAAAAGAAAGAAAGGTATTTAATAGAAAGAAAATCCTTGACTGGTTTAATGATCCACAAAAAAAGAATGAATTTGTTCAAATATTAAATAAAGATTTATTGTTCAAAATTAGAGAGCAATTAGCAAGCAGAGATAAGTATATATATGGTGGTGCTAAAGATAGTGGTAGTCTTATTATACATAAGTTTGCTATGCAAAGTACTAACAAGGCTTTAGATAATTATATGTCTGAAGGGTCTCAAAAAGAATTAATAAGAAGATTAAAAAAAGATGGATATAAATATAAAGATAATATGATAGAGGCAGAGGTAGTTTCAAATTGGATTTATCTTCTTAGAGAATCTGGATATATTAAAAATACAGATAAATTAACAACTAGTTTCTTAGAAGGTAAGATAAAAGAATACCAAAAAGATTCCTTATATGCTGATGTACAAAAGTTTAATAAATATAATAATATGGCACAGGGTACTAATGTAAGACTTATAGATAAAGACTATGAGGATGTTACAAGAAATGGATCTTGGAACTTTTTAGCAGTGAATGACTTGCCTAGTAAGTTTAAAATAGGTAATGAAGCTTCTGAGTCAGGTACTGATGCAGTAGTTTATCAAGCCCATAAATCATTTGATGCTGTAAATTCTAGACAATTTAGACCAGAGGGTAATGGGTTCTTAAAGTATGTGGGTTATAAAGCCCCTGAAGGTGGTATAGGGAACATATTATTAAAAACTGGTACATTTAGAGCAACTAAAGCTATGAACGAGTTTATGGAGGCAAATAACATAGATTTTATTGCCTATAAAACAGCTACTAAAACACAGGTAGGTTTAAAATATAACGACCTTACTTATAATAATGGAAAATGGGGAGCTAAAAATCCTATAGAAACATTTTCAATGAGACCTAGAGAGTTATACTTAGACTATGGAGTGTTCGAACAACCGAGTAAAATTTATAAGAGTCCAAACTTTTTAAAACAAATGATTGACAAGATAAACTCTGGACAGTTAGGAGATACTCTTGCAAAAGGTTTTTATAAAGACTACAATGCTTTAGTTGATAAGAGTCTTGCTGGTAAGGAAGAAACTAATATAAGATTTGAAGAAGCTTTAAACACTGGTCAGGAGATTAAAGGTGATTACAACATAAACAATGTTTCTATGAAACTTTTAGATCAGCAACTTCAAGATTGGGGAACTCCATTAGGTAGAAATGTTGTCAAGAAAATATTAGAGAATGGTAGAGATATTTCAGAGCTTCTTGGAGAACCTGGTGAAAGCTACAATATTAAGGAACAGATATTATTGTCTCATGAAATGGCTGATATGTTAAGATTAAACAATTA
>Ga0315326_10001351_pt1 | contig 12662 bp, 6 predicted proteins | sample M180m32315metaG_FD_203457 | JGI IMG/M metagenome (GOLD analysis project Ga0315326, IMG submission 203457) | Ammonia-oxidizing marine archaeal communities from Monterey Bay, California, United States - M1 80m 32315 | ecosystem: Environmental > Aquatic > Marine > Coastal | place: USA: California... | reverse complement strand
TCTCGTGCTCCATTAATTAGAATCGCTTTGATGAGGGCACTATCCGGATTGGAAATCGAAAGTTCTGTCCGCAAAAATTGGCGTGCAAGTAGAGCAGCACCGCCCACGACCGGTGTTGAAGAACTGGTTCCATCAGCGGACATGTAGAGTGGTGTTGTGGTTCCTGAATGACGTGCACTTGAACAGGACCACCCAGCTGGATTCTGTGCTTCTTCAGCACGTGGGCTACAGATTTGTACACCGGGAGCAATAATATCGGGTTTGATACGGCCATCAGCAGTTGGCCCAATACTGGAAAAAGAGGCCACTTGACCAGCAGATGCTGTACCCGGACGACCCGTTGTCGACGCGCCAACGGTCAGGACATTTTTCGCAGTTGCTGGAGGTGCGATGGATTGCGCTCCTTGGCTGCCTTCATTACCAGCTGCGAACAAAACGAGGAAGTCATCGTAGTCATGCAAGAAGGAGTCTGCAGAACGTGAGTCTGATGTGTATTGGCCCCATGAAGATTGAGCGCCCCAAGAATTGGACTGGACGTGGGCATTCTTTTGTTGGGAATCTCTGAACATATCATACAGTGAACCCCATCGGGCAAGTTGCCCAGATGAATCGTGTTCGAGTTGATAGAAATGGAATGTCGCTGCTGGAGCAACCCCTTGTGTGGAAGAATCGCCAGAACCATCACCTAGCATGGTTCCTGCAACGTGTGTCCCATGACCAGAATTTGTGTCAGCGGCAGAGTTATCGGGGCCGTAATTATGATACACGCCTCGAATTCGGGTGTTAAAATCGCCATGGTCTTGATCCAATCCTGAGTCGGATAATGCACCCACTTCGCCCGTTCCATCAAGACCACCATTGTGATTGTTTACAGTAGCATCAATGGTGGAAATACTGCGGGCATAATTATTGACAATCCCAATCGAATCATGGGGCTCAATGAAAAGCAGACGATGGTCCTTTGAAAGAGCGGGCAACCAAGCAGAATCAATTCCAATCGCCTGGCAAAGGTATTCGTCACATCGAACAAATTCGGAACCGGCCATATACAGGTGCTCTTCCATTTGACTGGTGTCGACATCCTGAGCCAAAGTGAGATCCAAATCAATAATTCCAATGGATTGATGCAAATCAATATCGAGGCGCCAAGCTGGTTGCTGGGCACCTACCCAGCGAACTCGATCATCTTCCGCCAATTGGATAATCGCAGCACTGCGTGCTTCGGTTGTATAGGGAAGTCGCAACACCCATGCATCCTCGGGTAAAGTGTCCACAATATTTGCATTGACTCCTTTTGCCAGTATCTCTGCCACACCCCCATTATTTTCGAACAATTGTATGATGAGGAACCCTGTAGCAAATGGGTCATCTGTCGCTTGAAGGTAGGAAGGAATAATCGATTGTTGGTGTAGTGGATCAAAGTTTCCAGTTTGCACCCAAAGTTGACCTGAACCCGATGAAATCGACACACTGGGGCCTGGCGCGCCATTGGATTCATACCAATTTTCAGCCGCTTCAGAAGCAGTCCAAAGGGGGCTTTCTTCTGACACCTCGTAGACTGTAAAAGACGAAGAGGACCACGGCATTGTGACCATTAGCAGAACAAGGAAGAGTGGGGTCAATGCGCGACGCATGGGGCTTAACGAACCGCAGCCCCTTTTTGATAGTTGACGCCCTACGGGCGTCGGAACCAGACGACTAATTCGATGGATTTAGGTTCGGAAAAGTGGTGTTCTAGAGATGGAAATCTTGTACTATCTCGAATGAATTTAGCGCACAATCAACAATTGTAGTAGGCTGAAATGGCCGCGTCAGTTTTTGCGACGGATGCTCGCCAATCGGATTCAGTCCCCATCAGAGCACGGATGCAATCTACATTCTCCGGAATTACATCGCTTTCCTGATGAATGGCTTGGAAATAATACAATCTGTCGCCCACCAATTTGGCCCCATCTTCCCAAACAAAAATCTCGTGTAAATCACCCCACTTTCGACCAATGTCTCGGGCCATCTCCATGACCTCTGCGGTTGTCGGCATACGGTTTTCAGCACCATTCATGACAATGACTCGTGGGGTGCTTTTCCACATGCCCAAAATGGATTCCGTAGTCAGTCCATGACCGGCGGGCAAATCTGCAATAATTGCATGCATATGCATGATTGTTGTCGGCACTGCAACTGCAAGACTGTTGATTTCGATTTCTGGCTTGACAGTCATGACATCGGGGCCATGGTGACTAGGGACTTTCAGTACTGGCTTGATGGCATTAATGGGCCCTTTTCCAGAGTCACCAGGATCGGCTGCTCGGCGAATCATTGTGCATTCAACTTTCAAGCTCCCACAGTGTTCATACAGAGGCACCAATGTTCGCGAAAGACCTGTGGTATTGCAGGACACGACTCGCGTCCCATCTACATTCAAATTAGCAGCATGATTTGCTGACGATGTGTAAGAAAGTCCAGTTAGAGCATGCTTCTCCCCACCTTGGAACATATGTTTAATTCCAGCGGCTTTGTACTTGGCAAGATTCTCAGCACCAAGTTTCCCTGGGCTGCAATCAACAACGACATCAGCGATAGCCAGTAAGTCTGAAAGACCACCTGAACAATCATACCCTTGTTCCGCAAAACGAGCAATCCGATCCGCATCATCAAATGTGCAGTATAGTGGGAACCCTTTCTTGACTGCTAAATCACAGCCGAATGAGGGGCCAGTTTTCGTCACTCCTACGATTTCCATGTCGTCCTGTGCATCGACTGCGTCTGCGACGCGTTTGCCGATGGTTCCGTATCCATTGATTGCGACTTTAATGCTCATCCAGTAGCCCCACAACGCCATCTCTAGCAATCCAGCCCCCTTGACGACTGTCTATGAATCTAACCCGTGCTCCCGTAGGGAGCGCGGAATCGATAGTTAACCACATTTTACAGGGGTTCGGGTTAAGGAGGGTAGTGTCCCGGAGAGACGCGAGGGTAGCCTATGAATGATGATGTGACAAAGAGTATCAAACTCAATAGGAACCTCTCAAAAAACCTCGCGAAGGCAATTGAACTCGACCGCGCAATCAAAATCGGATGGGGTGCACAAGGTGATGCAAAGCCAAAGGAAGGAGAAATTGGCATTGCCTCATTCCTCCCAAAAGGTGCCCGGGTGCGCCTTCTAGGGAATTTAGGTGATTTCACCGCATTCTGTTGCCAGGGTGGTACTTTCACACTGGAGGGGAATGCACTCGGTTGGTTTGGTGCGTTTTCCTCAGATGGTCGATTGGTTGTTGAAAGGGATGCTGGAGTTCGATGTGGGCATGGAATGACTGGTGGACGAATGTTCTGCCAAGGCAGTGTTGGCGATGAAGCCGGTGCAATGTTCGCCGGAGGTACGCTCGTGGTTCGAGGACATGCGGGCCAACGTACCGGACTTGGCATGAATGATGGGACTATTGTCATCATCGGAGATTGTCAAGCGGATGCAGGCCAAGGTATGACGGGCGGTCGAATTATTGTCGATGGGCGTTGTCTCCCCGAAGGCGAAGGGGCGCAACAGCGCAGCCTTACCAAAACCGAACACAAAGATATCAATCTCTTACTCAAAGAACACGACTTGTCAGTCAGTGAAGATGCGGTTGTCATCGAGGCAGATGATTCCCACGCCATACCTTCGACACCCCCAATGCAAACAGTGTGGGGCGATTTCGGGGAAATAGGTTTGATCAGTGGGGAAATTGCAATTGATAGTGCGGGGCCAATCGATGTTGTTACCTTGCTCACAAGAGGTGAAGAGGACGAGGGGGTCGTCTTCCCATTACCAATCTTACCTGAATTGGAAAGTGGCAAGGGTCTGTCAGGTAATCTGCTCTCTGTTCAACCTTGCTTGGTTGATGCTGCCCCCCGCGGAATTGATTTGGTTCGCATTGGCAAATCAAATCTCACTGAGGCAATCACATTGCTACCAACTGCTGCAGGTTTTGTTCTCGACTTGGATGAGTTGCCACCGCTCCATGATGGCGAAGTCCTCGCACTCATGACTGGGCTTCGATCCCACCTTGGTGATGAGAAACCAGTACTGATTGCTGGCCGTGTTGATCGTGTCGTAAATTTGCACCGTATGCTGAAAGAACAGCCAATTGATGGCGTCCTTGTCAGACTCACTTCAGGTGCCGGCATGACGGCCCCTGCGGCACTACCGAGGATTGGATTATCGGCGCGAGATGCAGGTGTTTCAGAGTCCTTGCACGTCCTTGACATCCCTTGGGGCGCTACTGCAGATGATGCGGCAATCGCAGCTGCTGCTGGTTGTGGGATCATCCGCGCAGATCCTTTTGCTACTGAGGAAGACGCCCCTGGTACACAAAAGGCACGAGCGGAAGCTGTAGAGAATTGGTTGGCTGAATTTGCAGCATCTTTGCGCGGCCGATTGACCGACATGGGCATTGATGCATTGGAGAAACTGAATCGACGACACTTACGTGCTCTTGAACACGATACTGCCGCACAGAGTGGACTTCGCCTTGCAGGATATGACCGCCCACTCCCCCAATGGATGGGTCAGTGAGGAATTGACATGCCAACGGTGACTTTTGATCACGCAACCTTGCGCACAATTCAAGCGCGCCACGGTGTAGATCACGACCCTTGGCTATGGGAAGAGAAACTCAGCAACATTGGCTGTGTGGTCGAGGAATGTGATTCGAACGAAATTGAAATTGAAATTTTCCCAGACAGGGCAGATTTGCTTTCCCCTGAAACTCTTGCACACGCGGCTCGCGCATTTCTACATGGAAAGGGGGGAGAGTGTGACCTTACAACCACGGATGGGGATATCACAATGAATGTTGACCCAAGTCTTGAGAATGTACGCCCCATCATCTATGGCGCTGTTGTACGAGGGGTGGACAATGGCTCATCGCCAGAAGAGAATGATGCATTCATCCAATCACTGATGGACCATCAAGAAAAATTGCATTTTAGCATTGGGCGTCGACGGCGGCGGGCCTCAATTGGAGTGCATGACTTGTCGACATTGGCACCCCCGTTCAAGGTGATTACAGTCCCCGAATCATATTCCTTTGTCCCCTTAGCCATGACTGAACGAATGAGTATTCGGGAAATCCTTGAATCTCATCCAAAGGGTGTTGATTATGCGCATTTACTGCAAGGTTTTACCGAATTTCCTGTCATCATTGATGCAGCGGATCGTGTACTATCATTCCCCCCCATTATCAATGGGGATCACACAACGGTCACGGATTCAACCACTGATTTCTTCATCGATGTAACAGGGTGGGATGCGCGTGCCTGCGAGGCCAGTTTACTCCTCATTTGCCTGGCATTTTCAGCCCGAGGCGGTGTTGTAGAAACCATCGAACTCACAGATTGCCAAGGTAAAGTTCAGAGAACGCCAAATGGTAAAGCACGTCGCCTTTCGTTGCCCAAAAGATTGCTTGAAGAAATACTAGGGCGGGAATTTACCAAATTGGAAATTCGTGATGCAATAGAACGGATGGGTGGACGGTACATCGAAATGCGAACTGTAACCGACGGCCCCCGAACCGTAGAAAGAATGGCTGACGCTGCCATTGGTGAACAAGAATACATTATCGAAATGCCGCGATGGAGATCCGACCTCCTACACCCTGTGGATTTGGTCGAAGAAGTCGCAACCGGGATTGGCTATGAAGACCTGGGGAGGGCATTATCTGGCCAATCGAAAGCTGGTATACCACTGCCAAATTCTCACCTGAATCGTAGAATAAGAGAATCTCTACAAGCCAACGGCTTGCAACAAGTAACATCGTTGACTTTGTCCAATGAAGGAGATCAATTTGACAAAATTAGGTATACTGCAACCACTGAAGTCACTGGACTCCACAATCCAATCACTGTTGACCACACTATTCTACGACAGAGTATCACACCTTCATTGCTGAATTTACTAGCAGCCAATCGTCATCACGAATTGCCACAACGAGTGTATGAACTCGGCACCGTTGTTCGCGACCATCACAATGCTGACCGCGTTGGCTGGGCCTGTGCAGAAGTGGGCACCGGGTTCACCGCAGCCAAAGGGATGGCAGAAGCAATTTTGCGCGATCTTGGCGCCTATTCTAGAGGAATAACAGTGGATTATCAACCGCTATCTGATACTGACGGGGGGCCGTATCTTGCAGGCCGAGGCGCCAAAGTATTGGTGGCTGATGAGTGGGTTGGATGTTGTGGAGAAATTGACCCTGCCATCTCGGAACTGTTTGGCCTCAAGGTCCCCATTCATTGTGGTGAATTTGATGTCGATGCATTGGGACGTTTAATTCCAGATCCAATTCTGTGAATTGGGTTGAACATCAGACCCCAACCGATTAAACGGGTCGAATTGACCCAAGGCCATGCGTGGTCGGGCTCTCCTGCTTGTGCTGCCCTTGCTCTTGATGAGTTGGGCACCCGTCACAATGAGCCTCGAAGAGGCTCTTCCTACGCGTGAGGCCGCTGCAGACGGGACCTATGACGTACTGATGTTGGGCAATTCCTACACTTCCCAGAACAGTTTGAGTTCTCGTGTCCAAGCTTTGTTTGATGCGTCGGGAACTTCGGCGAGTGTTTCGGATTTGACCGGTGGCGGCATGAAGTTATATCAGCATGCAGACAATGCTGAATCTAATGGTAACCAATGGAATACGGCCCTGACTACAAACCAATATGAGTTTGTCATCTTGCAAGACCAAAGTCAGGTTCCTTCGTTCCCAACAACAGAAAATATGTGGCAGAATTCCAAGAACGGCGCAATTCGATTGGATTCGATGATTGAAGCTGCAGGAGCTGAAACCATCTTTTTCATGACTTGGGGTTATCGAGATGGAGATTCCCAAAACACTTGGCTGAATCCAGATTACCCCACCATGCAAGCCAACCTTGAGGCGGGCTACAATATGTATGCGGAAAATATCACCACCACAGATCGCATACCTTACATCGCGCCGGTCGGATTGGCATACAAGGCGATTTACGACGATATCATTGCCGAAGGTGGTATACCCACCGACCAAGGGACACTGTTCTACAACCTGTATTCGGGTGACGGTTCACACCCCTCAACACGTGGTACTTATCTGGCCGCTTGTGTGATGCATTCAACGATGACAGGAGATTCATCCATTGGCATGTCCGACACATTTGGATTCGATAATGACACTCGAATGAAACTGCAACAGGCAGCAGATTCGGTGGTCTTTGACGAGTCACTCGATTACAATTACCCATGGCAAAATGAACCTACTGGCGAGCCAACAAACAATCAGACAAGTGCAAGTAATTTGTGGTTTGGAAGTGCAGACGGCACCAATGTACTGATTGAACCCGGCGGAGGATCTGGATTTACAGTCAACATCACTAACAACGCATCATTCACTGATATTGCAGACATATACATCCAGACTGATACTGGTTGGGACATGTCATGGAATTATGGAGATGGAAATCCGGCCAATACCTACACATTACAAATGGATAGCGACTCTTTGCACTGGATTCAATTCGGCATCTCCGTGCCAGAAATATCCATGGGACTCCCACTGGCAGGCTCAAAGCATTCATTCACAGTTACAGCAGTCAGCCAGCACGATGGAAATTCAACTACGTGGACATTCACGGTGGAAGTCTTGCCATGGCATGGGGCTGAAGTGGCGACACAACCGGAAAATGCAACTTTGGACCCGGGTACAGAAGTCCGCGTACCCGTGACCGTTCGAAATCTAGGCAATCAAGAGAGGGATATGGGCGTACGGGTACGTCCAGTCAGTGCCGAGGGTGTACCAATTCCAGGATTTGAGCCTGCAACTTCATTCATCCAGAACGGATGGTCGATTGAAATCTGGGAACTGTACGATGTCCTAGATTTGGGGCCGTATCAAACAGGAACTGTGCAATTGGAATTTCATGCACCTAACCTTCCCACCGGCACAATGTGGGTGGAATTCAGCACATGGAGCAGTGGGGCGAGTCAGCAAATTTCCACGGCAATAATCGAAGTGAATATTGTTCGCGAACGAAGTGCAACGATTGAATTCTTGAATGAGAATTGTGCACTGATGGATGCTGGCGATCTCTGCACCAGTGAATTTAGAATACAAAATACTGGTAATTATCAGGATGATTATGAAATCGAATGGGAATTACCTGAGGCACTTGAGTTGCAAGTGGCACAAACTGTGTTCAACCTAGAGCAAGGTGTGTCCACAAATGTCGGAATCATCTACGTCGTCGAAGATGGATTGCCTGCTGGATTCGAATTATCTCCAACACTGCGATTGGTGACTACCGATGGAATCGAGATGGGTTCGACCTCTTCGACGATTGAGATCGCAACTCTCTGCGATTGGGAAATCCGGTCAAACAACATCACGATGGACGACCTAGACAATATCACACTGACGTACACATTCAGAAATACCGGCAATATCGCCGATGGTTTGGACGTCACATTATCGACGAATATTTTCACAGAATATGGATTGATCCCCCCACTTTCAGAAGAATGGGAAATTGGCGAATGGGAACCCAACCATTTCATCCTCCACGACATCGCGCCGAATACAAATGTGACCTTCACAGCTTGGATGCAATTGCCCCGCAATCAAGAATTGAATCAAACGGCAGCAATTACTGTTGAAATGAGAAGTACGCTAGAACCCAGCATCATTTTCACGAATCGTACTGAATACGAAATACTCGCAGAATATTGGCCTGCCGAGAACATCGAAGAGGAAAGTGAATGGGATGAATTCATCGATAATGTTCAGTCATTCTGGAACGATTGGGGACAAATCTTGATTTCAATTGGTGTCACGATTATTGGAGCTATCGTGTTACATAGAGCCGTTGTATATCGCCAGAACAAAGATGCCGTGTGGAATGAGATGATTGCTGCCAGACATGTAGAACCTGAAAAAGTAGAAGATTGGATGGGAAAATTCAGTGGAAACAGTACTGAAGAGGTCATCCTAGAACCAGGCCCCGCCATGGATGCTGAGGCGTTCAAAATGGCATTCCAAAGGAGGTCAGGGGCAAAACCAACGAAAGCCGCGCCATCCAAAGAAGTGATTGAAGCAGCTGGTACTGTTTTCGAGCATCATGATGAGAAGGCCGATTATGCTGCGATTGAAAATTTAGCAGACGATTTGCTCAATGTCTCTGAACCACATGAAGCGAATCAAGTTCTTCCTCCGGCAGCATCCGTTGAAACGCGAACGGTACGTCATCCACGAAAGAGGTCAGAGAAGGCGACAACGAAAGTTGATAACAACGATATCGATTTAGATTTGTGATCATATGTGGCGTATTGGCATTGATGAAGCGGGTAGGGGCCCGGTCATTGGCCCTCTTGTTGTGGGGGCACTCTGTGTTCCTGAAGTGGATTTACCCTTATTGCACGAGGTGGGCATTACAGATTCAAAATTACTGTCCGAATCAAAACGAATTGAACTGGATACTTGGATTCGTGAACAATCAAAACTTAGAGGATGGAAATTTGAATTGCATATTTCAAAGCCATCTGAGATTGATTGTGCTATGGCAATGACCAATCTCAATGATCATGAAGTGACTTTATTCGCTTCTTTGGCGAGGAAATTGAAAACTGATGGAGGGGGGGGTATTCTACAGTTGGATGCATGTGATTCCAATGCGGGACGTTTTGGAAATAATGTCGCCAACCTAATCCAAGATTGGCCATGGGAGGGTTGGACAATGGACAGTCGACATGGTGCCGATTTACACTGCTTAGCTGTTGCTGGTGCTTCGATATTGGCTAAAGTGGCAAGGGACCAAGCACTTCATTCACTTTCCGCTGAAATCGGAATCGAATTGGGATCGGGATATCCATCCGACCCAACAACAATTGCGGCGTTGCCCCTATTGATCGATGGCCCCGAACCACATGACTGCTTGCGATGGGGTTGGGCCACAGTCAGAAACGCATGGCTGAAGATACATGAGACACCCCCCCCACAAAGACCGTTGGACCCGAATGCACCACCCAACGCGCAGAGAACCCTATTCTGAGCCCTGCATGTTCAAGAACGAGAGGCCAACGGTTTCGCCCTATGGGCGAACTAGATTCAGCAGTCATTGCACTGTTGCGGAAGTATGCCTTACAAAATGCACTGGAATATGATGGACAGGGTCAAGTTGGTTCGGTCATGGGCAGAGTAATGGGGGAAAATCCAGACCTTCGAAGCCAAGCAAAACATCTGACTCCTGCAATTGCCAGCCAAGTAGCTGAAGCAAATGCGTTGGCGACAGAAAAGGGATTGGAACACATCCGCTCTATTCTTGAAAGCGAGGCGCCAGACGCGCTTGAAAAGAAAGTCAAGGAGCGAAGAGAGGGATTGCCACCATTGCCAAATGCCGAACAAGGAAAGGTGGTTCTTAGATTTGCACCCAACCCGAATGGGCCTCTTTCTTTTGGCCATGCCCGCGGAGTTGTCATCAATGCTGAATTCGCCAGAATGTATGACGGTGAAGTGATTCTTCGCTACGATGACACCGATGCTGTTGTTAAACCCCCTGACCCAAAGGCATACGCACTCATCGAGGAGGATTTTTCTTGGCTTGCTGGACAAGTACCAAACCGAATTATCAGAGCCTCCGATAGGATGGGGATATACCTCGCACATGCAGAGGAAACTTTGGCAGGAAATCACGCCTATGTGTGTGAATGTACAGGAGATGCGTTCAAGGAATTTAGAATTTCAAAGACAGAATGTCCATGCCGAAACCGCTCGACTGAAGATAACTTGTCCCTTTGGACAAAAATGAATGACGGGTCAATCCTACCTGGAGGAGCTGTGGTCCGAATCAAAACGGACATGACACTCGCCAACCCAGCACTCCGAGATTGGCCTGCACTTCGAATTCAACATGCAAATCACCCAATGGTTGCAGATCGCTACAAAGTATGGCCATTACTTGATTTTCAAAGCGCTGTCGAAGATCACCTCCAAGGTGTAACCCATATTGTTCGTGGAAAGGATTTGATGGATTCAACTCGAAAACAAACTCTGCTATACGAAAAATTTGGTTGGGAGTATCCAGAAACATTGTATTGGGGTCGTGTCAAAATTTTCGAATTCGGAGGTTTTAGTACATCGCAAATGAAGTTAGATATTGCAGCAGGTCAATATTCTGGTTGGGATGATCCACGATTGCCAACGCTCAGAGCAATGCGGCGGCGTGGATATGACGCTGGGGCCATGCGGAAATTTTGGATTGACCTCGGCCTGACTCAGAAGGACATCTCTGTCCCGATGTCCACGCTGAACAGTCTCAATGCTAAGGCGGTCGATGCAGAGGCACCACGGCTCTCATTTGTGCGTAATCCACGTTCCATAAATCTGGATATTTCTGATATTGAACTGACCAAAGTGACGTTGCCAATCCACCCCGAACATCCAAACAAGGGAGTTCGTGAATGGCCGCTTGGAGAAGGGGCCATCACGGTGAAGATTGCTAAAGAAGATTTTGAAGTGCGCGGAGCAAAACGTTTGAAGGATTTTGCAGACATTGGAATCCATGATGAAAAGACGGTGGGTGGATGGAGAGGGGAAGTCATTCGAACCGAACGCGTTGGCAACACTCCGATTATTCATTGGTTAACCAGTAATATGGCGCAACCAGCAGTATTGCTGCTTGAAGAAGAAGGCGAATTGATTGCAGCTGAAGGTTTGTTGGAAATCAACGATTACCCAGACGGAACGGTGGTCCAGTTGGAGAGAATGGGATTCGCTATTCTCGAAGGCATCGAAGACAATGGAGCACGTCGATTGGTACGATTGCATGGTTAGATTTACCCACACGCGCGCGCACGAGGGTTCTAAGTCAAATCTCTTCGTCGCCAAAGCATGCAGGCCCGCCTATCTCGTCGAGCCTACACGATTCTCATCATCCTCTTGGCTTCGATTATCCCCCTCAGTATGCCTCCTTCAGCTAGTGCTGAGGTTGTGTGCTGTGAGCCCAGCGAATTCGAATTGTTTCTTGTTGGAGAAAACAATGATGCTACAATGACTCCTTTTGAGAATGAACTTGTAGGAATTAATGAAAAAGGGGTCAGCCAATCTGTTCAAGGTACTGAAGAAATAGCAACATGGAGTATCGATTGGAAACAGAGTGCGACAATTTCTGAATCAACGTGGAGATTCAATATTGCCTATGAAGTGGAAAATGCAGCTGGAGTCTATGCCAATGCGACTGTTGATGTCCGGATTGGAAGTAACGTCTACACCGCAGAAAGTGGGGCACCTGGGGCGTTTATGTCAGGTGAGGACGTCATTGGCATTGACATTGAAATTCCCCAGGTCGCAGTTAGTATGAATGATCCAATTGAGGTTACCTTTTCAGTTCGAAGTATGATTTTCACACAACCTGGTGATGAATCCGCCATTCGATTTGTTTGGGGGGAAGATACGGGGAGTTGGCTTAGGGTAAACTTGCCATTGATTACCATCGATATGCCCAATGCATTGGTCGTTGGCGAAGAGGTGTTTTTCCCAGTTTTACTGAAATCTGGTTTTGGAGAACGAATGTGGTCATCGCTGGAAGATTTTGAATTCAAGGTTGGAGGAGTCGTCATCAACGATGTTCGTTCACCCAGCATCATCTCAGGGGGTGTAGAGGTCCCA
>Ga0315326_10001347_pt1 | contig 12669 bp, 13 predicted proteins | sample M180m32315metaG_FD_203457 | JGI IMG/M metagenome (GOLD analysis project Ga0315326, IMG submission 203457) | Ammonia-oxidizing marine archaeal communities from Monterey Bay, California, United States - M1 80m 32315 | ecosystem: Environmental > Aquatic > Marine > Coastal | place: USA: California... | reverse complement strand
AATAATAACTTCACTTGTACGTGTCACACATCTATTTTTACTAATGATGGGACTCTTGTTAGTGGTCCTGCTAATAGTGACTTAACTTCATATTTGGCTCAAAAAGAAGATAATATTCTAACAGTTACTACCTAATTAAATTTTGACTTGTAACCCGTCCTTAAAGTAGACTTCTTTTAGAAGCTTGCCATCTCTTCCATATATTTTCATAAATCCATTCTGAACACCTTTAACTGTCTCCGTTTCATCTGAAAGTGCGCCATCACCAAAATAATTTTTCTGTAAACCATCCCTTAGACCATTTTTAAAATTCCATTCACTTTTTAAGTTTCCATTTTTATAAAAAAGATATGATGTCCCGTTTCTCACAAGCTCTTTATCAAAAGTTTCTTTACTTTCTACTCTACCGCTTTTATAAAATCTTGTAACTGAAATCTTATTATTTCCATAAACCCACTCACTTTGGATTGAACCTTCTTTATAAAAAAGCTTTGTATAAAACTTTATTCCATCATTATATTTTTCCTCTGCTCTTACTTTATCATCTGAATCTTTTTTTATAGCTAAACCTGAGAATTTATTTCCATTATAGTATGTTAAGTCTTCAATGATTTCTAACTGATTAATTAAGACCTTATTCTGACATGAAATAAATAAAATAAAAAGAATATATACTAATCTACTTTTGACCATATTGATTCGTATGTTATATTAATAATTTTTACTGAATCTGATTTCAGTTTTCTATTAAACTTTAAAGATAACATTCCATCATCCATAAACTCATACTTAAAAGCACGACCTAATTCATTTGTTTGCTCATCATAGAGGAAAAGACTATCTCCATTAACTTTATAGTACATTAAAGCATTATAATAAAAAACAAGATTATCAGATCTAAAAGATGAAATAATAGTTGGCCCCTCTAATGTAGGGATAGCTTCATTATCTCTAAACAAATTGACTAATTTCCAATCACCAGAAAAAGTGTTATTTTCTGTAGAAGAACATGATAATAAAATAATTAATACAAATAAAATTAAGTGTCGCATAAGATTATTAAATTTATCAAAAAAAATCATGAATCTCACGTTTATTCATTTAATAGGAATAATATTTTTACTTTGGATGATATATTTTTCCTTAGGAGCATTTGCTAATATGACAGAAAATAAATTTCTTCTAAACTTTTTTAAATCATTTAAGTATATAATGGGAGTAATTATTCTAATTACTCTGTACTTATATTTTAAATGAGATTCATAAAAAATTCTATTTTTCTTATTTTATTTTCACAAGCAGTAATTGCACAAGAGTTAATCAGGGGAAAGACTATAGATAGAGTACATCAACACCCTCTTGATAGTGTTGAAATTTTAATTAATGGAGAGAAAATTTATACAGATAAAAAAGGTGAATTCTCTTTCATTTTCAATGAAATTCCCCTTGAGATAAGTGTTATTGACTACAGATACTTTCCAAAAAGTGTAATGGTAAATGATACAGATCTCGTCAAGATTAAACTCACAAATAGAGGTTTAATTTTAGATGAATTAATAGTGAAAACAGATCTATTTTCAAAAAAATTAAAAAATGTTTCATTAGCAACATCAATATTAGATGATATTGAATTCAGAAAAAATGAAGGTGAATTCATTGTCAAATCATTAAATGAGATTCCAGGTGTTTATTCGCATTCTGCAGGTTTAAATACTAACAGGATAACGATAAGAGGAATGGGATCAAGAACACCCTACTCTACCAATAAGATAAAAGCTTATATCAACAATATACCACTATCAAATGGTGTAGGCGAACTATCATTAGAAGATTTTGGTATTGATATATTTAGTCAGATAGAAGTAACAAAAGGTCCAAATTCAAGTATTTATGGATCAGGATTAGGAGGTAATATTTTATTAAACACAGAAAGATTATCAGATAAATTTTTGAATATTTCATCTTCATTCAAATCTTATAATACATATCAAAACAGATTTTCATTATCAAAAAAAATCAATAATCTTGACCTATTTATAAATGTAGAAAAACTTGTAAGCGACGGATATCGTGATAATAACACTTACGATAATACAAGACTCTTTACTAATCTAAGATATAATTTAAGAGATAATTTAAATTTAGAACTTATCCATTTTTTTTCAGATGTAGATGCACTGATACCTTCTTCTTTGAGTTATTCAGATTTTATAAATAATCCATCAAAAGCTGCTTTTGCATGGGAAAACATAAACGGTGGCGAAGAATACAGAAGGTCTATTACTGGAATATCATTAAATATTGATAAGAAGAAATATCAATCTAACACCTCTTTATTTTTAAAAACATTTATAAATGAAGAAATGAGACCATTTAACTTTTTATTTGAGGAAAGTATCTCATATGGGTTAAGACATTATGGGAAGTTTCTAATGAAGAAATATTCATTGAGTTATGGTGTGGAACATTCATATGAATATTATCATTTTGATACATATGACGATTATCTAGGTGATAATCAAACCCTTATAACTCATCAAGTTCAAGACAGAAATAATTATAATTTTTTTCTTCAGTATGATAAATCATTCAGAAATGAATCCAATCTTAGGATAGGCATAGGATCAAATAAAATAAATTACAAATGGACCTGCTGTGATAATCTTGAATTAAATTCCTTAGAATACAAAAATAAGACAGTAATATCCCCTAGATTATCCTATAACTATAAACTAGGAGACAATTCAATATTTATTAATATAAGCCATGGATTTTCATCACCAAATATTAATGAGACTCTTGACGAAAATGGTTTTGTTAACCCACAAATAAGACCAGAAACAGGATGGAATTATGAATTAGGAATAGTTGGTAGCACATATCAAAACAACTTTTCTTATTCCTTGAACTTATATTACATGGATATTAAAAATCTTTTAGTTGCTCAGAGGACATCTTTTGATTCCTTCACTGGAGTTAATGCAGGTAGGACATCCCATCCAGGAATCGAAACTACTTTTAATTTTCCAATAATTAATAATAAGTTTTTTAAAATAATTTCATCAAGTAATATCTCTAAATATTGGTATACTTTTAAAGAATTTAATCACAGGGGAAATGATTATAATAGTAACCAACTGACTGGTGTGCCATCTCATACATTTTTTTCAAAAATTAAATTTGAGTATAATAAAATAATTGGTCAGATATCATTTAAGAATATTGGAAAAATTCCTATTAATGATTCAAATGAATTATATACTGATGGATATTCATTAGTTGATATGAAACTATCAAAAAAAATAGTATCAAGATCAATTAATATAAATTTGACTGCAGGAATTAATAACCTACTTGATAGGAAATATGCATCTGGTGTTGTAATTAACGCAAGAGGTTTTGGGGGAAGAGAACCTAGATACTATTACCCAGGGTTACCAAGAAATTATTTTATATCTTTAATATTCAGTTTATAGAATGAAATTTGACGGGAGTAAATCATGTGATTGTTAATGATATGCATGTTTTAAAAAATGGTTATCATACTGGAGAAACTCCAACTAGATTTATAAAAGGACCTGGGTTTAAAGAATAATGTATGCTTAGAAATAACTGGTTTAAAAAATATTTACTTCCAGGTTTTATTTTTCAATCTTTTGTTATTGGAGGGGGTTATGGTACAGGAAGAGAGATAGTTGAGTTTTTTCTATTAATGGGTCCACGAAATGGGATTTACGGCATGCTTGTTTCCATGGTTATTTGGTGTATTGTTTTAGCTTGTACGTTTGAGTTATCTCGCCAATTTAAATCTTATGATTATAGATCCTTTTTAATAAATATATTAGGTAGAGGGTGGATTTTATATGAATTTACATATTTAATTGGCTTAATATTAGTTATATCAGTCCTAGGTTCAGCTGCTGGAAATCTTACCATGGAAGTCTTAGGTATTCCGACAATATTAGGAACAGTAGTTATGATTTTTATGGTTGGAATATTAGCCTTTTTTGGTAGTAGAATAATTGAAGCATTTTTATCTTACTGGTCTATTTTTTTATATATAGTTTTTCTTGTATTAATAATTTGGATTAACTCCATCTATGGACATCAAATTACCAATAATTTTTCTTTACCTGAAGAGACTGGCTCATGGTTTAAAAATGGAATCATGTATGCGGCATACAATGTTGGTCCAGTTGCAGCAATTTTATTTTGTTTGACCAATATTGAAACACGAAGAGAAGCTATTACATCTGGTATTTTAGCTGGTATTATAGCTATTATTCCTGGATTTATGATTTATTATAGCTTAGTTAGTTTTTATCCTGCTATAAATGAAGAAACAATTCCTACTAATTTCATATTAGATAAAATTGGTTCAACACCATTTAAGTTATCTTTTCAACTTATTCTTTTTGGAACTTTTATAGAGACAGGCGTTGGATTAATTCATGGTTTTAATGAAAGAGTCTCTAATTGGCTAAAGACTGAAAAAAATATGGATTTATCAAGATCAAATCGTTTTATAATAAGTACTGTACTTTTAGTAATCTCAATTTTTATTGCTGAAAAATTCGGATTGGTAGATTTAATTGCAAATGGTTATGGGACTTTAACCTGGGCTTATTGGTTAGTCTTTGTTATACCCGTATTATTTGTTGCTATAAAAAAAAATTATATTTAACCAAATAAACACATTGAAATGAAATTTGAAGGAAAAAAAATACAATCATATGGAGTAGAATCCTTAGTCATTCTGTTTAGTATCATTCTATCTTTTTATATAGAAGGCCAAAGAGATTTAGCAGAAAAAAATTCTGATAAAAATAAATTAATCACTGATCTGATAAATACAATAGATGAAGATCAAAAACAACTTGATTATATAAAATCAGAAATGAATAAAACAGTAAAGCTTATTAATGAAATTCAATCTGATATTAATTCCCAAAATAATAATTTAACTAATGTTGAAATAATTTCTAAATTATCAGAAATTAAGGTCTCATATTCATTCTTTCCACAAGAAGGAATTTTCAATCAATTAATAGCAACAGGGAGTTTTGAGCTAATTGAAAATAAAGATTTAAAGTTATTATTACTCAAAATATATAACCATCAAAATAATAGAAATTATGCAATTTCAAATCTTATTGATATGTTTTCTATAGATTTTTATAATACTGTTTATCAAAAGTTTAGAATAGATATTAATGTGAACAATATGGAAGGGGAAATCTATGGTATCTCAGTAGTTAGTGATTTTGAATTTAATAAAACATATTATTTTTCTGATGAATTTTATGGTTTTCTAACTAGAACAAAAACATATGCAAATCTTTACTCCAGATTATTAAATGATATAAGTGAAAACTATAAACAAGCTAAAATTTATTCTGAATATGAAATAGAAAATTAATATAGGAGATACATCTTATTCTTATTTTTCCATCCTGCTTGAGATTTATATTTTACAAAAAAGATATTGATATCTGCCTGAGATTTATAATCAACAAAAAATATATTTTTATCTGATTGAGATTCATAGTCAACAAAATACCATAGACCATCATTTCCTTTAGCTTGAGACTTGTAATCTACTTTGAATACTAAAAGATCTGCCTGACTTTTATAATTAACAACATATACATTAACATCAGACTGTGATTTATACTCTGAACTAAAAATAGTTTGAGAAAAAATCTTTTGTTGAGGAAATAAAATAAAGAAAAATATTAAAAAATTTAATTTACTCTTTATCATCATCCTTATTAAGTTCAGACATAATAGAAAAAGTCATAGTATTTGCTGATTTAGCATATTTATTAGCTTCAGCAGACTCTTTCTTGATCTCATCTAACTCAAAAAGTGAATATTCTAATTTTGAATTAATATCATTTAATTCATTTCTGGTTTCATAATTTTGATAAGCTAAAATTAATAAACCAAAGAATGTCAAGTTTTGGAAGTTTAAATAATATTGATATCGCAATAAGTTTTTCATAATCATTTTTTTATCCAAAATAATAAATTTAACATAATAGAAATAACTAAGAATACTATTTATTTTTTATACGGAGAAGATTCAAGGTGTTCCATTATAGCATTTTTTGCAAAAAACAGAGATAAGATTAAGGTTAATATACCTCCCACCCACAAACCTGGGACAAAATCTAGATATAAAAAATAATCATAAATTGCATGAAGGGTTATCGGAACAATAATTGATAACGATATATATAAAAATTCCTTTTTCTTTCTAGACTTAGCAAGGCCAAGATAATAGCCCATAATAACTGCAAATACAAAATGTGCAGGAATAGCAGAAAGCATCCTAAATAACGCTACAGAAGTATTTCCTTGAAGAACAAATGTAAGATTTTCAGCTGTTGCAAAACCCATACCTACAAATACAGAATATACTATACCATCAAATGGTTCGTCAAATGCCTTGTTTGGATAAATAATTAAAATAACGACAATAAATTTTAACATTTCTTCAGTAATTGCAACTGTCAATGCCTCTCCACCTACTTGAAAAAAGATATTATTCATGTTTATAAAACCAAAAACAAATTCTAATATGTCAACATCTAAATGAAGATTAATTGCACCAAAAATAAAACATAAAGCGAGTAACCATAATGGCTCTTGATCTTCAGAATCAAGATTATAGATAAATATCATTATAAAAATTCCAGGAGATATTGAAAGTGAGACAAGCAATAAATCATACCAATCAAACTTATGAATTAAAATAAGAGGATAGAATAAAACAAGATATAATAAGGTAATGATTAATGCCCCGTAAATACTTGATTTTATTAATTTATTCATTTAAACTAAAATTTAAGTGATATCATCCACTCATCATATGACATATTATCCATATTATTATCATAGGCTCTAGCCCAACCAACTGAAAATACTGCCGACAAATGTGAAAACATGACTAATTTTGTGTCAAACTGAATTCCAATATTTGAAAAGTTTTCTTTTATCTCTGGATTATTTGGAAGTGTCGAAATAATATCATTTGAGTACAATTTACTGGCAAAAATAGAAGGAGATATATTTGTCACAAAGAAATTAAAAAATCCAAATTTTCTAAATCTAAGAGGCGGTAAGACTAATTCAGCCATTGCCTTATAAAAGCTTTTAGCTAATAATAATCTATCTGAATCAAAACTCACTCCTGGAAAAGAAAATATATTCCTATACATTTTAGATGAATACCTGTCAATGTAATTGTTTCCAAAAGAAGCAAAGCCAAACCTTGTAAAAGGATTAATTTTGTCACTAAAAGAATTTCCAAAAGAATTTCTAAACCACAATGATGTATGCTTTATTGGTAACTGAATTCCTAAGTCTAAATTTCCATAGGCTTTAGGATAAAAATTTCCCTCAGAAATAGATGAAGAAACCGCTAGTGATGTATTTATACCCTTCTCACCCTCAACAGCTCCAACTGACCTCTTAAGATGGGAGAAAGATAATGAAGCCTGAACATCATAAAATAAATTAGTATTAAACTCATCTGGGTTAAAGTTAATCTGCTGGAATTCAGGAGATTGATCTAAGCCGTAGTATCCAGTAAAACCAAGGTTTACATCTAATATACTTGGAGGATCATACACTATTGAATTTGAGTAATCAAACCCAAAATTCACTCCCTTTCTAGATCTTTGAGTTGGTCCAAATAAATCATAAAAGTTTGCCCTATTATATGCCGCAAAAATATTGTAATTTCCAGACATGAACCCCCCTAACCTAACAGCAGAGTAATTTATAGAAGAATGAATTTGTTCATCTTTCTCTAAATCTCCATCACCTTCAATTAAACCATTTTTCCATTCCTTTGGAGTATAAGAAATTGAAAAATCGATCTCTCTAAAACCAAAAGGATCCTTAAAATTAAACCTATAACCAACTCCCACATTTTTTTTATATCCAACAACTATAGGATATGCATAATTTAATGACATTTGTTTACCAGATTCATAATAACCCTCATTAGAATTGATTTCATTACCTTCAAATGTACTCTCTGTAGGAATCTCTGTTTTCCAACTTTTAAGCACAGGATGTTTTTGAACTGTTTTATTTCCTAAAAATTCAATTGATGAAACATTATCAACTGGAGCATTAGGTATCATGACAGGAGCAAAACCATCACTAGTATATCTAAAACAGAACATTCTATCAGCATCAATTTGAATTGGCCTAAAATAACCTGTTATAGCATTTGACATAACCTCTATTTCAAGAGTTTCTACATTAACTCTAAAAATATTACTCACTCCTGAATAGAATGAAGAACCAATTAAAAACTTACCATCATCAGTAAACTTAAAAGTTTGTGGTGATGCCACCTCAAAATTAAAAACCTCATCAAATTTTATATCTTCCTTATTAAGATTATCTATAGAAGATAAATCATAAATATTGAGGTATTGATTACCAAAATAATCTGCAACTGCTGCACTGAGTCTAGTTCCATCAGGTGATATATCTAAATCAAAAATATCATGGCCATATGGTAAGGTATATTTCTGTTCCCACACAGAATAATATTGATTTGGATTTTCAGAATTAAATTTTGGAATTCTTATTACTGTATTTATTCCATTCATATGCATTACTGCCCACAGGGATTGGTCTTTTTTATTAAATGCTAAATCTCCTGATCTAAAGTTTTTTTGCAATAATGCGTTTTGTCCATTTCTTAAATTATAAGAGTATAAATCCCTATTCGCGCTATTATCAGTGGTATAAAATAAAAAATCATTCTTTTCGTCATATGCTAAAGAAGTAACATTAAATAATGCAGGACCCTTAATATCGGTTAATCTCTTTATTTTACCAGAAGTTATATCTAAAGACGCTAGATGAGGAACTTTTCCAGGATAATTTACAGCTAGATATATTTTATCTCTTCTCTTATCAAAGAACGCGTGAGATACACCCCCAAGAATTCTCTCAGATATTCTTGTGTCATCAGTTATTTTACTTTCCCTTAAACTTTCAATATTTTGATTCTGGAATTCTTTTTCAAATAGTATCCAATTATCCCAAGCTTTTGAAATATTAAGATCAAATACATGTTTAAAATTTGCAGCAAAACCTCTTTTACTTCCGTCTTTTCTTTTAATCCATTCTATAAGTTTTTCAGGATTGAATTCATGAGCGAGATAACTCATAAACCTTGTGCCATAATAATATGAATTAGCTTTTGACATAAAGTCTGCGGTAGTACCTTCAGACTCTAAACCTTGAGCTGAATATATTCTGGAATTTTCTAGTACTCTAGTCCTAAAAAACATCTCATCATAATTACCTAATGCGTTACCTACTCCGCCGGCCATCCATGTCTCGACAAAAACAGCAATGCCCTCATGAAGCCATCTTGGAGAATAATATCTTGGACTAGTCAAATAACTATAAAACATAGAGATAGGGTGATCACTAGTATTAAGTACTTTACCACCAAAAAATTTTTGATAAAACACATCTGTACTAGATGCATTATCTAATGCAGTAATATGAACAAGTTCGTGATTCATAATAGCAAATACTCTTTCTCCTGCAACACTTGATTCAAAAGCATAGTTCATAGGAGAAATACATGTTGAAACAAAATTTACAGGAATTGATGTAGCACCACCATTTCCATAATCACCAAAATCTTGGATAAAAACTGAAATTTTTTCTCTTGGTTCATAGTCAAATAATTCTCTATGAAAATTAAGAGCATTATGTGCACATCTCACAGAATGATTAAGAACATATTTAGTTCCTATTCCAAAGCTAACAACATTAAAATCTTCAGTTTCAATGTTATTAAGTTGAGAAAAGGATTTTTTAAAAGGTAGTATAAGTAGAATAGCTAATATCAGTATATTTTTCATAATTAGAATTTATATCGTTTTTAACCAAAAAAAAAGGAGAAAATAAAATATTTTCTCCTTTACAACTTACTTCAGAATTAAATTACATGTTCTTCTGAAATTTAGCACCCTTCATGAACTTCTGAAAATCAGCACCTTTCATAAACTTCTCAAATGTTTGACCTTTTGCAAATTTAGCATAAGCCGAACTTTTCATAAATTTTTGAAAATCACCTCTCATCATGAATTTAGCAAAGTCTTGATTTTTAGCAAATTTTTGGAAAGATGAACTCTTTGCAAATTTTTCAAAATCAGCACCTTTCATGAATTTCTGTAAATCAGCACCCTTCATAAATTTTTGAAGTGTTGCATCTTTCATGAATTTCTGGAAATCAACACCTTTCATAAATTTCTGGAAGTCAGCGCCCTTCATAAACTTTTGAAAAGCTGCGTCTTTTTGAAATTTCTGAAAATCCGCACCATTCTTCATGAATTTCTGAAATTGATCATTCTTCATAAATTTCTGGAACTCAGCACCCTTCATAAATTTCTGAAAATCAGAAATTTTATTAAAGGTTGCAGGATTAATAGATCCAACTAGTACTGTACCACCTTCTCCAGCAATTCCAGAATCATTATTAGCAGGATTTCCTCTCTGCCCTGTTATATATGTCTCCTCAGAATTAGCTTGGTTTAATGAACGATTAGAACTCATTGTTCCTCTATTACCACTCATATTACCTCTGGATTGAATAGCATCATCATCTAAATTTCCTCCCTTATCTATTTTACCACCATTATTAAATTCTAGGCTTCTATATATATCACCTAATATTCCAATTCCATCTTTGTTATCTAAAACTTTAACAAAATCAGGATCAGAAGCTAATTTTGAAAACTCACCAGATGTGATCATATTCTGAAAATCTGGATTGTTCAAAACATCTTGAATTTCTTCACCGTCTAGCTCTACGACGACATCGTTCTTACTTACGTACTTATCGGCTTTTTTTACACCTTTAATCCCAGAACTTGTTCCTTGTGAAGGATCAATTAATCCAGATTGTACCATTAAATAAGAAACTGCGCCTAAAACAACAACAACAGCTATCATTAAGAAATTCAATTTACCATGCACTTTATTTGTATGCTTACTCATAATTTTAAATTTTAATATTTAATTAAACAAAAATCACTTCCCAAACAACTTTAAACGTTTTTTGGTCAATTGAACCTCAAATATACAAAAAAAAAGAAATATGGATTTTTAATTACTTGATATTTGATATACACTATATTTATAGAAGAAAATTATATTAAAGATGAAAATCATTACAATATTACTTTTAGTGTCAAGTTTAACATTAAATGACAAACTTTTTGGGATTTGGAAGTCTACAGACAACAATTCTGTCCAATATCTAAACTTCAAATCAGATGGAAAACTTTTAGAAGTTAAAAATAAAGAAACATATAGATATGATTTCACTACAAAAGAAAACTTTATACAATTAGAATTAAAAAATGGAGGTAGTATAGAACAATCATTCTATATTAATGGAGACACTCTAGTGATTCAATCTTTTGTTGATGGGGAGCCAATCCTAAATAAATATGTCAAAGAGAAATTAGCTCTATAGATGACAAATAAAAAAAAAGATGAGTCTAAAGGGCATCTTGCACAAATTGTAAGAAGAAAGAACTCTACTAAAATAAAACCATCCGGGAAAATCTATAAAAGAAATAAAAAAATTAAAGATGAATAGATTTCTTATTTGGTTTTTTTTTCTATCTATAAGTGATGGAGTATCTCAAAGCAGAAACCAAATTATAGAAAGCACCAATGAAATAATTCAAAATAATTGGGACAAATTTTTTGAAATATTATCAATTCCTAATGATGGATATGATTCCTATAATATTGAAAGAAATATACAATGGTGTGAAGAAACCTTTATTAACCTAGGTTTTCAACTTGAAAGGGTTAAGGCTAGAAGCACTAGTCCAGATATGCCTAATCACCCACTTCTTATCGGCAATAAATTTATATCTAAGAAATTAAAAACAGTACTTATATATTTTCATATGGATGGTCAGCCTGTTGATCCATCTAAATGGAATCAAGAAGATCCTTTTTTACCAACTCTTATGGAGAATGTTAATGGTGAATGGAAAAAAATTGAAAAAGATAAAATTTATTCAAATCCAGACAAAGACTGGAGAATTTTTGGTAGGTCTACTAGTGATGATAAAGGACCACCTATGATGTTAGTAAATGCACTTAAAGTACTTGATAAATTAAATAAAAAACCAAAATTCAATATTAAACTAATTATTGATTTTCAAGAAGAAATGGGTTCTCCAACAATTGTCAGTGCAGTCTCAATGTACAAAGATAAGCTTGAATCAGATTTTCTATTAATAATTGATGGACCTTCTCATCCAAGTAATATCCCTACACTCACTTTTGGAGCTAGAGGTATAAGCAGGGTTACCCTAACATCATATGGACCTATAAAACCTCAACATAGTGGGCACTTTGGAAATTATGCTCCTAATCCAGCAATGAATCTTTCGAAGATACTTTCTTCTATGAAAGATTACAATGGTAAAGTAATTATACCAGGCTTTTATGATGGAATAATATTAGATGAAAAAATAAAATCAGTTCTAGATGCTGTTCCAGATGATGAAGAAAAAATAAAAAATGAATTACAGATTTCAACACCTGATAAAGTTGGGAAAAATTATCAGGAAGCTATTCAATACCCTTCTCTAAACA
>Ga0315326_10001345_pt1 | contig 12684 bp, 17 predicted proteins | sample M180m32315metaG_FD_203457 | JGI IMG/M metagenome (GOLD analysis project Ga0315326, IMG submission 203457) | Ammonia-oxidizing marine archaeal communities from Monterey Bay, California, United States - M1 80m 32315 | ecosystem: Environmental > Aquatic > Marine > Coastal | place: USA: California... | reverse complement strand
AGATAGCACTAAATCTTGTAGATAATTCACCGGGACCATAACACCCCCATATTCTCAAACTGTATGCGTTAGGTATTTGAGAGATACGTTTATCTATTACCCATTTAGAAAGACCGTATGGATCACTTGGTGGATTACCATGGAATACCGCACCACTCGAAAAATAAATAATCTTACCCTTAAAAGCACGGACTACATTTTCAAACATGAGTATATTATTTCGCAAAACATCACTTGTATCTTCTTTTAAACGACTACCACCCACTACTGCACAATGTACAATAACATCAAATTTATTTTTTTCAAAAAATGTTTCAACCGATTTTTGATCTAACAACACGACTTCTTCACGTGTAATAGGAATCCATTTATATTGTTGTAAAAAGTATGCACCTAAAAACCCATTACATCCTAAAACACCAACTTTCATTTACTTTTATAACGAGTAAATACTTTAAATACTTAAAAACAAAAATTGATATATTTTTACATGGAAAGATTATTGGAACTTACATTAAATAATAATTTGGGTCATCTAAGTAGTACTTTAACAACTTTACCTATTCTTGAATATATTTTTGAAAATAAAAATTTAGAAGATTATGTAGTATTATCAAATGGACACGCGGGATTAGCACTTTATACAATTTTAGAAAAAATATATGGTCACGATGCCCAGAAAATGTATGAAGATTTTGGAATTCATCCATACAGGGATGTAAAAAGACACGTTTATGCAAGTACAGGTTCATTGGGATCAGGTATATTATTAGCAACAGGTATGGCATTGGGAAATAAGAATAAACAAATTCACTGCGTAATATCTGATGGAGAATCACATGAAGGTAGTGTTTGGGAGGCATTAAGCTTTATAAATAGAAATAACATACAAAATATTAACATTTATGTTAATATGAATGGATATTGTGCATACGACACTATAGATCAAGAATATCTAAAAACACGACTTAAATCATTTTTACCACGTATAAAAATTTTTAAAACAAAAGTTCCAAATTTTGATAAAATAGAAGGTTTAAAAGGTCACTATCATGTAATATCAAAAGAGGATAAAGATAATATCATTAAATTATTAAATGAAACGACGGGAATTTGTGAACTTATTAATCAATGAAATGAATAAAAATGAAAAAATATTCTTACTAACAGGTGATTTAGGTTTTGGGTTATTTGATGACATAAGAAAAGATTTCCCAAACAGGTTTATAAATGTAGGTTCTTGTGAACAATTAATGATAGGATTAGCCGTAGGTCTTTCTTACGAAGGCTGGATACCATTGTGTTATTCTATAACACCATTTCTGTTATATAGACCTTTTGAATTTATAAGAAATTACTTAAATCATGAACTAGCTAATGTAAAATTGGTAGGTGGAGGTAGAGACAAAGATTATAAAAACCTAGGGTTTTCTCATTGGGCAGAAGATGATGTCAAAATTATGTCATCTTTAGAAAATATAAAAATTTATAAACCAGAAAAAATGTCATCAGAAATTTTTAACGAATTTATTTATAATAATAAACCATCTTATATCAATTTAATAAGATAATTTCATTTAAAGAATATATAACTCTAATTTATAATGCATAAGAAAGTCTGGTATGCCCCTAATAAATTCGAGTCATATGGCGAAGAAGAAATTAAGGCCGTCGAAGAATGTCTCAGAGACGGTTGGTTAGCTGGGTTTGGTAAACGTTCCGAAGAATTTGAAAAACGAACATCACAGCTTTTTGGTAAAACAATGGGTCTTTTTGTAAACTCAGGGAGTAGTGCTATTTTACTCGCACTCGCCGCACTCGATCTTCCAAAAGGTTCAGAGGTTGTTACACCCGCGTGCGGATTTGCAACCACGGTTGCTCCCATTTTACAACTCGGTCTCATACCAAAATTTTGTGATGTTGAATTAACAACATACGTACCCGCTCCATGGCAGGTAGTATCCGCGATAACACATCGAACAAAATGTATTATTATACCAAATCTCATTGGTAACGTACCTGATTGGGAAGGTATTAAATCAGTTTGCCCAGGAATACCTATCATAGAAGATTCAGCCGATACAATTACACGGAATGAATGTACGCATATAAGTACTACAAGTTTTTACGCGAGTCATGTTATTACCGCAGGTGGAGTTGGTGGTATGGTTATGTTTAACGATGAAGAACAATATAAACGCGCACTCATGTTCCGAGACTGGGGGAGAATTGGTGATAATATAGAAGAACCGTCAGAAAGGTTTAATCATTCTGTCGACGGTATACCTTACGATTGGAAATTTCTATATGGAGTTGCTGGGTATCATTTAAAAGCATGCGAAATGAATGCCGCATTCGGTCTTGTACAACTCGATAAACTTGAAGGATTTTTAAAAATCAGGCGTGAAATGATAGAAAGATACATCGAAAACTTAAAGGATTGTTCATATTACACACTTCCAGATGATTCTAAAAAACCAAATTGGCTCGCTATACCTTTCCAATGTGAAGATAGACTTGGTGTTGTAAAATACCTCGAAGAAAACGATGTTCAAACCCGTGTTACATTTGCAGGAAACATTACAAGACACCCCGCTTTTAGAGAATTCAAACAGGATTTTGAAAACGCGGATAAAATAATGCGTGATGGTTTCTTACTGGGTGCACATCATGGTATGACAATAGAAGATGTAGACCGTGTGTGTAATTTACTTAAAAATTTTGCTAAAGATAAATAATAATGACAACTGTCCTTGTTACAGGTGGTTGTGGATTTATAGCCTCCAACTTTTTAAATTTAATGAAGGAAAAGTACCCCGAAATTAAATTTATAAACTTAGATAAACTCGATTACTGTTCAAATATATATAACGTAAACCCAGGTGTTTCTACATTTGTAAAGGGTGACATATGCGACGAAGACCTTGTCGGATACTTAATCAAACAACACGATTTTGATGTCGTTTTTCATTTTGCAGCCATGAGTCACGTAGATAATTCGTTCACTGATCCTAAAAAATTTACTCTAAATAACGCTTTTGGTACACACGTTCTATTAGATAAATTCCGAGAACTTAAACCAGATGTAGAGTTTATACATTTTAGTACTGATGAAGTATATGGAGAATCTATTACAGACAAACCATTTTCAGAAGATACAGGTGTGTTAAGACCAACAAACCCATATGCAGCTTCCAAAGCTGCTGCGGAAATGATAGTTCAATCGTATATAGATTCGTATAAAATGAATATCAAAACGATACGGTGTAATAACGTATATGGCCCAAACCAATACCCAGAAAAACTTATACCTAAATTTAAAAACCTTTTACGAGAAGGAAAAAAATGTACCATACATGGTACTAAAAGTTCTGAAATACAACGCGCTTTCATGCACGTAGAAGACGTTGTGAACGCAGTTGATATAGTATGGAAAAAAGGTGTACCAGGTGAAATTTATAATATCGCTTCGGATGATGAAATATCAGTTATGAACGTCACAAAACTTATGATTATAACCATAAAAGGGTCGGATGATTATGATAAATACATAACGTATGTTGATGATAGACCGTTTAATGATAGTAGGTATTATATATCTTCAGAAAAACTCAAATCAATAGGGTGGGAACAAAAGAAAACAAGACACGACTTAATTGATTTTTTAAATGATTAAAGAATACATTCAATTAAAATATACATGATTATTTCCTACGCAATATGCGCGTGTAATGAATCAAAAGACCTTTTTTCACTCATTTCTTTCTTATTAAAAGTCAAAGACGATAAAGATGAAATTAATATTTTAGTAGATACCGCACACGTATCACATTCAGTTAAAAATGTTTTAGACCATTTTGACACAAAAATAACAACGTGTGAGAGAGAATTTGACGGTAATTTTTCAGATCATAGAAATTTCCACATAACACAATGTTCGGGTGATTATATATTCATGATTGACCCGGACGAAATGCCTAAAGAGTTTTTAATACAAAATTTAAAAAGGCTCATAAAAGATCTCGATGGAGAACTTATCATGGTTCCTAGAATAAATATACAACCAGGTTTTACACAAGAGTGGTTAAATAAATACAATTTTCATACAAATGAACTCGATTGGATAAACTGGCCAGATTACCAAGGACGTATTTTCAAAAATACTGAAAAAATAAGATGGAGTAAAGGATTACACGAAGTTGTATCCGGAACGGATAAAGTCGTATATCTAAGAACCGATCCAAAATTAGGAATGTGGCATATAAAATCAATAGAAAAACAGGATAATAGATGGGAAAATGCAAAAGATTATAGAACACCAAAAGGTGATAATTTATACGATAATTTAATGTAATTAACCACTCATATAACTTTATTTAAAGAATTCGATAACAGTAAAATTATATGATTGCCCTAATTACTGGTATAACTGGACAAGATGGTTCGTATTTAGCCGAATTTTTATTGGAAAAAGGATATAAGGTACACGGTATAGAAAGAAGATGTTCGTATAATAAAAATAGAATAAATACTATAATAGACCCAAAATATAGAGATCATATAAATCTCACAATGCACTATGGTGATATGACAGATGAACTGTGTATGTTTAAAATTATAGATACAATTAGACCAACAGAAATATACAATTTAGCCGCACAATCACACGTCGGTTTATCGTTTAAAATGCCTATATATACATCGGAAGTTGATGGAATAGGTGTATTTAAAATTTTAGAAGCGATACGTTTAGCGGGTCTAACAAGAACGTGTAAATTTTATCAGGCATCTACATCTGAACTCTACGGTAAAGTAAACGAATCTCCACAAACTGAAAACACGCCTTTCTACCCACGCTCACCATATGGAGTGGCTAAATTAATGGGATACTGGGCAACAGTTAATTATAGGGAATCGTACAATATGTTTGCGTGTAATGGTATAATGTTTAACCATGAATCACCGAGACGAGGTGAAAACTTCGTGACTCGAAAAATAACACTTGGTGTTGCTAATATTAAAGCGGGTAAACAAGAGTGTTTATACCTCGGTAATTTAGACGCGAAACGTGATTGGGGACACGCACGAGATTACGTAGAGTGTATGTGGAAAATACTACAACAGGAAAAACCAGAGGATTTTGTTATTGCAACGGGTATAACAACAACTGTGAGAGAATTTACTCAAAAATCATTTAACCGTATAGGTATAAATTTAACTTTTAAGGGTACCGGGAAATACGAAATTGGTGTAAACGAAGAAAATGGCGAAGTTTTAGTTCGCGTACACCCAGATTTTTTCCGACCCGCAGAAGTTGATCTATTACTAGGCGATCCTACAAAGGCTTTGAAAAAACTCGAATGGAACACAGGTAAGACATCCCTAAATAATCTTATTAATGAAATGGTAGACGAAGATATTAAATACGTATTAAAGAATTAATTTACATGTAATAATATAAAGATAAAATGTGGAAATTGATGGATTGTGCAATAACACAATCCGATAAATTAAAACTTATTGAATTCATATCATCATCAGATATGTATACGTGTGGAAAAAAAGTTGAAGAATTCGAAAATAAATGGAGTGAATGGCTTGAGTGTAAACATTCTTTATTCGTTACTTCTGGAAGTACAGCAAATTTACTTCTATTAGCATCAATAAAAGAATTATACAATATACCAAACGGTTCTAAGGTTCTCGTACCGGCATGTACATGGGTGACAAACGTATCACCGGTATTCCAAAATGGTTTAGAACCCGTATTTTGCGACATAAATCTCGATAATTATAGTTTCGACACCGACAATTTACCCGATGATGATATTAAAATTGTGTTTATCACACATCTACTTGGTCTTAACGCACCAATGCAAAAATTGAAAAATAAATACCCAAGCGCTATTTTTATAGAAGATATATGCGAATCGCATGGTATTACCGACGAATATGGTAAAAAAAGAGGGTACGGAACGGGTTCTACGTTTAGTTTTTATTACGGACACCACATGACAACAATAGAAGGTGGTATGATTTCAACAGATAACGATGAACTCTTCCAACTTATGAAACTTAAGAGAAGTCATGGCATGGCGAGACATCTTTTACCCGAAAATTATGAAAAAACAATTTCAAAATATCCTAACATAGATCCCAAGTTTCTATTTCTTACAGATGGATACAACTTTAGAAACACGGAACTTAATGCCGTTATTGGTATAGAACAATTAAAAAGACTCGATGAAAGTATTAAAATTCGTAAAAGAAATTACGATCGTTTTATGTTGTTATTATTAAAATACGAAACGTTTTTCCACGTCCCTAGATATGATCCGTATAATAGTTCATTTTCTTTACCATTCGTATGTAAAGATGCTACTTTTAAAGCAAAACTAACGAGTATTCTAGATGAACTTGAAATAGAATATAGACCTATCGTTTCCGGAAACCTTTTAATTCATCCATTTTTACATAAATGGAAAGATTCCGTTAAAACACCAAATGCTAACATACTAAATGACGGTGGTGTGTACATTGGAAATAGTCAGTTCGTATCAATAGAAATGATAGATAAAGCTTTCGAACATATAAAACGTATATGTCAGTAACAATATTACACCATTTAGGGCTCGGGGACCAAATCATGCTTAATGGCATGGTTAGACACTTCGCAGAAAAAGAACACGTTTATTTAATATGTAAAAATTGCCACGAAGAATCCGTTAAGTTTATGTATAGGGACATATGCGACAAAGTTTCTCTCATACTTGTAGAAAATACAAACCCACACGAAATACACGCAAAATTACCAAAGGGGAGTAGAATACTACCCTTAGCAACGTATGGTATGGAAAACAATGTATGGCATAACTTTACACAAGCAACGAATTGGGCACACGGTGTATATCTTCAAGCAAAAGTAAACCCGTTATACATGTATACAAAATTTAAAGTTATACAAGACAGTTCTATACAACTTAGTCCACCTACGTCAGATTATATTTTCGTACACGACGATCGCGAAAGAGATAGGTGTATAAACGTTGATACGAAAAATTTTATATATAAACCACACTCAAAAGTTATCGATGAAAATAAGGAATTCTTTCATTGCGAAAATTCAAATATATTTAGTTATATTTGGATAATCGAAAATGCAAAAGAAGTACACTGTATGAACAGTTCGTATAATTGGATGATTGAATTGATGAAAATCGGTAATAAAAAAACAAACTTTTTTCATTTAAATATTGGTGCACACCCACAATACACACCGAGTATAGTAAAAACTGTATTTAGTGATGATATATGGACATTTGTAGATTAAAAAAAACTTTTCTCTTCTACAATTTCCGACCCAGTTTCTACATTTATAAGTTTTTTAATACGCGCACGTTCATCGTTAAATACGTGAATATTTATAGCGCACTTAATAAATTCGTGTCGAATTGGAATATCAGTTTGATACAGAGGGTTTTCCTTACTCATTCTACGTATAAGTTCTTCACAATCCCATATTCTTTCGTTAACATCCCTCATCGAATGTTTATGTTTAGTATCAAATTCAAGTTTACATAATATATCAAGTTCATTCTTGATATTTTTTAACTTAGTTTCGTCTTTTATTCTATCCATTTTAATTTCGAGAATAGTAATTTTATCTATTAATTCACCTTTTGAAATATCAACCTTCATTTAAAGAATATATACGCTTTTCTTTAAATGAAGTCTACAGCCATAATAACAGGCTCAAATGGTCAGGATGGTAAATATTTATTTACATTTTTACACGGTCATGGGTATAATGTATATAAATACCAAGGTGACGTTTTAGATAAAGAAAGTTTAAAAGACGTTATTAAAAAGTATTCAGATGCAGACAGAATAGAAATATACAATTTAGCTGCAAAAGTAAACGTCGGTATTTCCATACCAAACCCTATTGAAACATTCCACGTAAATTCTATAGGTATACTAACAATATTAGAATCTGTAAGAGAACTAAAGTTAGTAAATAAATGCCGAATTTTTCAAGCATCTTCATCAGAAATATTTGATAAAGTATGTCCAGAATCAGGTATGATTAATTACCAAAACGAAAATTCTACAAAGGATCCACACACTATATACGGTATATCAAAATTAGCCGCAGATAATATTGTAAAAATGTATAGAAAAGTATATGGAATACACGTCTCTTCAGGTATACTATTCAATCACGAATCACCATTAAGAAAAGATAGTTTTGTCACTTCCAAAATAATAAAAGGGTTAAAAAGTATTTATAAAGGCGAAATCGACTATATTGAACTTGGAAACATAAACGCATACAAAGATTGGGGTCACGCAAAAGATTACGTAGCTGCAATGTGGTTAATACTCCAAAACGAACAGGCAGATGATTACGTAATAGCAACAGGCAAACACAATTCAGTTAGGGATTTCATAGAAACAACGTTAGATGTTATGTGTAAAAAAGTTAAATGGGAAGGTGAAGATGAAAATGAAATAGGTATAGTCGATGGTAAAACTATAATAAAAATATCAAAACAATTTTACAGACCAGACGATGATAAAATAATTATAGGAAACCCTTACAAATTAAAAGAAAAAACGGGATGGAAACCCGTGTATAATTTACGAAAGCTTATAGTTGATATGTTAGGTCATTAAAAAAAATATTTGTAAAAAATAAGACAAACTACCATGAAAAAAGTTATGGCAGCAAAAAAAGCCGCGGCAAAAATGGCAAAAAGAAGTGCAGCCGCTAAATCTAAAATGCAAGGGATGGCTGCAAAAGGACAAGCTATGGCAGCCAAAGGACAAGCTATGGCAGCCCAAGCCCAAGGGGCGGTAGAATCCGCCAAGGCACAGGGGCAAGCTATGGCAGCCCAAGCCCAAGGGGCGGTAGCAACAATGCATGTACCAGCAGATGTTCCACCCAGGGTCAATGCAGCACCAGCACCAGCCTTTTCTCAACCCGTAATAAAATCTGAACCTACTGTAAGTATGTCAGCAATTCCAATGCAACAATCCGTCGCAGCAGTCGATCCAAAAATGGCGGCCGCGATCCAAAAATTTAAAAATGGTAAAATCGAAATGGAAATTGGGTACCCACAAGTTGGTCTCACAATTATACTCGGTATCTTCTACATAGCTATTACCGCACTCGGTATACAAACGTATAACAAGTGTGAAGCTATACAGGGTAAACAAAAGTTTAAAAACCTCAAAATGTTCTTGAGTCATACCATGGCTGTTTCCATAACAATACCAGCCGTTCTCTTAGTGACGAAGTTCGCCAAGAATGAAGGTGGTATATTTACACTCATGTATGCCATTATGGGTATAACTGGTTCTGCTATAGCGTTAAATATCATGAAACAACCAGATTGTAAAGACGCAGTGAAAAAGGACGAAAAGAACTTTGCAATTGCATCGCTCGTCTTGTTCATTCTCTTGTTCCTCGCGGGTGGGTTTTTTACTATGAAAAAATATCCAGGTATAGGACAAACCGCTAAAGCGGCCGGAGCAGCGGCAGCAGCAGGACTTAAACGAGCTTAAATTATGATGGAAATACACGAATCAGTATACTTAATGTTAATGCTCTTGGCCCACGTGATGCGTGGGGCAGGAACATTTAGTTTAGAAGAAAAGATAAAAATGATAAAATTTGTCGGATACATCATGCAAAATACAAACGTACCTCTACTAGACGTCAGCAATAGCAGCTGCGACCAAAACGGCAAACAAAACCATTGATACACGACCCGTATTAATAGTCGCAAATTTATCAAACTCCTCCTCTGGTAGCTTTCTAACTGCATCTGTCAGTGTACCTATAGCTACCAAAGAAGTACCACACCCCAATAGAGCTAATGGCAAAATATGAGTTTGTTCGATAACATTCAAACCAGTAAGACCCCAGTTAAGAGTCCCTAGTATTGTTCCGTACATAGCCGCACGCCCATTAACCGCCTCGGTATATTTCCAATTAACACCGCCTTCATTACCCGAAGGTGCACGCGCTACCGTTCCAATACAACGCTTTTGTCTTTGTTGTTTTAATACAGGTCTGACTGGTAAACTTATTCTTGTAGAAAACATTTTATTCTACTTTTTTAGACCGTTTATCCTTTAATACCCTTTGTAAAGTATACATACCCAAAAGTAAACCAGCCGTAGAATACATGACGGAAAAGTTAGCCCCTTTTCTATACTGATAAACCATCCAAAGTAAACTCGCAGATATACCAGCAACTATGTATTGAATACTGTAAAAAGATAAATCGTCTGAATTATAAATTCTTTTAAAATGCATTAACATCTGAGCGAGACCTATCGTGATCGCAACGAACGCAATTTTATCGTCGGTCTCCATTATATTAATTAAAGAAATTAATTTACATTAGACTATAAAATGTCAGTACCACCGGAAAAAATCATCGCAAATTATGATTCCAAATCAAAACAATCTAAAGTTGTCGCAGCCGAAATGAAAAAAATTGTCGAAAGGTATAAGGGTAAACGCGTCACTAAAGAAAACGTGTGCGTGTTAGTTTCTACACTCATGCTCCAAGCAAATAACCTTAAATCAATTTCTGGACCAGATAAAAAAGAACTCGTACAAGATTTGATTTTCTCTATCATTGAACAAATCGACGAAGGCGATACCGATTCGGAATTTGAAATGCTCCTTAAAGCTATGGTCCCCGGTATGATCGATAGTTTTGCACTCATGTTAAAAACAAGTGCGGGGTGTAAAAAATTGTTTGGATGTTTTACCGCCTAATCGATCAACATAAAGTTTTCACGCGTATTATAAATATTAGAAATGCAATTTCCAGATTTAGAAACTATCGTTATATATGGTATTTATAGTATAAAAGAACTCGTGTTATATTCAGAAAACAAATTGAAAAAACGTAAAATAAGAACTCTGAACGAATGTAATGATTGTTCTTTCGTATATTACGGATCAGTTTGTAATAATTGTAACTGTATTAAAAATAATTCGCTCGTATAAACAAATGTCATATACCACTGTTATTACTTATACGACCAAATTAACTAGTCAATCAAAAAGTGATTCTATATGTTGTGCAGAAAGACGTCTCATAAAAAACTTAAAACACGAATTTTTAAAAAAAGGGTATAAAAATCATCAATTTTCGTCATGGATGAATAGAAAACATGGTGCTCTAGTGATATGTCGTGAAACCAGTTACGGGGACGGTATATCACTACCGTGTGTTTTATGTAGAAAAATGATCGAAAAATATAATTTTAAATGGATTGCTTACGACGGTGAAAAGTGGGTACACTCGTGTAGATCCATTAATATTCCTAAATCACGTCCTACCAATAAACAAGTACGTGTATTAGGTTTTAGTTTTGATAACTAATCCTAATACCGATTCTAGATTATTCTCGTTTCGTTTGAGCGGCTTTTCTCTTTTCAAACGTAGCGTTTCATTTTTACCCGTAGCACTCTTTATATCCTTCATTTTTGATTTATTATCAGAAATTGGTATAACTATCTCACGAACAGGTTCAGTTTCTATATTCTTTGGTATATCTTTATCGACTACGGCATTTTCCCGAAACTGTTCTATTGTCATATCACCACCAAAAACCTGTAGTTTTTGTCTAGGTGGTGCTCTTTTTATAGTCCCGATCTTATCAAATATTTTACGACGCATCATAACCATATTACCACATATAAGACCACCTCTATTACAACCGTATTTATCTATAGCGTATGTTTTCATACAACTCCACGAACAAAAATTACCCGACGTGTGAAACTTATTACGTCGTTCGTCATGTTTGTAAGGCATGCTCAAAGGCGTACACTCGAACGGATGGCAACACCACCAACACCACATTCATATAAGTTAAAGGTACTTTTTTTCTTTAAGTTATATAAATTATTTGTATATTTACATAAACATAATCATAATCATAAACATACTTATTATACACGTCGACATGGAAGATACAACAAGACTCCCTGCTTGAAACTCACTCTTTTCGTAAAGTCTCTGATTTCTAATATCATCAACTTTTGTTGTCGTAAATTTACTTCCCGTATTCGTCTTATTCGTTGGAACATTAGCAGGATCTTCTTTAGATCCTCCAGGAATAACAGTACCCATTGTATCAACTTCTTCGCCGTCAGCATTAAACCTTTTCTCATCATTACCACAATTCTGCGTAACATTAATCGCACTATCCTTCAAATTACCTGCATCAATAGTCGAAATACATAAAGTTACAGATTTAGAACACACACCACCTGGTACAATAGCGTTTTTTGGTTTAAATATATTTGCCTTATCACAATTTCCCCAACACTTTTCAGTACCCTCAAACGCAGCCCAATATTTTGGGTGTAATTGGTCTTGTAAAGATTCTAATTTAGCTGATACATCCTCACACCCAGGTATACCAGGATTAGACATACATCTCTGTTCTGTTATGTTATAACACTGACACCATTCATCGTTTTGGTTTTTATTACAAAATGTAGATGCAATGTTTTCGAATTGAGCGGTTGTTAATTTGCCCCCATCCGAAATAACACTACATACCCCACTGGGATCAGTACCTTTAATCCAATCACTATTCTTACAATAAGCTTGATAATTACTAACACCACGTGTTATGACTTTTCCCATT
>Ga0315326_10001340_pt1 | contig 12711 bp, 9 predicted proteins | sample M180m32315metaG_FD_203457 | JGI IMG/M metagenome (GOLD analysis project Ga0315326, IMG submission 203457) | Ammonia-oxidizing marine archaeal communities from Monterey Bay, California, United States - M1 80m 32315 | ecosystem: Environmental > Aquatic > Marine > Coastal | place: USA: California... | reverse complement strand
ACTGAACACGATTATGATAAGCGGCCCCCATGAATGAGACATCGGCTTCATAAAGATCTTTGTCAATATTATTAAAAGGTTTGTGAATATCTGGAGAACAGGCCTGCGGCAGAAAATAACAATCCTTCACTTCTTTAGACCTTAGTTCATCGTGAAAAAGGCCATCTTGCAAAGTAAAAATATAATCATATGATGTTACTATTTCATTCCAGTATGGCAGAGCCCTAAAATCTTCTACGAACCAGAAAGCAATAGGAATCTGTAATTCTCTTAGTTTTTTAATTGCATCTGGTGTGAGCGGTGCTTGAGCAAGAGCCAGAACCAAATCTGGCTGAAATTCTGACGCCTTGGCTGCGGCTATTTCACCCATAAAGCTCATAAAGTTGCGCGAAAGAATTTCAGAATTTATTAGGTCACGAGTCACCCCTTTCAAAGAGAAAAAACCCTGCTCAAATGCTTCACAATTCACGGTTGCTACCTCATGGCCCATATTCTTTAAAGCCGTAGCACAGTGATGAGCTGTTGGTAATGAACCTCCGTAAACAGGATTCACAATCATTACTTTCATAGTGCGTTGCTGAAGTAACTTTCTTACCTCTAGACCTTCAACTAATTTTTTGAAATAGGACTCACCAATCTTTATTGAAGGCGGATGCTTAAAGATATTCCAGCTCTTTGTTTCTAGTCGAGCGAGCAAACATGCAGGAGATTCTCCGATACGGAAGCGCACTCGCGGTAAAAAAGGCCGTATGTCCACACATGTCATAAAAGCTCTGAAGATAGGCATCAAAGGTTCTACAACAGTCAACTCTCCTGATTGTTTTTGCAGTAATGCTTGTATATGATAGCCAAAACCTAAACCAAAAACTACAGTTTTAGGTTCTGGATGAAAAATAAAATTGGCTAATGCTTTATCTGCTTCCTCCAACGGCCGGTATTGGCTATGTAAAGTAACTCCAGAAATTTTAGGGACAGGTAGTCCATCTTTAGAGCGAATAACATCCAAATTTTCAGGAAAAGATTGCGAGGCAACCCGCTCTGCAAGTTCCGGGTCGGATTCTTGGAGAAGCTTTAGGTTTTGAGTGAAGAAATTCATTTTAAACTATTTTTATTTGCTCAACACAAGATCTGTCCGGATATTATCCAGCATTTCTTGAGCCGATTCATGTTTTGGGTTTAGAGCAAGGATGCATTCTAAGTTATTGATAGAGTCTTCAACTTTTCCTTGCTTATATTGAATACCAGCTAAAGCAAACCGTATATTGAGATTAGCTGGATGGTACTCTATGTATCTAGATAAATAGATTTCAACTTTCGCAAAATCTTTCAATTTATAAGAAATTTCCAAAAGAAATTTACAGGCAGAAAGGTTTTCAGGGTTTGCGTCTAGAGACTTACAGAAATAATCAACTGCTCCGTCAATATCGTTGCCCCTAATTCTTAGCATTCCAAGGCCACAATAGGCTTTATCATTATTGGTATCTTTATCTAAGCATTTATTAAAACAAATATCTGCCTTCTTGATATTATTCTTGTGAAGAGCTAGCAAACCTGAATGTAACCATGCTCTTGGATTATTCGGCTCCTTCAAGCAAGCCTCTTTATATAAAGTATCGGCTTTATCCGGAGTTTGAAGTTTCATATAGCAGTCCCCCATTCCAATCAAGGCCTCAGTGTTTTCAGGAGATATTTTGATAATTTCTCCAAAATGTTTTAAAGCTCTATTAAGTTTTCCCGAATCCAATTCTTCTGAAGCTTGCAACAATAAATGATCAAGTTGTGATAACCTTTCACCACCTTCATATTTGTCAATCACTGCATTCTTGTTAGTATTTATTGGGGTTGCAATTACTTGATACTGAAACACAAAAAACCTTTTAATCTCCTCAGGTGATAAATCCTTTACTTGCGTCCTTCCAAAATTAAGAGTTGTAGTATTTTGTGTTAAAAACTTCTCGTACTGCGGATCAAGAACCTCTTCAACCTTCTGAATGGAGTAACCTGCTTGAGAAAATAGCTTGATGATTTCCTTATATGTAAAGAACCTAAGATGGGTTTCATCAAGAATCCCTTCTTTCTCATAAGTCCAGTTACCCTCAATCAGTTTGTGGATCACCCCATGAAATTGAACATTAGGAATACTGGCTACAATAGTGCCCTCTTTTTTAAGCAAACGTTTAACCTTGAGGAGCGCAGAAAGAGGGTCAACTAAATGCTCGAGAACATCTGCAAAAAAAATACAATCAAAAGTGTTATCACTATAAGGTAAGTCAATCTTTTCTATATCTCCCTCTATGACATCGTCTAAATTTTTTTTTGCTTCCCTAGCCGCCTCTGCATTAAACTCTAAACCTGCCACAAAGGCTCCATTACGTTTTTTTAGTTCTCGTCCTGTCATTCCAGTAGCACAACCCACTTCTAAAATATGTGTAGCATCCATCGGTATAAGAGGAATCAAGTCATTTCTGACATTTTCATAATAAGAGGGCGGTTTTTCATTCATTAATTTAGACTCCTTTTTCTCAATACTTCCGATTTGCTTATCTAATATTTGAATCATTGTATCTGTCCGATGACAATAAGTATGTTTGGCTAGAACCTCTTTTCTCCCTTCGTTTGCAATTCTTTCTCTCTCAGGTTCATTATTTAGATAGTGGGTAATAGTCTGCTCAATTATTTCATCGTCATAAATAATCAAATGTTTTTTATCAGCGAAAAACTCGTCTAAGCCACTTCCCAAAGCACGGTCAGTAACTAACATACTCCCACTGCATAAAGCTTCAAATACTCTCATATTTAAATCATTATTAATTGCATTATTAAAAACAATTCGCGAGGCACTAAAATGTTCAGCCATTTCATTCATAAATTTTCTTTGGCAATCTAGATCAAACTTTTTTTGAATTTTATCCAAAAGGTTTCTACGTCGATCCAATTTTGAAGAAATAGAACCTATAAAACCAACATCACATTTCTTCAATACGTCAACTTTCCCATGTATCTCGGGGTCACAAGCTAAAGGTAACCACACAACATTTTTTATTCCCGCCTGAATCATGGGCTGCACATAAGCCTTTTGTGCTAAAAATACAAAATCAAAACTTTTAGAAATTTCTATATGCCTCTTAAAATTTATATGTGTATCTATTAGGTAACAAGCCGTGGGTAAGTTTAACTCTCTTAGATCTATCGGAATATCACTCAAGCCTGTTTCAATCCACAAATAAAAGTCAGGTTTCCATTTATTTGGAAGTTGCTTCATAACCTCTTTCAAGGTTGTTTTATTCCCACGAAATATATCCTGTGGTGTGATGTCCCAGTTTAGATCTTCAAGGTTCCAGAGTTTAATTACTTTCTCATTTATCTGAGAACCACAAGTTATAACATTATGATTCTTTCTAAAGGCTCTTTCTAGGTAGTGTGCTGTGGTAGCTGGATAAGAAACAAAGTCCATCAAAATATTTTTCCGAACCTTTGCATTAAAAGGAATATTCGTTTTTTTTAAGTTGACTCCGGTTCTTTCTAAAAATGCTAGAACAGATTGATTAATCACCTTCTGCCAAGAATCAAGAAATCGATGTAAGGGAAACTTATCTTGCAGGGTTTTTTGTCCTAGCTTACCTATTCTTATAGCTTTTTCCGGGTCTTTTAAAAGAGATTCAATACACTTGTTTAAATAGTTCAAATCATTTGAAATATATCCATTTTTACCATCTTCAATAGGTGAGGATTTATTCCATGAACTTACAACCGGCATTCCAGTAGCCATAGCCTCGAGCATACTCAAATTATATCCATCTTCATATTCATCCACCGTGGTATTGATGAAAACTCTACAACTTCTATAGTTTTCCAATAAATCTTGAAATCCATCCGATAATCTCGAATTATGAATATTAGAATTTTCACCTATGGTTATCAAAGGATGATTCCCCACAATTTTTTTACTGGTTGTATAACCCATCATCAAATCTCGTTCTTGAAGTTGATTACCAACCTGCAAAACTGTTTCCATATCACCTCGGTATCCACCATAGTCATAAATATCAAGTCCAGGTAATATTACCTCACCATTTAACTCCCAATCTTTCCGCTTTTTCTCAGAAATAAATACTTTGTTAATGTCTTTTAGAAGAGGTTTTATATTTTTAAAATAAGCCTTCCGATGAACTTTATTTTTGGATAAGCTTAATTCAGTAGATAGACAGTTGTGGAATACAAATATCTTGGGTAAAATATATTCTCTTACCTCTATTAAATCCTTAATATTATGTGCAATAACAAGATCGAATTCTCCGTGTTCCAATATTTTTCGAGCTGTGTTTCTGGAGATTAGGCTTACGTTTTCTGGAATAGAACGCATATTTTGATTCCAGTGGCGATAGTGCCCAGGAACAATTTCTGGTTCCTCTATTAGGAACTCATGTCCTGTTCGCGCAAGTAGGCACAAATAAGGCTCATGCCAATTAAAGGAGAGAATTTTTAATTTCATAATCAGGATGTTTCATTTAATAAAAGAGCATTCTTTACTATTTCGGTGAAACTTAAAAATCACTTAACCCTAATTATTTATAGATTTCGAGTATGAATAAGAAATCTGGAATATTTTAGAATTTTTAGGGAAATGGTTATTTAGCAATTCATTAATTTTATTAGTAACCAACCCAAAAAAACTTCATCTAAAAAATAAAATTCATTTTTTATAAAAAATCATAATTTTTGACGGGGAAAAGTTTTATTCTTTTATTTGTTAATTTAGAGGAGATATTCTAGGTTTTATGTCATATAATCAAAACTCAAAAAAAATAATGGGTCGGCAGCGATTAATTGAGTATCGTAAAGCTTTTCAAGAGAACCAGGCTTTAAAGGGCGAAATACCTCAAGGAGAGGGAGAACTTAACCGTGACGGGAACCCTAAAATTCCTCCAGGACAAAGAGTGGTTCAAACCTGGCCAGTGCTGGACCTAGGAGTTACCCCAGATCTGGATGAATTTTCATGGAACCTTACAGTCTCAGGTTTGGTCAAAACGGTGAAAACATACGATTGGGAGGAATTTCTCAAGTTACCTCAAACTACCGATATTTCAGATTTCCATTGCGTTACTACCTGGAGCAGACTGAACAATAATTGGAAAGGTGTAAAGTTCTCGGATATCGCATCACATTGTGGGGTGCTTCCCAGTGCCAAGTTTGTCTACATAAAAGCTTGGGACGGGTATTCAACTAATTTACCATTGGATGAAGCTATGAAATATGATGTCTTATTGGTACATGAGTGGGAAAATCAGCCTCTTGTTAAAGAACATGGTGGTCCAGTACGTATGATCACTCCACAACTCTATGCATGGAAAGGGGCAAAGTGGATTGGAGAAATCATTTTTCGAGATAAGGATGAGCTCGGATTCTGGGAAAAAAGAGGCTACTCCAATAACGCAGAACCATGGCTGAATGATCGTTACTCCTAATAAGTTCTAGGGATCAAGTCACTCTCAGAGTTTTTAAGTTGGCAAAAGCTGCTGACTCCATAATTTCCTTGACCCCAGCATCCCCTATTCCTGTATCAAACAAAAGAAGGCTTTCTACATTTGTCAAAGTTTTAGTATTTGCCAATAGTTTAGCCGACTCCAAATTAAGATAATTTCTTGCCAGATTAAAATGTTTAACCCTTTGTAATACTTTTGACTTTGCCAAAACCTTAATACCTTTTGGGGTTATTTCCGTTCGATAAAAATTTAGTTTTCTAAGATTGGCAAAAGTAGGAGCTTTTGCCAGTGTAATCAAAGTTTCATCACTCACAGGATTTTCCTGAAAAATTAAAACCTGCAGTTTTCTAAATTTCTTAGATTGCACAACTGCCAACCCACCTTCGGGGCCAATATTGTTATAACGTAAATCGAGAAGAGATAGGTTTTCAGCAAAGTCAGCAGTTGACAACTCCTTAACTCCTTTATCAGAAATATTATTCTCGCCAAGATATAGCCGTTTTAAATTTTTAAAAAGTTGGCAATGAAACAAATGGTGCGCACCTCGCCAAGTTAGTTTATTTCGAGATAAATCTAAGTTTTCAACATCAAAAATACGTTTTGTTTGAACTAATGCCTCAACTCCCTCATCCCCTAAAAATTTACCATTCAACTCCAATGATTCGCCATCAAGAGATTCATCAATAACCCGATTAATATAATCCAGCTTCACTTGAGTAATCATACTAAATCCTAGCTTGGTTTTTTATTGACTGCACAGCGAAAACCTATATCAGTAAATCCCCGAGACAAAGGATGACTCCAATCCCGATAACCCGTTGTCATAGCAATCACAGAGTCTGCCCACGAACCGCCTCTTCTAACTTTCATAACACCCCTTGTTGGTCCTCTAGGATTGTGCAGAATATCTGTATAATAAAAATTAACAGAAAACCAATCTGCAACCCATTCCCAAACATTCCCAGCCATGTCATGAACTCCGTTCGAATTTGCAGGAAAAGAACCTACTTGAGAAGTTTTTTCATTTGATTTTAAACCACCTCTGGCAAGCGGGTTCATTAGGTCAAAACCTTCACCCCAAGGAAACTCACAACCATTACCATTTCCCGCAGCTCTCTCCCATTGAGCTTCACTAGGAAGCGATTTGCCAATCAAATGGCAGTAATCAGCTGCTTCATACCAATTAAGTTTTGAAACTGGACAATTATCGCAATCTGATAGAATACTTCGACGAAGAAAGTGATCTGGAAATAATTTCTCAAACTTTTTATTTGTAACCTCAAATTTATCTATCCAAAATGGATCCAGATGGACCTTCTGCTCAGGAGCGCCATGTTGAGGACCAAAACGATTACAACCCCTATTGAAAACTCCTCCGGGTATAAGCACCATATCATCTGTGATAGTAGATTCTTTTGCAAAGACAGGTTGAAAACCATCAAGCATAAACAAAAATACTATGCATAAAAATTTAAACAATCTAGAAGCATAAAGTAATTTAAAATTTATCACTTAAAATCTCTTAACGCATCTAATATATTAAGTGTCGCCTTAGAACGATTTAAGGTATAAAAGTGGATGCCTGGAACCTTATATTTTAATAATTCCCTACACTGTTCAATAGCATGAGAAATACCAATCTCTCGAACCTTTTCATTATCATTCTCAACACCTTTAAATTTAGACAGTAATGACGGAGTTAGATTAGCTCCACACATTCTAGTAAACCTCTGCATCTGCTTGAGGTTTAAAATGGGCATAATGCCAGGAATAATGGGAATATTAATTTTTGCCGATTGCACTCTATCTAAAAATTTAAAATAATTCTGATTATCAAAAAATAACTGAGTCACGAGAAAATCTACTCCACTATCAACTTTTCTCTTTAAGTTTTCGATATCCTTATCAAGATCCTTGCACTCTATATGACCTTCAGGGTAACAAGCAGCACCAATACAAAAAGAAAAGTTTTTTTTTATAAAGGACACAAGTTCATTACCATATTCAAACCCACCTTTTGTTTTTATAAATTTCTCTTCACCTTGAGGAGGATCTCCCCTTAATGCAAGAACATTCTCAATATTTCTCTCATGTAAGCTTTCAAGCACCGAATAAATTTCATGCTCATTATGCCCTACGCAGGTCAAGTGAGCCATGCTTTCAATACCAATAGCACTTTTTATATTTCCAACCAAGTCTACCGTTTTAGAGCGCGTCGTCCCACCGGCCCCATATGTAACCGAAACAAAACCAGGATCAGAGGATTTTAATCTAGCAATCGTTTCATACAATGTCGCAAAACCCTCAGAATTTTTAGGAGGAAAAAATTCAAAAGAAAAAATGGGCGATGACGAGCATAACTTTTCACTTATTTTCATAATTCGATAATAACACAAGGCCTATATAAACCAACGAAAGTTAAACGAGGCTATAAATATAATTAATAACTTCAGGATATAATTTGGAATAGTGCACTACCAAAATATGTCCTATCTAGACGTGATCGATTTGTTGGGTTTTTAATTCAGGAAGGGTCTGGTATATACTCGTAAATACCAAATTTTTTCAAGTAGGATATAAACGCTACTAAATTTACCAGTTCAACTGGCTCGTCTTCAATCAAATTTATTGCTTCAGTAGTAAAATATCCTGTAGTTATCAAAATTCCCCGAGACGCGCCCTCACCTTTCACGGTATCCAGAAAACCTTTAACCTTAATAGCGTTAACAGTTTTTCCAGGAGGATCAATAATACATAGAGCAATATAACTACCACCCACAACAGGTGTTTCATCATTCATGGCTATTTCTAACTCATGATCATCTGCCCATATTGAGTGAACATACTCGAGGTTAAACTTTTCTAAGAATTCAATGCATTTAGATTTGAATGCATCCCTATTGGTAAGGTAAAAGGGAATATCTGATTGACTATCAAAATGAGCTTGCTCTTGCGGAGCAGGAGGGGAGGTTTTTTTCAAAGAAACAATAAGAATAATGCCAACAACAAATGCACCAAAGGTAATAACAAATATAGCCACTTACTTTATCATTTCATCCCAAATTTTTTCTTTTTTGCCCTGCTTTATCCATTTGTCATTTGCGATCATTTGTTTCACAGCAACCCAGAATACCCAGCCTACAAACAGCAACATGGTACCAATGGGAATATTATCTGGTTTAGTGGCAATTAAAAGAAAGTTCTCAAGCCCTGAATTTTCCATCTCATAGTCTCTATTTATAGTTCAAAAATTATAATATTATACATTATTCTGATATAGCAACTTTTATTCGTCTTCGTCTTCTTCACCGTCTTCGTCTTCTTCACCGCCTTCATCTTCTTCGCCGCCCTCTTCATCTTCTCCATCCTCTCCCAAGCTCACATCAAAATCAAGCTCAGCAGTGTTGTAGGCAACAATTAAGTCTTTTAATGTGTTCACCTGAGTATCCACATCGCCCACTGATTCAATCTCACTAAATTTAGTTGGAACATTGTATTTATCTCCGTCCTTAACCCAATGAGAAGGCATAGGAGTCCAAGGTATCATAGCCCTGGTATCTTTAAGCCATTTTGGTATCCAATTCTGACGCAGCCTTTGACTAGCTAATGAAAACTCTATACCTTTTTGTCCATCATCATGGCAACGTCCACAATCCATATAGCCAACCATTTCAGCACCTTTTTGAGCCACAGTAATATCTTTGCTCTGGTTGGTACCAGCCTCATAACCACTACTAGGAGACAAAGCTTCAAAATAAGCTGTTAAATCTCTCACCTCTTTATCTGTAAAAGAGAAAGTAGGCATCTTTACTTTTATCCAAGTTCTAACTGGCGTAGGGTTTCTCAGAAAAGAGAATAACCAAGAAGCTTTGAGTCTTTCTCCTACATGATAATTCCCCATATCCAAAGGAGGAGGATACTGTGCTTTTGCCTTGAGGTATTTCTGTATATCGCCACCTTTACCTTCTACATTATGACAACCACGGCAATTGTATTTAGTTATTAGGCGACGTCCTTTTTCAATGGTCTTCTCTTTTTCCGATAGAATTCTGCGATAATTTTCAGGAACCTTTGAGCCGTTAAAACCTTTTAGCAAGACAACCAATGCTTCAATCTCATCTGGAGCTAGATGAAAATTGGGCATTTTGTCCAAAACCCGTTCCGTCCTGAAAGAGTCAGGTTGTTTCAATTTAGTTTTAGCCCAGTTTTCCCACGTGTGGGGAATATGTGAATCACCAAACTCTAACTCAGCAATCATTTTCCTGCCAAAAGATGACAGTTCTGGTGCAATTCGGCCTTCGTTTTCCATTCCTTTGATATCGTGGCAGGCAAAACAACCTCTACGACGTATCACCGTCTCTCCGTGCTTAATCAATGCAGGATCTTGTAGTTTTGCTTCAAGTCCTGGTATCATTTCTTTTTTACCGAACTGTATTAGATAGGCAGTTAGGTCAGAGGCTTGTTCCTCATCCAGCCGAAGGTTAGGCATTTTACTTTTTGAGTTATAGCCATGAGGGTTACTTATCCAAGTAACTAACCAATCCGCATCAACTTTATTAGCAATTCGGCTCAGGTCTGGAGCATGGGCTCCTCCTTTTCCATTGAGAGTATGACAAGCCTGACAACCCACAGATTCAAATAGTTTTTTTCCTTTAACTTCATCTCCTGACTCAAACTTCGAAGACAACTCATAACTCTTGTCAGAAGCAGCTAATAGGTAAGCAGTTGTCCCCATTAAGTCTTTCTCATTAAACCCAAATTCTGGCATACGAGTTTTAGGAAGATAATCCTTTGGGTTTTTTATCCATCTGTACAACCAACTTGAATTAACCTTACTGCCAATCCGTAAAAGTTGAGGGCCTACCTTACCCTCTTTAGAATATCCATCGGCTAAATGGCAACCATGACAACCAAGTTTTATAAAAAGCCGTTTGCCCTTAGACAAAATCGGAGCACCTTCAAGGTTGACTACCTCAGCATGACAGTTTCTACACGTTGCCTGCTGGAAGTTACCATGAAGTATGGGTTCATTAACTTCGACTGTCTGATCCGTCTCGTGATGCGAACCATGTGCATGTTCAGCTGGAGCTGTAACTGTTCCTTGCCCTAGGTGACACCAAGTACAACCAGTACGTTCGGGCGGATGTTTCTTAATCAAGATGTCTAAATTTGGATGAGATTTCAAAGGATGCTTAAAGTCTTTGTAATGCTCGTCCTGATAAGAGATATGGCAAGTCATACATCGATCAACACGGTAAATTATTTCTTTAAAGCTATTTTTCCCAAAACCAGGAATAACCGTTTGAAGAATTTCAGCAGGTCGCCAAATAAAAGGAAAAGGCTTGTAATAATCCATCGTCAACTCTAGTTGAACTTTTTGACGTGTCAGATTTCCAAGTTCTTTTTCTAAATTTATTTGTTCCGCTTTAACTTTAAGCAGTCGATTTTCAGCTTCATCAAGAATTTTTTGTTTTTCGAGTATTATAGGGTTGTATGATTCGACTTCTTCCTGATAAGAATGCAAAGTTGCCTTTTGCACATCATAGTTTTCCCCTTCATGCATTGCCTTTTTATAGTAGTAATACGCTTCATCTACGTGACTTCCAGCAAATTTCTTTTTCTCTTTTGACTCGCCCAGTGAAATCTGCTTTAGGCGAACTTCCTCAACCAAAGCTAAATAACTGTCATTCTTAGATAGCTCATTAATTTTATTGCCAATACTGTCATTAATCTGTTTTACTTTATCTTTAATTTGAGAATTATTTTCTTTCCACTCAGTTTCTGCGACATTAAACTGCTCCTTAAAATACTGGTTCTGATAAGTCTTGAACCCACGACGAGCGTATTCATCATCCCAAAATGCCCATAGTGTAACGAGTAAAGTAGCTCCCGATATAAGGAAAAAAAGAAAGCTGTATGAGGTGTGCTCATCAAATTCGCCTGCTTTAAATTCAGATTTTTTTTCTTCTTCAGTCAATTTATTACTCTATTTGATAGTTATTAGTTTTTAGACACTAATCCAAGGGGTAACCATGATGTATTTAATGTTAAGCCCAATTCGAAGAACAATTTTAATAACTATTCCCATCATAATAAGAGCTAGCTGAATTTTCAAAAACATGCGCAAAAAGCCCACTGACTTTAGTGCTTTTCTTTCCATAAAAAAATAAGCACCTGTACCTATACCAAAGTAAGCTAAAAGAACGCCGCCGCCAAAAATAGCAGACCACGTGTAGTCTCTAAATCCAAATGCATACGGAAGGTCAACACTCACAAGAGCTACAACTTTGTGCGGATCCCAATATTGCCAAGGCATAAACAGATTCCAACCTGGCCCTCTAAGAAATACTCCCATAATGATCAAGGCAATCCAGAGAACTAGAAACCCAAAGCAATAAACCCAAATAGCAACCTTTCTTTCGTGATAAGTGTAATACCCATTTCCCTTTGGGTTCACATCCAAGTATGGAATCAGCATTAGGCCCACGATAATAAGAACAGGGGCAACAACACCAGCAAACCATGGGTCGAAATATACCAGAATATCCTGAAGTCCTAAAAAGTACCAGGGAGCTTTTGAAGGGTTTGGGGTTTTAGTAGGGTTTGCAGCCTCTTCTAATGGCGCATCAATTACGATAGACCAAACTGTAAGCGCTATTATCACAACAAGGGCACATAGAAACTCCAAACGGACCAAATAGGGCCATACATGAAGCTTCTCCGGAACTCCTTCGATCTTTTTCTTAGGTTCTGCTGCGGCCTGTGCCATTATTATTTCCCTTTATAAAACAAGCTTATTCCTAAAGAGGGCCGGAAATTCCACCATCTTTACGAATTCGCCAAAAATGCACAATCATCAATGCCCCTGCAATCAAAGGAATAAATATGCAATGCAAAACATAAAACCTTAACAATGCAGGAGGTCCAACCAAACTTCCTCCAATAAGTAAAGCTCTAGCATCGTAGCGCGGTGTAACTCCTACATACTCTGCAAAAGGTCCTTCGTTGCCGAGAAAGGGAGTAGCTCTAGCCATATTAGTACCTACAGTAACCGCCCACATCGCCAATTGATCCCAAGGAAGAAGGTAGCCTGTAAAACTGAGCAACAATGTAAATGTAACCAGAAACACTCCAATGACCCAATTAAACTCTCTCGGTGGTTTATACGAGCCAGTTAAAAACACTCTAAACATGTGAAGCCATACGGTAATAACCATAGCGTGAGCCG
>Ga0315326_10001339_pt1 | contig 12715 bp, 12 predicted proteins | sample M180m32315metaG_FD_203457 | JGI IMG/M metagenome (GOLD analysis project Ga0315326, IMG submission 203457) | Ammonia-oxidizing marine archaeal communities from Monterey Bay, California, United States - M1 80m 32315 | ecosystem: Environmental > Aquatic > Marine > Coastal | place: USA: California... | reverse complement strand
GCCGTGCCCAGTTTCGTGTATCGCACTGAAGAGCGAATCAAGTGGGTTGTCTATGTCGAACCGCGTTGTCATCCGAGTGTCGGCTCCGTTACCGCCGCAGAATGGATGTATGGAAGTATCGATACGACCACGTTTGTAGTTGAACCCTAAAGCCGTCGTGACTTGTTTGAGGAAGTCGGATTGTTGGGCGATAGGGAAACCGTTGAATATTTCCGTATTGGCCTGGATTGCGGAATCTAAAATTTGGCTGACGATTGGGACGAGATCTGCTTTTAGCTCCTCGAATAATCCCGATATGGAGGCAGTATCCATTCCGGGATCGTGCAGATCGATGAAGCAATCGTAGGGGTTGTCGATCGCGCCCAAGTAGCCGGCGAATTCCTTGGAATGATCTAGTTGCCGCTGGAGGAATGGAGCGTAGCTCGAGAAGTTGGCGTTTCGCTTCGCTTCGACCCAGGCATGGTAGGATTCACTATCGAGACGAGCTTTGCGGCTGACGAACTCGGCGGGTAGCTTGGCGCTTCGGTTGTATGATTTTCGGGCGTCTCGGATAACGATTCTCTGGTCGCCGTCGAGCTCGTCATCGCGTGTTTCGAGTTCGGAAAGAAGTGTATCGATTTCCGGGTCAACGGAAGCGGCATGGCATACCTGAGCCATCGCGGCGCACTGCTCTTGTCGCTGGTCGGCGCTGTCTTCGGGGAGGTTGACTAACTCGTCCCAGCTAATAAGGCCGGAAATCGAATTGAGGGCTTGGATGCGTTTGAGTTTGGCATCCAGAAGAAGGTATGGGTCTTCGGACATAGGGTGCTTGAGAAATTGGATTGAGAGCAAAGAAAAGCGGAGACCCTAAGATTGGGACTCCGCTTTACAGATAAAAATCAAAGTATCGAAATTAGAACAGCTTTGGCATCTTAACACCGAATTTTGTCAATAACTTGGAGGCTTCTCCAATGAGCTTCGTCGCTACATCGTATTCTTTTTTATATTTGGTTTTAAGGAAGCGATTTCCTCGAGGGATTCAGGGTTATACTTCGCGAGGATGTCTTTGAGCTTCTTGACGCTGGTTTCAAGATCAGGAATCTGCTCTTTAACGACTTTGAGTACTTCTTTTGGCAGGGCGCTCTTCAGCGAATCGTATTGCTTTTAAAGTCCAGTGACTTGGTTGGTTAGGCTGCTTGTACTCGCACTGAGTTCCGAAAGGACTTCTTCGCGTTGTTTGGAGAGGGCGGCTGAAACTTTGGCTTTCAGTTTGGCGGCTTGGCTTTCCGCGTTTTTCTGGGCGTCGGCTAGTCCGCTGGCGAGATCGCTTTTAGTTGCGGCGGTTGGGGTTTCAGCGGCAGTAGCGGCTGTTTCTTCCGTAGAGCTTGAACACCCGACAAGGCCGAAAAGGGATACTGACAGAAATGCGATGCGTGTTGTGCGGATAATTCGTTTCATGGTTAGGGATTAAATCAGGGTCTTAGGGGTTGAGCAATAGAGAATTTCAAGGACGAGATTTCGCCTGAGGTCCGGTATTTCTAGTCGATTGCAGCCGCGGACCCGGCGATGCGTCCAGTAGTCCAGGCTGCTTGGAAGTTGAAGCCGCCGGTCACGCCGTCGATGTCGAGGGCTTCGCCTGCGAAGTAGAGTTTCGGTTGGCGTTTGCTTTCGAGGGTTTTGAAATCGATTTCGTCCAAGCTTACGCCGCCGCAGGTCACGAATTCTTCTTTGTTCATGCTCTTGCCGGTTACTTGAAAGCGACTGGCAACGCAGGTTTCGGCGAGAGCCTGAAGTTGGACCTTGGAGATTTGGGAGTATTGGGTGCGTGGTTGAATCTTCGCAAACTGAATGAGACGTTCCCAAAGCCGTCGCGGGATGGGAAAGGGAATGTGGGAGTTGATTTGCTTGGCTCCGTTGGCTCGTTTGCTATCGGAAAGGGCAGCGATGGCTTGGGAGCTTTTGAGCGAGCCGGTCCAATTGACAAGTAGTTCAAAACGGTAGTCTCTTTGGGCGAATTCCCGTGCCCCCCATGCCGATAGTTTTAGGATTGCGGGGCCGCTTAGCCCCCAGTGGGTGATCAGCAGCGGACCGGACTGTTCCAATCGAGCGTCGTGGCAGGAAACGGTGACCTGAGGGACCGAGAGTCCAGGCAATCCGTCGAGGCGTTCGTCGCGAATATGAAAAGTGAACAAGGATGGCACAAGTTGCGTGTTTGTGTGGCCGAGGGAGGTTGCGATTGCGTGGCTCGAGGCGGACTTTCCGCCGCCAGAAGCGATTATGAGTCGGTCGAATTCTTCGGACTGTCCGGTCGCGAGCGAGAGTTCGAAGTGGTTGGAATCGATTATACGAACGGAGTTGACTCCGGTTCGACTGCGTAGCGCGATTTCGGAGTCGCTAGCACTTCCCAGGAAGCAATCGATGATCGTTTGCGAAGAGTCGGTGACTGGAAACATGCGTCCGTCGCTTTCAGTCTTAAGTTCGACGCCCCGGGATTCCAGCCATTCTATCATGTCGCGCGGCTGCCATTGGTAGAAGGGCCCGAGAAGGGCTTTGGAGCCTCGCGGATAGCATTTGACGAGCTCTTTGGGATCGAAACAAGAATGCGTGACGTTGCAGCGACCGCCGCCAGAGACTTTGACCTTAGATAGGAAGTGTGGGGACTTTTCGAATACGGTAACCGCTGCCGTAGCATTCGCTTCGGCTGCGGAGATCGCAGCGAAGAATCCAGCAGCGCCTCCGCCGATGACGGCGATTAGCATCGGGGTGGTTGGTTGTTGGCTCATCTTAAGCGCGCCTGTTTAGGCGAAAAGCTGGTAGTGCGTTTCCTTGGCTTGGTTAGCGCTCAAGCGAGGGCCGAATTTGGCGACGACACGGGATGAGGCCAGACTGGCGAGCTTGCCGGCTTCGGCGAACGATTTGCCATGGGTGATTCCGTAGAGGAAGGCTCCGGCAAAGAGATCGCCAGCTCCATTCGTATCGACTGCGTTGGTAGGGAAGGGGGCGATTTGGACTTCGTTCTGGCCATCGAAAAGAAGGGCTCCTCTTGCTCCGAGCGTGATGACGAAGGTTCTCGCGACCGACTTGAGGGCTTCCTTGGCACTGGCGATGGTTTCGGTGTCCGTAAAGAGCATCGCTTCTTCCTCGTTGCAGAAAAGCAGGTCGACGCCGGAACCGACGACCTGGGTCATTGGCTCCTTGAAGTATTTGACCATGCTCGGATCGGAAAAGGTCAGGGCGGTTTTGACGCCATTGGCTTCCGCAAGGCTTTTGGCGGTTTTCATCGCTTCGCAGCTCGAATCTCCCGTAACCAGATATCCTTCTATATAGAGGTACTCGGACTCCTTGAGGGAGACTTCGCAGATTTCGTTAGGTGAGTAAGTTGCGGTAATGCCGAGAAAGGTGTTCATCGTGCGCTCGGCATCGGGCGTGGTCATAACGAGGCATTTTCCCGTGATGCCTTCCTCGTGGTTTCCCGGGGATAGGTTTGTGCTGACACCGTTGGAAGTGAGGTCCTGATGGTAGAAATCGCCCATTTCATCGTTGGCCACTTTGCAGGAGTAGAAGCAGGAAGCTCCGAATTGAGCGGCGCCGATGATGGTGTTGGCTGCGGAGCCGCCGCATTGCCGGTCGCTGCCGGGTAGGTAGATGGCGTTTACGAGCTGATGCTGACGTTCCTCGTCGACGAGGGTCATGAGGCCCTTTTCGATCGCGTGTTCGTTAACGAACGCATCGGAAACTTCGGTTACGATATCGACGAGCGCGTTGCCCATCCCATAGACGTGATATTTTTTCGGCATGTTGAAATATTTTTTGGCGTGGGCGTGCTGACCCGGTTCGACGAAATCGCATACATTCGAGTGCGCAACATAAATTCGAGGTTGAAGCGCATGGTGCCGTTCTCGTAGTGTGCGACGGGATGACGGGCGTGATCGACGAAATTAGAAAACTATTGGAGCTTTATCCGTCGTGGCTTGTGACGACTTGCTTGATAATCGTCGCTGCGGGTATTCTTTACGTCGTCTGGCGGGTCGTAAAGTTTGGCATAGTATTGATGGTAACGGCTTTACTGATAGCGTTGGTTGTGTTTGCCGGTTGGACCTTGTTTGGGTCCTAGGGAGTTTCGATATTGGGGGCACTGCCTGGAACGGCTCATTTTTCGTTTTTAGGAACTCCCTAGTTGACCTAATTGGCACTTTCACATTCACATGGCAGACGACGTGCAGAAAGATAAGCTTAAGAAGTATATTTTCGTAACTGGCGGCGTTGTTTCATCGCTGGGTAAAGGTCTGACGGCCGCCTCATTAGGAGCATTGCTCGAGGAACGCGGAGTCACTGTAAGGATTCAGAAATTCGATCCTTACTTAAATGTGGATCCGGGGACGATGAATCCCTTCCAGCATGGGGAGGTATACGTTTTGGACGATGGCGCGGAAACCGATTTGGATTTGGGGCACTACGAACGCTTCACTTCCGGTAAGCTGAGCCAACTCAACAATCTTACTTCGGGACAGGTTTACGAATCGGTGATTCAGAAGGAACGTCGCGGCGAATATCTTGGCGCGACGGTTCAGGTGATCCCTCACGTGACCAACGAGATCAAGGATCGTATCCGCATGGCGAGCGAAGATATCGATGTCCTTATCACGGAAATTGGCGGCACGACTGGTGATATCGAAGGACTTCCATTTTTGGAAGCGATGCGGCAATTCGCTTTAGAAGCTGGGCGGGACAACGTAATGTTCATCCACGTGACATTGGTTCCTTTTCTCAAAGCGGCTGGGGAGTTGAAAAGCAAACCCACTCAGCAAAGCGTCGCGAAATTGCGGGAGATCGGTATCCAGCCGGATATTCTCGTTTGCCGTACGGAGCACCCGATCGATCGGGAGATTCGCGAAAAGCTCAGTCTGTTCTGTAATGTTCCGGTGAAGGCAGTTATCGAGGAAATGGATGTGGAGTCGTCGATTTACGAATTGCCGCTCGCCTTGCAGCGCGAGGAGATGGACGACTTAGTTGTCGAACGTTTGGGTTTAGATGCTCCCCAAATCGAACATAGCGTTTGGGTCGATATCGTGCGGCGTTTGAAGTCGCCATCGGAGCGCGTTGATATTGGCGTTGTCGGCAAGTATATCGAATTACAGGATGCTTATAAGTCGGTTTACGAATCGCTGACTCATGGGGGCATCGCCAATGATTGCGCGGTGAATGTTGTTCGAATAGACGCGGAAGCGTTGGAAGTTCCGGATGGCGTGAATAAGCTTAAAGGGTTAAATGGGATCTTGGTTCCAGGTGGTTTTGGAGATCGCGGTATCGAAGGTAAGATTGCGGCGGTGAAATTCGCTCGCGAGAATAAGATTCCCTACCTAGGGTTATGCCTTGGCTTGCAGATCGCAGTCGTCGAATTCGCTCGAAATGTTCTCGGTCTCGAAAAGGCGAATAGCTACGAAGTTGATGAGAACTCTCCCGATCCAGTCATTTCGATGATGAATGAGCAAAAGAATATCGTAGATAAGGGAGCCACGATGAGGTTGGGCTCTTATGAGTGTAAGGTAAAACCGGGTACAAAGGGATTTGCCGCATACGGGCAGGAATTTATCCGCGAGCGTCACCGTCATCGTTACGAAGTGAACAATGATTACGTGGAGCGCCTGGAAGCGGCTGGCTTAACGGTCAGCGGGGTAAATCCGAAGCGCGATTTGGTCGAAATGGTGGAACTGGAGGATCATCCTTGGTTTCTCGCGGTCCAATCGCATCCAGAATTCCTCTCCAAACCGAGCAAGGCTCATCCGTTGTTTCAAGCGTTTGTGTCAGCGAGTTTGGAGGGAAAGCGCGTTTAGGCGGCCTTCTCTCGAGTTGCCGTTTCCAAGCAGAATAGATCTACTCATTTTTTCAAACGAAATTCCACCATGTCCAAGCTATTGATTGAAGTGCCGATCCCTTCGATGGGCGCGACGGTAAACGAGATCACATTGATCGATTTGTTTTGCGAAGCAGGGGACACGGTTGTGAAAGGCGATAAGATCGCGGAACTGGAAAGCGATAAATCGATTTTCGACTTCGAGTCGCCCTGCGACGGAGAGATTCGCGAGTTTTGCTGTCGAGCGGGCGATATCTTGGAAGTAGGGGTTCCGTTTTTCCGCATTGAGACGGAGGACGAATCGATGAGCCACTTGCAAGTCGATGGCGAGTCCGCCGGTACTCCGGAAAAAGCGGAATCATCGGTTTTGGAAGTTGCGCCTCTGGCGTCGGTTGAACCGATTGCGGCTTCAATGACTCCACGAAAAGTGGCTGCGACTCAGCCCGGAGGAACCCGTTGGACTCCAAGGGCTAAGAAATTGGCAATCGATCGTGGATTAGATCCCAATACAATTACGGAAATCGAAGGCACAGGTCCGGGTGGGCGTGTGACGGGTGACGACTTGAAACGTTATCAAGCGAGTGTTTCCGTTCCGGAGCTTAGCATTGAAATGGTGCCTGCCGCAGCAAGATCGCTATCGGACCAAACCGTACGGGTTGCGGGAATTGGATACGCGGTTCCGAAAAACGTGCGCTCGAACGAAGATATTTTGAAGGAATTCCCCGGTAAGACGGCGGAAGAGATTGTGAAGGTTACGGGGATTCAGCAGCGCTATGTGATTAGCGAAGGTGAGTCGGCGACGAGTTTGGCGACGGAAGCGACACACAAAGCTCTGGAGATGTCGGGCCTTTCGGTCGCCGACATCGATGCGGTTATCGTGGCGACTTTGCTTCCGGATCAGCCCATTCCGGGAGCAGCGAGCGCTTTGGCTCGCGAGATAGGAATCGGACAGGCCTTGGCTTTCGATTTGAATGCGGCTTGTTCGGGTTGGCTTTACGCTTTGGAAGTCGGGCGTTCTTTCATTGTCGGAGGAACGGCTAAGAATGCGTTGGTCGTAACTGCGGAAATACTCTCGAGTATCACCAATTCCAAGGATCACGAGACAGCGTTCCTATTTGGCGATGGAGCAGGAGCTGCGGTACTGACGCCGCAGTCGGGCGGACATCGATTGTATCGTCACGAATTGAGCGGCGACTCGCGGTATACGAGCGCGATTTGCCGTACGGGCGGTGGAGCGATGAATCCAATTCCGAGGCCGGGCGATAGCCTTGATGCATTTTATATCCAACTCGATGGGGGAGTCGTTTTTAAGCGAGCAGTATTAGCGTTCTCCGATATTATCGAAAAGGCGATGAAGCGTCACAATTTGACCGAGGACGAAGTCTCTTGGATCGTGCCTCATCAGGCGAATGCTCGAATCCTCAAAGCGGTGAGCAAGCGCGTGGGAATTTCCTACGAAAAGTTTATCGTAACGGTAGGGAAATACGGAAATACGTCCGCTGCTTCAGTTTCGATGGCCTTAGGTTGGGCGGCCGAAGAAGGCATCTTCGAAGAGGGCGACAAGATTATCTTTTGCTCTGTTGGAGCTGGCTTCACCTATGCAGGTGGCTTGATGACCTGGTAGTTGAGGTTAGCTTGAGCTCCATTCGTGGCGAAGGATGCTCATCGCATAAACCGCCGCGGTTTCGCATTTCAAGACATAGGGTCCGAGAGTAATTGGCTGGAACCCGGAAGAGCTGATTTGATGGTATTCTCGATCGGAGAAGTCGCCTTCGGGTCCTACTAGGAAAATGCCGGTTGGTACTACGCCGGTCGAGTCGATGGCGGTCTTCAGGGAAACGCTATCGGACTGCAGTGATGCGATTAGTTTCAGGGAAAATTGCTGAGCGCCGTTTTCGAGAAAGTGGCTCAAACCTTGGACTGGATGGATTTGGGGTAGAAAGGGATTGCCGGATTGTTTGGCTCCTTCGATTGCGGCGGTGAGCCATTTTTCAGACTTCGTATCTTGCCGGTCGGTTCGAACTTTCGATTCGGTTCGTTCTGAAGCAAGCGGGAAGATATGTTGAATACCAATTTCGGTTGCTTTGCGAATGATGCCCTCGAGGCCTTTGCCTTTCGGTATGGCTTGGGCAAGGGCGATTTCGTAGGAAAGTGGCGTGTGTTGGATAAATCGCTTTCCGGTCAGTATAGCCTTTCGTTTGTTGGCCTCGGTTAGTTCGCTTTCCCATTCCTGGCCTTGACCATCGAATACGCTAACGGGATCGCCAGAACGGGCTCGGTTGACGGAGACGAGATGATGGGATTCGTCGTTCGAAAGTTGGATGAGTGGGTTATCTGGCGAGAGTGCTGGGCAATAGCTCCGAAAGTCAGGCATGAAGCGACTCTATGGGGGACCCGAGCAGTGGAGCAATTTCAAAAACGAAAGGGTCCCGCTAAGCGGAACCCTTTCTAACTTATCAAACTACAAACCAGAAATAAGAAAAAACTCTAACGTTCTCTTATCCATAGTATAGGCGCACCTTGAGCGAAAACGTTCAAAGAAAGCAGCACTTTTCGTGAAAACATTTCGGATTCGTCGATGAGAAACCCGAATGCGGGCGAAGAAGCCTTTGCGGAGCGGGTATCTGGACGTAAAAAAGGGCATCGCTAGGCGATGCCCTTTAAAACTTATCAAACTGCAAACTAGATACTGAAAAAAACCAAATCCACTAATAGTTTTAAAGCTAGACCCTCTTAGGGCAATACCGTTTAAAATATGGTATAGTTTTAAGGAAGTTTTTCCGAAAGTTTTACGGCCCCCTCTTATCTTAAAACCCTACCAAAAAAAAGACCGCATTTTGCGGTCTTATTTTGGTACCCAGGGGGGGACTCGAACCCCCACTTCCGAAGAAAGCGGATTTTGAATCCGCCGCGTCTACCAATTCCGCCACCTGGGCATCCTTTTGAAAGAGGAAAAGGGGGTATGGATGCGGGAAAGTTGGGAGGCAAGCAAATTTGATGCTTTGCATTGCGATTGGATTTAATTCCCAGATTCTGAAAAAAGCGTTTGAAATCTGAAGATCAACTCCACAGATTCCACACCCTTTCTTTTTTTGTCGGGCTATGGCGCAGCCTGGTAGCGCGCTTGTCTGGGGGACAAGAGGTCCCGAGTTCGAACCTCGGTAGCCCGACCATTTTTCATCTGCGATGCGTTTTGCGGGTGTGGGAAGATAGGAACCACTCTTTTAGAATGAGCGACTACTCAACATTTTCAGTCCGGAAATTGTGGCCAGTAATCACTTTGGTTCTGACGTTGGCTTGGGCATCGTCTTGCGAGCAAGGAGGCCCTGATGGACCAGAGATTCCTCATTTCGATAAGATCGCGCACTTTTTTGTTTTCGGACTGATGGGAACGCTTTGTTATCGATGCATTCCTAGAATGCTGTGGTCGCATACTCGGTGGTTAGTCGCATTGGTGTTCGTGTTAGCTTACGGAGTGGTTGACGAATGGATACAGTCACGAAACCCCAATCGATCTTCGGATGCGCTCGATTGGATAGCCGATGGATTAGGGGCGTTTACCGCGATAGCGGTTTATCGATACTGGTCATTATATCGAAGAGTGTTGGAGTCGAGTATTTGCGATTTGATAAGAAGTCGTTTGACTAAACTTGATTAGGCTCGAGTGTTCGATGATCGATTTGAAGCGTTTTTCGGTTTCCCCGATCTTGCGTCGTAGCGGCAGTTTGCTTGAATAGACGGGAATGGCTAAGACTTCAGAGGAGAATCGAATTGAGAGCCTGCGGGGAGAGCTTGTACGGCATGATGAACTCTACTATCGGCAGGCTCAGCCTGAGGTTTCCGATTCGGAGTACGATGCACTTAAGCGTGAACTCGAGGATTTGGAAAAACAGCACCCTGAATTGTTTTCAATGGATTCGCCTACGAATCGCGTTGGAGATGATCTACGCGATGGATTCGAGTCCTATCAGCATCGGCAGCCGATGAAGAGCTTGGACAATACGTATTCGAAAGATGAATTCTTTGCATTTGTCGAACGGGTCGAGAAGGGGCTTGAATTGGAAGAGATCGCGTTTGTTGTCGAGCCGAAGATAGATGGAGTGGCGGTTAGTCTGACTTACGAAAATGGGAAACTCATTCGAGCGGTAACCCGTGGCAATGGGACTGAGGGAGATGATATTACGGCGAATGTGTTGTCCATCAAAGAGCTGCCTCGCGTATTGAAGGGAGCGGACCTTCCAGCTACGATTGAGATTCGTGGCGAGATTTACATGCGTAATGACGAGTTCGATCGGATCAACGCTGAGCGTAATGCGGCGGGTTTGGAAGAGTTCGCCAATCCACGCAATTTGGCGGCGGGAACGGTTAAGATGCTCGATCGCGAAGAGGTGGCGAAGCGTCGATTGAACGTGATTCTATACGGTCTCGGTTTTTGCGAGCCGCAGATCGTCGATGCGCAATCCGAGTTTCATGCAAAAATCGCGGAATGGGTATTTCCCGTGGGGGAACGTTTCTGGAAGATTTCGGGAGCGGATGAAGCCTGGGCCTCGATCGAGGAGCTTGATTCGATTCGCGAGGCCTTGCCGTACCCAACGGATGGGGCGGTTATAAAGGTGGATTCGTTGGAGCAGCAAGATTTGCTCGGCGCTACTTCGAAGGCGCCGCGTTGGGCGATAGCGTTTAAGTTCGCCGCGGAGCAGTCGGAGACGACGCTCGAGAATATTACGATTCAAGTCGGCCGCACGGGTGTGTTGACGCCGGTAGCTGAATTGAAGCCGACGAAGTTAGCGGGAACGACAGTCTCTCGAGCCACGCTTCATAACCAGGAAGAAATGGAGCGAAAAGATGTGCGTATTGGCGATTCGGTGATCGTCGAAAAAGCGGGAGAAATTATCCCTGCGGTTGTGCGGGTGTTGGTCGAGAAGCGTCCGAATAATAGCATACCGTTCGTTTTTCCTGCCGAGTGTCCGGCGTGCGAGGCTCCGACACAAAAGCTGGAGTGCGAGGTTGCATTGCGTTGCGTCAATACGGAGTGTCCGGCTCAGGTGCGGGGTCGGTTGGAGCATTTCGCCTCGCGGCAGTGCATGGATATCGACGGTTTGGGTGAGGCGGTTGTGGATCAATTAGTGGAGCGCTCCCTGGTATCCACATTGTCGGACGTGTATCGTTTGACGTTCGAGCAGTTATTGGAGCTCGAGAAATTCGCCGAGAAATCGGCTCGGAATCTGATTGATGCGATAAATCGCAGCAAGCGGGCAGATTTGTGGCGTTTGCTGCATGGGCTTGGGATACCTCAAGTTGGCGCGTCGGCGGCAAAAGATTTGGCCAAGGCTTTTGGAGGCTTGGCGGAATTGCAAAACGCGGATTTGGAGGGATTGATTGAAATCGATGGGATCGGAGAGAAAACGGCGCAGGGAATCGTGACCTATTTTGAAAACCCGAAGAATGCGGCCAATCTCGAGATGCTCTATGAGTTGGGCATGGACCCAGTTACTCCGGAGGTTCCGAGCGGAGCCGAAGCGATTTTCGATGGTATGACTTTTGTCATTACAGGAACTTTGCCGACAATGAAACGCGATGAAGCGAAGGCTCTCATTGAAAGCAAAGGAGGGAAGGTCGCGGGTAGCGTGAGCAAGAAAACCACTTATCTTCTGGCGGGTGAAGCTGCTGGCTCGAAGCTGACAAAGGCCGAGAAACATGGCGTCGAGGTGCTCAGCGAGGCGAGCTTGCTCGAGCGGATTGGAAAATAGAGCGAGCTGGAGGCTGTTGAAGCTCGTCAGGCACAGCCCTTCGTTGAAACGCTTGAACAGCTTCTTAAAGCTGCGGGCCTTGCATCTTGCTTTGGAGTTCCATTTGGAAGGTTTCGATGTCTGCAGGATTGGGCTGGTAGCCTTCTTGTTCGGGATCGAGACCGAGACGACCCGTGGGGTCGACGTACCATTTGGCGGAAACGCCGTCGCTGAAAGTGACCGTTCCACTAAGGGCAGTGCCGGGTTGGTTGATCTTGTCGACATCCACGGACACTGATCCTGCTTCTCCTGCAGTGGGCTCTTCGACGAGTGTCGCTTCGGCATCCTGGGCGATGGTAGCTTCTTCGGCGACTTCCGGTTCCTTGAGGTCGAGATTGAGATCGTCGATGAGAAAGCGCGTTTCCATGAAGGTCATGGAGCCATTGAAATCGTCGGTTACAAGACGTTGGATATCGGAAATAGAGGCTCCGTCGCTGAGGCGTTGGGCAATGATTTGCTTTTGTTCGTCGCTAAGATTCATGGATGGAAATAGTTGAACGCCGATTGCGTTGGAGATGCAATGGCGTTTTTCCGGATTAATTTTGAGCGAGAGGGCGGATCGCTTATGGGAGTCCGCGTGAGTGAGCACTTAGCGTGAAAGTTGGGTTCTTAGATAGTCGACGCTGTGGCGCACGGTATCGTCTTGTTCAGTCAAGTTCTCGACTTGTCGGCAGGCATGGATGACAGTGCCGTGATCGCGTCCGCCAAATGCTTCGCCGATTTCCTGAAGCGAGTGCTTAGTCAGGTCGCGGCTCAGATACATCGCGATTTGGCGAGGTACTGCGATGTGGTTCGGCCGGCGTCGGCTGAGCATATCGGAGTGACGGAGCTCGAAGTAATCAGCTACTTTCTTTTGAATCGTATCGATGGTGAGTTGCTGTTTGGCGGCTTCCATGAGCACATCTCTCAGAAGCATTTCACAGGTTGAGATGTTAAGCGGGTTGCCGGTGAGAGAGGAGTAGCTGCACACTTTAATGAGCGCTCCTTCAAGGCGGCGGATGTTCTTAACGATGTGCTCTGCGATGAAATTGATGAGTTCGTCGCTGACGTTGAAATTGTGCTGCTCGGCCTTTTTGCGAAGAATCGCACCGCG
>Ga0315326_10001327_pt1 | contig 12765 bp, 7 predicted proteins | sample M180m32315metaG_FD_203457 | JGI IMG/M metagenome (GOLD analysis project Ga0315326, IMG submission 203457) | Ammonia-oxidizing marine archaeal communities from Monterey Bay, California, United States - M1 80m 32315 | ecosystem: Environmental > Aquatic > Marine > Coastal | place: USA: California... | reverse complement strand
GGACCGCTTTCCCTCGCGGACTGCGGCCTACGACCATTTCCGCACGCGCGGGCTCTTTGCGCACTTCGCGCCCGAGGCCCTCGCGCTCTATGTCGGCGAGGGGATGGCGGAGACGCCCGAGGGAGACGTCGTGCTCAAGTGCCGTCCCGAGGTCGAGGCAGCCATCTTCGAGGGCAACGGTGCCGCGACGCTGGTCGAGGATCTCGAAGCGGTCGCGGCGCGGGTGCTGTTCGTTCACGCCCAGCGCGGTAATTTCGAGGTCTCGGCCTTCGAGGAGTTGGCAGGCAGGATGGCGAGGGCGCGGGTCGTGAGCCGTGACCTGAGCCATCTTTTCCCTCTCGAGGAGCCGTCGACCGTCCTCGACTGGGCCGAGGTGTGTCGCGAAGTCTGAGGCGTCGCCCGGTGAGGGCGACCGAATCATCCACCCCATTGCTGCCGCAGTCGCGCGGCCGCCCTTGGAAGGAATCTCCATGCCCGAGCTGCCCGAACACCCCGAGACCCTGCGACCCGAGCAATTTGCCACCTTCAAGGCGGAGAAGATGGGCAAGGCGACCCTGTTCGAATCCGAGCGCATCCTGGTGGGGCTGAACTGCTTCGAGCCCGGTCAGGATCACGCGCTCCACGCGCATGAGGGGATGGACAAGGTCTACCAGGTACTGGAGGGAAGGGGGACCTTCCTGCTCGAGGATCGCGAATTGCCGATGGAGCCGGGGGTCATGCTGATCGCACCCTCGGGCATCCCCCACGGCATTCGCAATGACGGCGAAACGCGCCTGGTCGTCTCGGCGATCCTGGCTCCCGGGCCGAGCAAGTAGGGGCACCGCCGCGCCCTGTTTCGCTTCGGTGACGACGCCGGGCGGGGATGAGGGTTGAGCGTCGAGACGGTCCGGCCGATGGTTTGTATGATCCCCGGCATCGTGGGTCGCGCCCGACCCCCGACCGAGGCAGCCGATGAATCAGTCGAATCCGCCCAAGGCAGCCGGTCCCGTTTCCGGCCCGGCCCCCGATCCGGATGCGCCTCGCCCTCCGGACTCGCCCTACCTCGAACGATTCGGGGTCAACGCGGCCTGGGTCGAGCAGATCGAGACACAGTATCGGGTCGACGCCCACTCGGTCGATGAGAGCTGGTCGGCCGAGTTCGAAGAGGACCCTGCGCGGAGAGCGACCCCGCTAGAGCGCGCCCCGGCGGCCCCTGCCCCGCCGCCGCCACCAAATTCGCAGAGCGCACAGAGCGCACAGAGCACGTTCACCGGCGCCTCGACTGCTCTGCCCAATGGGCTCGAGGCCACGAGGGCCTCGACTTCACCGCCCACCGACCATGCGACGCTGCTTCATATTGCCGACAAGCACGCCCGGGTGTTGCGCCTGATCCACGCCTACCGCGCGCGCGGCCACCGGATCGCACAGAGCGATCCCCTGGGCGGTCAGTCGACCTATTTCCCCGAACTCGATCCCGCCCACTACGGCTTCGGTAACGAGAACCTCGATCAGCCCTTCATCGCAGGCGACCTGCCTGGAGGCTCGGTCCAGACCCTGCGACAGATCTTGACCCGGCTCGGGCGGACCTATTGTGGGCCGATCGGGGTCGAGTTTACGCACGTCCAGGACCCCGGCCGCAAGGCCTGGCTGCGCGAGGCGATGGAAGAGGGCCAGAACGAGCCGAACCTCGACGACGGGGAGCGGCGGCGGATCCTCGAGAAGCTCGCGGCGGCGGAACTCTTCGAGAGCTTCCTCCACACGAAATTTCTCGGCCAGAAGCGCTTCTCACTCGAGGGCGGAGAATCTTTGATCCCGTTGCTCGACCACATCGTCGAGAACGCGCCCTCTTTCGACATCCGGGAGGTGGTCCTCGGGATGGCCCACCGCGGTCGCCTGAACGTGCTCGCGAATATCCTCGGCAAGAGCTACGAGGCGATCTTCTCGGAGTTCGAGGACTCGCCCGACGTCGACGCGCCCTTCGGTTCGGGGGACGTGAAATACCATAAGGGCTTCTCGAGCGATCGCCGGGTCGAGACGGGGGAGCGGGTCCATCTCACCCTGACCTCGAATCCTTCCCATCTGGAGGCCGTCGACCCGGTGGTCGAGGGACGCACGAAGGCCAAGCAGGTCCGCGCCGGGGACGCGGATGGCGAAACGATCGTCCCCGTCATCATCCATGGGGACGCGGCCTTCGCGGGCCAGGGGATCGTGGCCGAGACGCTCAACCTCTCTCAGCTCGTTGGATATTGCACCGGCGGTACGATCCACCTGATCGTCAATAATCAGATCGGCTACACGACGACGCCGGCCGAAGCGCGTTCCACGCTCTACTGCAGCGACGTCGCGAAGATGATCCAGGTGCCGATCTTCCACGTGAACGGGGATCATCCCGAGGCTGTCATCCACGTGACGAAGCTGGCGATGGCCTATCGCCAGCGCTTCGGCGACGACGTCGTGATCGATCTCGTCTGCTATCGCCGCCACGGTCACAACGAAGGGGACGAGCCGGCCTTCACCCAGCCAAGGCTCTACCGGAAGATCCGCGAAAAGAAATCCGTCGAGACGCTCTACATCGAGAAGCTCGTCTCCAGTGGTCAGATGTCGCTCGCGGAGGCCGAAGAGGTCGAGAAACAGCGGAAGGAGGCGCTCCAGGAAGCCCTGCAGCGAATTCATTCCCGCCCCCCCGGCCCCGACGAGGCCTACGATCCGCGCGGCCCCTGGATCGGCTATTCGAGGACGCGTACGAACGACGCGGTCGAGACCGCAGTGACGGTCGAGCGTCTCGCGGAGATTTCGGAAGGCACGGCCCGCGTGCCGGGCTATTTCAACGTCCACCCGAAGTTGAAGGCGATCCTGGAAGGGCGCGCGCGGAGCGTCCAGGACGGGCGCGGAATCGACTGGGGATTGGGTGAGGCGTTGGCTTTCGGGTCGCTGCTGCTCGAGGGGACCCCTGTTCGGCTCTCGGGGCAGGACTCGTCGCGGGGGACCTTCGCCCACCGACACGCGGTGCTGGTCGACCAGGACTCGGGGGAGGAATACGCGCCCCTGGACCATATCCGCGAGAATCAGGCGCGCTTCGAGGTCTACGACAGTCTGCTCTCGGAGGCGGCCGTGCTCGGGTTCGAATACGGCTACAGCCTCGCCGATCCGTCCTCGCTCGTTCTTTGGGAGGCGCAGTTCGGAGACTTCGTGAACGGCGCACAGGTCATCATCGATCAGTTCATCAGCTCGGCCCACGTGAAGTGGGGGCGGATGAGCGGCCTCGTGATGCTCCTGCCCCATGGTTATGAGGGCCAGGGACCGGAACACTCGAGCGCCCGCGTCGAACGCTTCCTGCAGACCTGCGCCGAGGACAGCATCCAGGTGGTCAATTGCACGAACCCCGCGCAGTATTTTCACGTGCTGCGGCGGCAGATGCTGCGCCCCTATCGCGCGCCGCTCGTCGTTTTCACGCCCAAGAGCCTGCTGCGCCATCCGAAGGCGGCCTCGAGCGTCGAGGAGTTCACGACCGGCCGTTTCCAGACCGTGATCGACGACCCGGTCGCGGGAGCACGGGCGGGTGAGGTCCAGCGGGTGATCGCATGTACGGGGAAGCTCTACTACGACCTGTTCGAAGAGCGAGCAAGGCGCCTCGCGGGTCACGAGCATGAGGTGGCCCTGATCCGGGTCGAGCAACTCTATCCCTGGCCGGAGCTGGAGCTGGCAGAGGTATTCGGTGGCTATGGGGAGGCGGTGGACTGCGTCTGGGCCCAGGAAGAGCCGCGCAATATGGGCGCCTGGACCTTCGTCCGAGACCGGCTGCAGGCGATCGTCGGCGATAAGCGTCGCCTCGAGTGCGCGGGACGTCCGGAGGCGGCGAGTCCGGCGGTCGGGAGTCCGCGGATCCACCGCGCGCAGCTCGCGGCGCTGCTCGACGAGGCGTTCGGGCTGGAGAGCTAGCGCTGCTCCGCGTTCCGTGACGATCGCGTCGACCCCGAAGAGTCGCTTCAGGGCATGTTGACGCAGCGGCCTTCGGAACCGAGAATCCGTCTCCCGCCCCGCCGCTGCTCGGTGCCTTCGCCGCGCGGTCTCGCGCTCTTGGGGTGGCACTGGAGTCGACGCATGGATCTCAGCTACGGCGAAGAAATCGAGTCCTTCCGCGAGGAAGTGAAATCCTTTCTGTCCTCGAATTGGCCCCCGGCGGAAGGGGGTGACAAGGCGGAGCAACTCCAGGCCTTCCGTCTCAAGGCGACCGATGCCGGCTATCTGAACCGTGGCGTGCCGAAGCAATACGGGGGTTCGGAGCAGGCCCCTGACTCGCTGAAGGGGTCCGTGATCGGCGAGGAGTTCCGGCGCGCCCGGGCGCCGATGGAACCGGCGGGGATCGGCACGATGATGCTCGTTCCGACGCTCCTGGACCGGGGCGAGGAATGGCAGAAGGAGAAGTTCGTTCGGGCGACGATCCAGGGCGAACTCGGCTGGTGTCAGGGCTACAGCGAGCCCGGTTCGGGCAGTGATCTTGCGAGCCTGAAGACGAAGGGAGAGCTCGTCGGAGACGAGTGGGTCATCAACGGTCAGAAGATCTGGACGAGTTCGGCGGTCGAAGCCGATTATATGTTCTGTCTCGTGCGGACGGAGCCCGAGGCGAAGAAGCACGCGGGGATCTCCTACCTCCTGATCGACATGAAGCAGCCGGGCATCGACGTCCGCCCCCTCAAGCAGATGACGGGCTCCTCGGAGTTCAACGAAGTCTTTCTCAACGACGTGCGGACGCCGAAGGACTGGATCGTTGGGAACCGCGGGGAGGGCTGGTTGGTCTCGCGCACGACGCTGAAGCACGAGCGGGCGGGAATCGGGGCTGCGGGTCAGTCCGTCGCGCTGCTCCAGGGGCTCGTGGCTCTGGCTCGGGAGCGAAAGCTCAACGGTCGGCCGGCCATCGAGGACACCGAGATCCGACGCAAGCTCGCCGAGTTAGAGGGCTACGTCCGGGCCCATCAATATTCGAGCTACCTGCAGATGACGAAGGATCTGAAGGGCGAGAACCCCGGCGTGATCCAGCTCATGACCAAGATCAACTCGACGAATATGGGCCATATGGTGGCGAAACTGGCGATGGAGATCCTCGGCGACGACGGCTTGGCCGCGCCGAGCTCCGAGGGGCTGATGAGTCTGCGGGGGGGCGACGCGGGGTCGGCGGGCCGGTGGATCTCTCAGTATATGTCGTCGCTCGGGGTCGCGATCGCAGGTGGGACCGCCAACGTCCAGCGCAACGTGATCGCGGAGCGTGGCTTTGGTTTGCCCCGTGATGCCGCGGCCAACAAGAGCAGCAAGTAGGAGAACGCCGAGATGGACTTCGATCTTTCCGACGAACAGCGCCTCCTACAGGAGACGGTCCAGCAATTCCTCGAGAACGAGTGCCCGATGGCACGTCTACGCGAGCTCTTCGACGATGAGACCGGCTACGACGCCGTGCTCTGGAAGGGGTTGGCCGAGCTCGGTCTGGCGGGCATCCATCTTCCGGGAGAATACGGGGGCAGCGAGCTCGAGATCCTGGATCTCGCGGTGGTTTCCGAGACCCTCGGCGCGCTCGCGGCACCGGTTCCCTTCCTGTCGCATTCGCTCGCGACCGAGGCGATCGTGGCCGGCGGGAGCGAAGCGCAGCAGGCCCGGCTGCTCCCGGATTGCGCGAGCGGAGAGCGGCTCGCGACCGTGGCCTTCGCCGAAGAAGGCGGCGCCTGGTTGCCGGAGCAGTGGACCCTCGACGTCTCGGAGGGGACGGTCTCCGGGACGAAGGAGATCGTCGAGTTCGGCGAGCAGGCCGATGCTTTTGTCGTCGGTCTGGCCGGGGGGCGGTTGGGGGTCGTGGAACGGAGCGCGAGCGGCGTCGAAATTCAGCGCGTCGAAGGTGCGGACCGCACTCGCCGGATCGCCAGAGTGAGCTTCGATGCCAGCCCGATCGAGGTGCTGGAGCGGAGCGGGCCCGAATCGGCGGCCCGCGTGGTCGACGTCGGTCTCGTCTTGCTCGCGGCCGACGCTTTCGGGGGCGCTCGGCGCCTGGTGGACATGAGCGTCGAATACGCGAAGAGCCGAGAACAGTTTGGCGTCACGATCGGCCATTTTCAGGCGCTCAAGCACCAGCTCGCGAATATGGCGATCGAGATCGAGCCCGCTCGCGCGCTCTATTGGTATGCGGCGCACGCGGTCGACCACGTTGCAGACGACGCAACGCGCACGGCGGCGATCGCGAAGAGCCATGTCTGCGATCGATACTCGCAGATCGCCCGCGACGCGACCGAAGCCCACGGCGGCATCGGCTATACCTGGGAGGGCGATACCCAGATCTGGTTCAAGCGCGCGATGTTCGACCGCGTCTTCCTCGGGACGCCTCGCGTTCACCAGGATCGGGCGGCCGAGCTGGCGGGCTGGTAGCGAAGGCCGAATCCGTATCGGTCGCACGCACACGGAGTGTGCGCATCCGGTTGATCGCCGCGGCGACTTCGAAACGCCGTGGGCGAGCGAGCGCGCCTGGGTGGCGGCCGGCTCGATGGAACGGGTCGAGCCCGTCGAGCCCCTCTTGTTCAAAGAAGCGATCGAGCGCGTCGAGGATCTCGACGAGGGATCGCTCGCCGTCGCTCCAGCGCGTCGCGATCCGATGGAGCGCTCCCGCGATGGCGCGCGTTTGGCTCGGATCGAAGAGCTGTTCGACGCTTCGCAGGTCGATCTCTGTGGCGCCGTAGACGATCTCCTCCCGACCTCGGCTCGTCAGCTTGACCTCCTTGCGGCCTCGGCGCGCATCGAAGCTCGACGCCAGTGGGATCCGCGGGCGTGGGCTGCGGAGAGGCTCGGTGGGTCGAGGGCGTGCGGCGTCTGTTCTCGGCGGGGCGATCTCGCGTGCGCGTGCGGTCACATCGACGGGCTGATAGGCCTTGAGTTCGATCACGGCGTCCGCCACGTCGAAATAGTCTCCCGACCCGCCCATGACGAGCACGGTCGAGACGCCGAGTACGTCGTAGAGGGCTCGGACGCGATCGACGAAGGGCGTGATGGGCTCGTCTGCGGGGTGGATCAGCGCCTGCATCCGCGCGTCGCGAATCATGAAGTTGGTCGCGGAGGTGTCTTCGTCGAGGAGCAGGCCGGTCGCGCCGACCTCGATCGCTTCAGCGATATTCGCCGCCTGGCTCGTGCTGCCGCTCGCGTCGGGCGTCGAGAAGGAGCGGGTGTCGCGGGGCGCCGACTCTCCGGGGCGGATCGGGAGATGGTCGATGAAGTTCTGGATGTCGACGCTCGTGACCGCGCGCCCATCCTCGGCGCGAATCTTGACCATCCCGGGGTCGGTCACGACGGTCTCGCGGCCGTCCCCTGGCACGTGGGGGACGACGGCGCGTTCGAGCGCGCGCAGCAGGGTCGACTTCCCGTGATAGCCCCCGCCCACGAGGAGCACGACGCCGCGCGGCACGCCCATGCCCCGCCAACATCGGCCCTCGCTGCCCGCGTCGGCATGGGGCACCTCGAACTCGACCGCAAAGGCGTCGGGCACGTCGAAGGGCCGTGTCTTCTGGCGTTCCATGGGCCGCTCGCTCGCCCCGCTCTCGCGTGGCAGGAGCGCGCCTTCCCCCACGAAGGCCACGAGGCCGCGCTCGGCGAGGCGGTCGCGGACCCACTCCTGATTTTCGACGCAGTCGACGAAGTGCTCGAGGGACTCGTCGTCCGCGTCGGTGCGGTCGATCCAGGCACGGGTCGTGATCTCGGGTAGGTCTTGGGTCAACAGTCGAGCAGCCGCTCGCCCCATCGCGCGGCGTCCGGCCGCGGGCAAGCCCACCTCGATCCGCGCCTCGACCCAGCTGTCGCCAAACACGACGGCCGTTCGTTCGAGCACTTCGGGGCCGCCGGCGTCGATCGCGACGAGGCCGCCTTTCCCCGTGCCGCTGCGCGGGGGCGAGACGTCGCGGATCGCGTCGCGGAAGGCGCGGGCGAGCCAGCTGGCGGCCGCCACAAGGCGCGTTCGGTGGGTCAGGACCGACTCGGGCAAGACCGCGACCTCGAGGTCGACCCGGACGCGCAGCTTGGAGGGGGCGGCGAAGGGGTCCGACTGCACCCGGTCGACGAAGAGGGTGAACTCGTTGAAGGTCCACGCGCCTTCGATGTCGCGATAGGCCTTATAACCGCGGCCATCGAGACGCTCCAGGGTATGGGCGAGCTGTGCGGAGTCGGACAAGGGGAGGTCTCTCCTGGGGCTGGGGCGATGCTTGGGGACGCAGGGCTCGCTCGCGCCCGAGTCTAGGACGTGTCAGGGGATCGGGCTGCGCGGGGGAGGGCCGAAGCGGGTAGACTGGGAGAAACGATGGGTCGGATGTTTCTTGCGAGATCAGGAGGAAACGGATGCAACCTCGAATCCTCGAGATCGGGAGCGAGTGGCGTGCGAGCGATGTTGCAGACGAAGAGGTCTGGACGGAACGGCTCGATGCAGCGGAGCGCGAGGAGATCGATGTCGCGCTCCGCACGGCCCTCGCCCGGTCCGAAGACGTCCTGGAGATCGGTCGGGATGACTTCCCCCTCCCGAATTTGAGCCATCGCCTGGCGGGGATCGAGCGGGAACTGATCGACGGTCGGGGCTTCGTCCGGCTGCGCGGCGTCGAACGGGACCAGTATTCACAGACCGAGATGGAGATGATCTACTGGGGGCTGGGGACCCACCTCGGTCACCCGTGGCCCCAGAATAAGAAGGGTCACGTGCTGGGCGACGTCACGGATTACGGGGGGGATCCCCAGGACCCGAATACGCGGGGATATCAGATCGGTGGCGCAGCGCTGCCCTTCCATTGTGACGGGTCGGACCTGGTGGGGCTCTTGTGTCTGGATGATGGCCTCGAGGGCGGGTTATCCGGTGTCGCGAACTCGGTGGCGATCCACAATGTGCTGGTCGAGGAGTCGCCCGAGCTCGCTGCGGAACTCTACGCGCCCCAACCCTACGATTTCAGGGGGGAGCAGCCCCGGGACGGGAAGCCCTTTTACTCGATGCCGGTCTTTACGGATTGGGGGGACCGGCTCTTCGTCCGCTGTATCCCGCCCTATATCCTCGCTTCGCAACGACACGAGTCCGCGCCGCGGCTCACGCCGCTCGCGAAGCAGGCGCTGGCGCGGGTCGTGGCGCTGGCCGACGACCCGGACTTCCACGTCCACATGGAGCTGCACCCCGGTGACATTCAGTTCATCAATAACTATCACGTGATGCACGGGCGCACGGCCTACCGGGACGAGCGCGCTTCCGGTCGGATACGCCACCTCAAGCGGCTCTGGCTCGAGACATCGGTCCTCGAGGACCGGCCGCCTCATTTCGCCAATAGCGCCCAGTCGCATTGGAACGCGAACCGGAGCGCGAGTCGGATGCAGGTCGGTTAAGCCTCGCTCCGAAGCGCTAGAGAGCGAGTTCGAGCTGGTTGCCGCCTGGACGCCGAAAGGCGGCGGTCGAGAGCGGGGGATGCGGGCGGTCGAGGCCATGTCGGCGGGCCATGAGCCGAAAGAGGTCCTCGATCTGCTCGGCGAAGCGCCCCTCGCCTTCGAGTCGAGTGCCGAAGCGCGGGTCGTTGAGTCGGCCGCCGCGGAGTGATTCGATTCGATGGAGCACCTTGTCGCGTCGTAGCGGTCGGTGGCTGAGGAGCCAGTCGTCGAAGAGGTCCCGGAGTCCGTGGGGCAGCCGAAGGATGATCTTGCCCGCACGCTGGGCGCCTGCAGAGGCCGCGGCGGCGAGCAAGGCGGGGATCTCCGAGTCGGTCAGGCCTGGGATGATCGGGGCGATGTTGACGCCGACCGGCAGGCCCGCCTCCGCCAGACGTTCGACCGCGCGGAGCCGCTCGTGTGGCGCCGAGGCGCGTGGCTCGAGGTCGCGCTGGAGCGCGGCGTCCAGGGTCGTGAGGCTGATGTCGATCGAGACGGCCTGGACCTCGTGTAGACGGAGGAAGAGGTCGATGTCCCGGGTCACGAGTGCGTTCTTGGTGATCACAGCGAGAGGGTTGCGAAACTCTGCGAAGACCTCGACACAGCGTCGGGTCAACTCCAGCCCCCGCTCCAGGGGTTGGTAGGCATCGGTCACGCCCGAGAGCGCGACGACCTGGGGCTTCCAGCGGGCGGCGGCGAGCTCCTCGCGCAGCCGCTCGGGCGCGTGCTCCTTGACGAGGATTTTCGTTTCGAAGTCGAGCCCGGCCGAATACCCGAGGTATTCGTGGGTCGGTCTCGCATAACAATATGCGCATCCGTGTTCACACCCACGATAGGGATTGAGGCTCGCGTCGAAGGGGATGTCCGGGCTCTTGTTGTACGTCAGCGCCGAGCGTGTCGGGTCGGGGAGGGTTTGTGTGGGTGGGTGCGTTCGGCTCTGGGTGCGGGCGGGCGCTTCGAGATCGGGTTCGAGCCATGTTCTCTCGAAGCGTCCCGTCGGGTTGGTACGGGCTCCACGGCCTTTTCGGGCTGGTCTCAGCGCGCTGGGTTCGAGTTCCCGGAGCCGGTTGGCGCGTCGTAATTTCGGGGCGGGGGTTGCTCGAGTGCCGGACGGCGTTGATTTCATGAGGCGAAAATAAAGCGAAATCAAAGACCTGGCAAGCAGGCTCCGCCCCGCGCGGTTGAGTCTATTTGAGGGGCGGGTCCGGGTCGGCCTCGAGCAGGTAGGCCACCAGCTCGCCCTCGGCGTAACGCTGAAGCCTTCGGGCGAGGCGGATGCGTTCGGCCACCTGGCGCAGGACGCGGTCCCCCGCCACGAGGGGGTGGGCCGCAAAGAAGCTTGCGATCTCCTCGGCTTGGCTCACCGGCAGCGCGGTCGCCGTCTCGGCGGCGAGGCGAGCGAGGAGGATCGGAGGCATCTCTCGTTCCAGCCTGGGCCAGACACGTCGCAGGTGGTCCCAGGTGGCTTCCGCCTGGCCAGGGCTCCCGAGCAGCAGCATGAATAGGCTCGCGCGGTCGACGGCGGGGGCAAGCGTGGCGTCGAGACAGGCTCGGAGACTGCGCTTTAGGAGCGGGGGGTCTTCGAAGCCGGCGAGGGCGAAGAGGGCTCGTCGTCGGGTCTGGGGCGTCGTCGCTTTTCGGGCGACCTCGAGTAGGGGCGAGTGCAGGCGGGCGTCCCCGGAGTGGGCGGCGATGCGTAGGATCAGATCCGCTCCGTCGATGGGGAGGGGGGTCCCCGAGGAGAGGTGCCGGGCGGCGAGCACGCGGCAGGACTCGACCCATTTCTTGGAGCGGCCGAGGGCTCCAACGATCCAGAGCAGGCGCGCGCGTCGGCGGCGACGGAGTGGGTCTCCCGAGACGCTTGGCGAGTTCGGGAGGGCATCGAGCGCCGGCTCGAAATGCCGGACGATCCAGGCCCGAAGACGCTCGGTCGTGTCCTGGCCCGCGTCGCGCGCCAGCTGCTGCAGCAGCTCCGTCAGCACGCGCTCGACGGCGAGCAGGACGTCGGGATCTTCTTCTTCGTTTGCGGCGGCGAGGAGGTCGAGGAGGTCGGAGAGTCCTGCGCGCCCCGCGCGCACGAGTGCCCACTGGTGGCCGACGAGTCCGATCCGTTCGACGGGCGCAAGGCGCGGGAGCGCCTGGATCAGGTCGGGCCACGCCGCCTGGCCATGGTCGACGCGGAAGAAGCCGGCCTCTTCGGCATTGGCGTAGAGCGCCCCGGACTCGGTGCCGGGTAGGGAGAGCGGCTCGCGCCGCCGCGTCAGAAGTGTGCGCGCGAGTCGTCGGGGCCCTTTTTGCGCGAGCGGTCGGCCGATCCAGGGGGTGGCCCAGGTTGGGCTCCGATCCGGCGCGCGTCCCGGTAATAGGAGGAAACGCTCCTGAGCCAAATGGTTGCGGCCTCCGCGGCCCCTTTCGACCCGAACCAGGGGGAAGCCGGTCCGGGTGGTCCAGGGCGAGACGATCCGCTCGATGGGAAGGGAAGTGGTCTCCTCGAGGGCGCGCCAAAGATCGCTCGCGGTGGCGATGCCTTCCTTGTGTTGGCGGATATAGCGGCGGACGCCGTCGCGGAAGGGGCGCGCACCGACGTAGCGCTCGAGCATCCGCAGTACGGAGGCGCCCTTTGCGTAGGTGATCGCGTCGAAATTCTCCTGGGCTTCGTCGGCCGTGCGGACGGGCGGCGCGATCGGGTGGCTGCTCGCGAGGGCATCGAGTTCGAGGGCGTTCTCGCGACGGGCGATGAACTCGTGCCAGATGCGGAACGAGGGCTCCCAGTCGTCGACGATCACGTAGGCCATCCAGGTCGCAAAGGACTCGTTCAGCCACAGGTCATTCCACCATGCCATCGTGACGAGATTGCCGAACCACATATGCGCGAGCTCGTGGGCGATGGTCTCGGCGGCCCGCGTGCGGTCTTCGACGCTGGCTTCCTTCTCGTCGAGGAGAAGCACCGAATCGCGGAAGAAGACGGCGCCGGCGTTCTCCATCGCGCCGAACGCGAAGTCGGGTAGAGCGAGGAGGTCGAGCTTTGGATAAGGATGCGCGAGGCCGAACCATTTTTCGAGGCGGTCGAGGCTCTCCACCGCCGCGCGAAGCGCAAAACGACCCAAGGTCTGGCGACCGGGCAGGGTGTAGACACGGATGGGCGTCTTCCCCGCGACCCGGGGTCGAGAGGCACGAAAGGGACCGACCGCCACGGCCACGAGATAGGCCGACAGTGGGGGCGTGGTTGCGAATGTCGTGGTCCGATGGCCCTCGCTCGGCCTCGAACGTTTCTGGACCGGCGCGTTGGAGAGCACCGTCTGATCGCTGGGGGCGGTCACCTCGATCGTGTAGCGGGCCTTGATGCCGGGCTCGTCGAAGGCAGGGAAGACA
>Ga0315326_10001323_pt1 | contig 12774 bp, 12 predicted proteins | sample M180m32315metaG_FD_203457 | JGI IMG/M metagenome (GOLD analysis project Ga0315326, IMG submission 203457) | Ammonia-oxidizing marine archaeal communities from Monterey Bay, California, United States - M1 80m 32315 | ecosystem: Environmental > Aquatic > Marine > Coastal | place: USA: California... | reverse complement strand
CCGGTCTGGTTATGGCATTGGGAGGTATGATTGGTGCACAAATCGGGCCTCACTTATTGCAACATTTATCAGACCAGAATTATAAGCGCATATTCTCTGTGCTTCTAATCCTTACAGCGATTTGGCTGTTCGCTAGTTCCTTCAATAGCTCTAAGGGCTAGTTAAGGCAAGTCCCCGCGAACAAGCCGAACGGCGAAGGGGCCTTCTCCAAATTTGTTGATCCAACTGGAACGCCCCTTAACCAGACTGAACATCATTGCACGTTCACCATTGACCGTGTCTGTCCAAGTGCAATCTGCACCTTTGGGTTCAAACTCATTGGGGATATGGATTTCATTATTCCCAAAATCTCGTTGGCTGAAGCTTTTGTCAAATATAGTTTTAACATCTTCTAACTTCGGGACTCTCCAATCGTTAAATCCTCCAAAATTTTCCGCATTTTTTTCTTCGGCAAATTTCATGGCTTTCTCCAGATGAATCCATTTTCCGGTTAGTTGTCTTGAATCTTTTTTAAACCAGGTCAGCTTGGTTTGGCTGTCGGTGATGGTGTCATTTCCATTGTCTATGAATCTTGACATGGTTAACCTCGTGAAAGTTTATTGTCAAAGTAATTATAACAGAAAATCGATTTGCTTAGAGAGGGTGCAGAAATAGAAGAGTAACAAAAAAAGCCGATAGAACAAATGTTCTATCGGCTTTTTACCTCAATTGAGGATTGAAACTTTTTAATTCTTTATTTGACTGACTGATTCATTGTTTTGTGGTCTACTTCACAATCAGCTTGAGAAACCAGATTTTCTTCCATGTAACCCTTACGACTAATATTCATTTGCTTAAAATATGAGTCGTCAGAGTTGTCACCACGACAGTCTCCTGGAACCAAGCCAACAACAACGCCTGTATCTTCTACAGTTTTCCATTGTTTCCAAGACTGCTCGGTCTGTGAAGAGCCAAACTGGTAGTCAGATCCAACCGCAGTTACAGAACTACGAGATCTTGCTGCACCAGAAGCCAAGTTAAGTGCGTTGGTCAATGCTCTGTCTTGGGCGCCCATTTGCATCATGGTCTGGCCAACTCCAGTTACACTGGGATGATTACTCTGGTAATACTGCCCAGGAATCGTCTCGTCCGCGCTGGCATTCAATGCCGTGAAACCAACAAATGCAGATACTGCTAAGAATAAGATTACTTTTTTCATTACTTCCTCCCCTACAGGATGAAATTGGAATAAATTCTACATAATAGTAACGATTTGTTTTTTGTTAGGATATAAGGTAAAAGCTGATTTTTATATAAGCTTTAGTCCTTTATCTTATGTCTTATTTTCTTCCTATTAATTTTTAGTATGGATAATTTTATTGGAAAGGAATCTTTATTTTTATTATTTTAGAAGATTAATATTAGGTGTTTAGATTTAATATTTATAGTCTAAATACCTAATATCGTGTTGTGGGGTTATAAAGATGGTTAATTTGGCGAGGAGAACTCTATGCCTTGAAAGCTATAATTTAGATAAAACGGGTTAGGGATAGAGAAGAAGCCATTGTCGAAAGGCGGGCCGTATGTCTCGGCAATCACTTTTTTGTAATCATGCGGGCTTTCCTCGCACGACCTGAAAAAGCACCAGCGAAAATGAATAGAGTGTCTCTTGTCTCTTTTAAGGACGATACCGAATATATCCTTTTCATTGAAAAAAAACTGCAATATGAATGCTTCGTGGATGACCTGATAGGTTTTGTTGCGCGGGAGTTTAGAGATTTCTATTGGGTTTTGAACGATGATACCTGTGTCGGGGTGAGCTTTCAGGGAAATTTTTTTAATGGCCCATAAGCTTGGTGGGAATAGATTGGGTAGAGAGAGAAATAGAAAAGTTGTGTACAGTGTTGTTTTAATTAAAGAGGAGGAGCCTTTTTTGCGCATAGAGAAAAAACCAATATGGTATAGACACCAAATTTTAATCGAATAAGGAATTAAAATGCAAAAAAAAACCGGTAAGGCAATTTGCCCTACCGGCTTTATTCTTCTTAAAAAGGATTTAATTCTGTAAGCTTTTTTTTACTTTATGGTGGGGTGATAGCCCTCACATTGAGACTGAGAAACCAGGTTTTCTTTCATATAACCACCACGATTCTGGTTCATTTGTTTTCGATAGCTGTCGTCTGAGTTATCACCACGACAGTCACCAGGGACTAGCCCAACAACGACACCTGCATCTTCTACAGACTTCCATTGTTTCCATGATTGCTCAGATTGAGAAGAGCCGAATTGGTAGTCAACTCCAACTGAGCTTACTGAGCTACGAGATTTTCCTGCTCCAGAAGCCAGGTTGACCGCATTGGTCAATGATCTGCTTCTTGCGCCCATTTGCATCATAGTCTGACCAACACCCATAACGCTTTGGTCTTGCTGTGCATATGAACCAGGAACAACATCATCCGCTACAGCCACGGAACCCATTGATATAAAGCCTACAAAAGCACTTACTGCTACAAAAAAAATTGTCTTTTTCATTACTCGCCTCCCCAGCAAATGATTGGAAATAAAACCTTTAAACTATACCGCTGAACAAAAAGAATTGATTCTTGTAATGAAAGAACCAAGTGATAAGTAGTTATCCGTATATCCTATGCTTAGTACTGATATATCCTACTTTTATATTAAGTTAAATAATTTACCTTAAATCAGAATCTATAACCTTATTGGTCGTTTGTCAATAAAAAATCGTACTTTATGCGAATTGGAGAAAGTAATTATAGGTAAAAATTTAGAATGGAAAATAAACAGCAATTAAAATATTTAAATTTGCGTGGTTTTATAGGCTTTGAGTTTAAATTTGCGGCAAATCCTTACAGCAAACTACATGATTTAAATGATTGGATTGTACCCTTTGCTTAGATAATAAAGTTTGGGTCTAAGCCATTTTTTTTGTGCTTAATGCAAAACTGGATTAATGTATTTAAATTCGTATAATGGAAGAAAATAGCGAAGTGAGTGATTAACAAGTTAGATTTAATTTTTTTTATGACATCAAAAAGACTTTTTACGCTGGAAGAAGCGAATGCTCTTATTCCACAACTGCTAAACTTAGTCCCTGAAATTCAAAAGCTATCAGGTTCAATGGATCATGATTTTCCCGACATCCATAATGCACGAGAAAAAGCAAAGTGGAATGGTGGGAGCCCACAAGGAACTCGTTATCTGAATGTAATTTTAAAATATAGCCATTTGATTCAGGAAATTGAATCTATTGGGTGTGAGATCAAAGGAGTTCGTGAAGGTTTGATAGACTTCCCGTCTATCCGGGAAGGCCGTGAGGTATATCTTTGCTGGAGAATGCCTGAAACAGAGATCAGTTTCTGGCATGGTTTAGATGCAGGTTTTTCCGGACGCCAGCCTATTTAGCTTTCTTCGAGCCCTCTGCAAAAATTTTTCTGATCTGCTGAACAATTTTTGTGTTTCCCACAATGGCGCTTCCTTCTTCAATGCTGGCTTTATTTCCAGAGAAGTTTGCGAATCGGCCACCGGCCTCCTCGACAAGTATTTTACAGGGAGCGTAGTCCCATATTTTTGCAAGGGGGTCTACCATGACATCCACGACACCGCGCACTGCCATTAGGTGCCCAAATGCGTCCGAATAGGTCCTCACAATTCCGGCTTCTTGGTTAAGTCGGTTGTAAAGGAAGGTGCATTTCTCACTACGAAAACAATAATGGTCCGCAACTGCGACAAAAGCCCCCTTTAGGCGTGGTTGTGTAGAGACTTTGAGAGGCTTCCCATTTGAGAAGGAGCCTTTTCCCTTTACGGCCCAGGCAGTTTCACCTAAAGCTGGAAGTTCGATGATACCCAATACGGGTTTGCCTTTGTGAAGAAGTGCTATCATGCAGGCGAAAAGAGGCAAGCCTCTTATGAATGAACGGGTTCCATCTATAGGGTCAATAGTCCATACCCATTCGGCATCGGGACTATGGTTTCCAAACTCTTCTCCAATGATTCCGTGTTCGGGGAAATTTTGCGATATTTTTTTTCGCAGAATTTCTTCGGCTTTCCGATCGGCGATTGTGACGGGGCTCTGATCCGCCTTAAGGTCTATGGAATATTGTCCACGATACCATTTTAGGACTTCTGTCTTTGCGGGTTTCATAAAGGATAATGCGATGTCTTTAACTTCAAGTAAATTCATGGCTGTAATAACCTTATATTAAAAGCTCAAAAAAAGAAGATGGAATATGTCAGTTAGTAACTTGCAATTGCTCTTTCTAGCCAGTAAACAGCTAGCTCGTTTTAACATTTTTTTCTATTTACTTGCCTAGATAGAGAGTAGGGAGAATAACGTTGCTTTAATCGCTGTTTAAATTATAATTTAGTATTTGAGAAATTTATCGCTTCAATTAACGGGATTAAAAATAACGGGATTAAAAAAATGCGTGAGAAGAATCTAATGATCGCGATTATATGCTGTTTCGCGATAACCGTTCTATTTTTGCTGGTCATCATTTGGGAGATAAAAAAATCTATTGACCATGATGAGAGAGTACAACAAATATCCAAAAAAGCCAATGATGTGGAAGTTGCTGATAACCGAGATTTTAGTATTTATGAAACTCTAGTCGGGGATGACGAGCGGGAAATGATTCTTGTTCCTGAAGGTATTTTCTCGCGTGGGTCCGACTCTGGTGGCTTCGACGAAAAGCCTATGCAGGAAATTTATCTAGACGCTTTTTATGTGGATAAGTTTGAGGTGAGCGTGGAGGCATATAATAAGTATCGAAAGGCTGCTAATTACGTAGAACCATCTGTCCCATTTTTTCCAGGAGACAGTGAAGTAATGAAAGTTCCTAGTCATGCTGTAGTCGGAGTTTCCTGGCATGATGCGGTCAACTACTGTACTTGGGCTGGCAAACGTCTTTTGACAGAAGCTGAGTGGGAGAAAGCTGCACGTGGGACTCACGGCTTAGAATTTCCTTGGGGAAATAAAGTCCTACCAAAGCGGGCTAACTTTGCCGGGACTGGTGATGGTTACCCGTATATGGCGCCAGTGGGGAAATATCCTATGGGGCGAAGCGTTTATGGTGTCTATGATATGGCAGGTAACGTCTCTGAATGGGTTGATGACTTCTATGACCAGTTTTATTATAAGTCTGCGCCAATGATGAATCCGACTGGTCCAGAGAATAAAAAAAATCGCGTCTTCCGCGGTGGTTCCTGGGATGCGAGAAGCGTGGATATCAGAACCGCAAAACGTTTTGCTGCTACGCCTGGGAGAAAGGATGGCATTCTGGGTTTTCGTTGTGGTCGTTCAAAAGATTCTAAATAGCCGAAAATATCCAATAGCCCTCGGAGTATAAAGCTATTGCAAACTACCAGCGAGCCTAGCGACACCCTAGTTAAGGGGGGCCATCCGCCCCGAACTTGGATCTTCCTGTTTTTTTTCATTTCTGGCGCAACCGGTCTGATCTATGAGGTGGTTTGGACTCGTTTGCTAACGCTGGTGATGGGTAACACCCACTATTCTATTTCCACTGTTTTGACCGCATTTATGGGGGGGCTTGCCTTGGGTAGTTATGCTGGGGGCAAGTTGATTGATAGGAAGTTTAACCCCCTAAATGCCTATGCTTTTCTGGAAGCGGGAATCGGTTTGTATTGTTTGCTCATCCCAAGCCTGATTGATCTTGTTTTCCCTGTATTTAAATGGATTTATCTCAACTTTGGAGACTCTTACACTCAAGCGAGTCTGGCTCGTTTTCTGGTTTGTGTCACCATTTTAGTCCTTCCCGCCACTTTCATGGGTGCGACCCTGCCAGTACTCAGTAAATACATTTCTAAGAATGAAACACTTATAGGAAAAGATGTGGGGACTTTGTATTCCATAAATACCTTTGGTGCCGTTTTTGGAGCTTGGGCATCGGCATTTATTTTCATGCGTCTTTGGGGAGTTCAATCCACTATTTGGATGGCAGCTCTGCTGAACCTTGCGATTTCTGCTGTTATATTTTTAGTCTTTAGACCGCCTCTAAAAGATAAAGGCCATGATGTAGAGGAATATGTGCTTTCGACTTTGGAAAAAAGAGAAAAATTAATTCTCTTGAGTTTTGGGGTTTCGGGCATGGTAGCTCTCGTTTATCAGGTTACCTGGAACCGTATTTTTTCACTCTTACTCGGATCTTCTGTTTATGCCTTCAGCCTGATTCTAACTGTCTTTATTTTGGGACTTGCTTTTGGAACGGTCAGTTTTGCCCGGCTCCTTTCCAAGTTTAGTGATTTAATGAAAGTGTATGGGATAACGCAGTTAGTAATAGGCCTATTTGCTCTTTCAATCATTCCTTTGTTTGGTCAAATCCCTTTTGCGAACCGTTGGATTTATGAAAACTGGGGGTTGCAGTTTGAGTCCGTTCAACTAGCCAATTTCCTGGTTATTTTTAGCTTAATTTTTATTCCCACTTTTTTTATGGGAGCCCAGTTTCCTTTGGTCATTAAACTGACCGCTCGAAAGCTTGAGACTTTAGGTCATCATGTTGGTCGAGCTTATGCCTTTAACACCATTGGTGCCATAGCGGGGTCATTTGTTGCGGGATTTATTTTGATACCAGAGTTGGGGCTACAGACCACGCTTATAAGCGGAGTTTTTCTAAATATTTTGCTTGGAATAGGCATACTTGCCTTGGGATCTAAACTAAAATTTAATACGAAGATTTATGCTCTTCCTTTGGTTTTAATGTTTTCTATATTGATGGCAAAATCAATAGGCCCCTGGGACAAGTCTGTAATTTCCAGTGGTTCCTTCATGCCTTACCGAATTGCTGACCTTAAAGAAGCGGAATTAAAAAAAACTAAGATTCTTTTTTTTAAGGAAGGAATGCACACTACTGTTACTACTGAGCTTTCCGTATCGGGGAATATTTTTTTACGTGTAAATGGAAAGACCGATGCCTCATTGGCTCTCGATATGAGAACACAATTGCTTTCCGGTTATTTACCGATGCTGTTCCATTCTGACCCTAAATCTGCTCTAGTAATTGGGCAGGGAAGCGGGATTACTTTGGGGGCGGTAGAACAGTTTCCTGTTAAAAAAATCAATCTTGTTGAGATTTCCCCGTCGGTTATTGAGGGGTCCCATTTTTTTGATCCTTTTAATCACCATGCTCTGGATGACGGAAGAGTAACACTTAAACTTGAAGATGGTCGCAACCATATAGCTCTGTCTAACGACACCTATGATGTCATTGTCTCCGAACCTTCTAACCCTTGGATTTCTGGAGTTGGGGCTTTATTCACCGTGAACTTTTTCGAGCTTTTGAAGAAGCGGCTAAACCCGGGCGGGGTGGCATGCATTTGGGTTCATACTAACATGTCACCGGATAGCTTTAAATCGATCATTCGGTCATTCAGCAAGGAGTTCCCTTTTGTCAGTATGTGGGAGTCTATAGCAGGTGACGACTATCTACTGATTGGGTCTGAGAAAGAATATGGTTTGTCTTACGAGAAGGCCCATAAATATTTGTCGAATGAAGTTGTCGGGCGAGACTTGCAGCGAATTGGGATTAACAATGTTCCGGATCTATTAAGCTTAATGATTATGTCTCGAGAGAAATTGCTTGAGTTTAGCAACTTGGCACCCTTGCATACCGATGACAATTCTTTACTTGAATTCAACGCTCCAGAATATGTTTATAAAGATGAGAGGGCTGTTTTGGTCAGACAATTGACACCTTTTATAAAGTTGGTTCCAAATTTTGTAACTTTCATCGATACTGGTGTTCGTGAAAAGGTGATGGAAAGACTTGTGAAGCTGGAAAGATCTGAAAGTCAGATTGAAGATATTAAGAATAAGGCGAGTTTAGAGAGACTTTTAGACCAAGCTTTAGAAGCCTTCAATGTTGGAGATATCAGTGGGGCTTTGCAAAGCTACAAGCAGATATTGGAATTAGACTCTGAACATATAATGACCTATTACAACATGGCCAATATTTATCTCGAGCTTAAGTTGATGGATCAGGCCGAGTCTTTTTATCGAAGAACTCTTGAGATCAATCCTTTCTATCTATTTGGTTCGATTGGTTTGGCCAAGTTGTATGTGTTTTCTGATCAACCCGAAAGAGCTATTGAAGTTTTGCGTGATACTTTAAAATGGTATAGAGGGGATAAGGAAGTGAGCTTATATCTTGGTTTGGCATATGCTTTCAAAAAGGACAGCCAAAAAGCTATTGAGGAGTTAAAACAATCTTTGCAATGGGATCCAACTTTCCCACCCGCTCATTATTATCTAGGGGTTCAGTATCAATCCTGGAATCCTAAATTGGCCAAAAAACACTTAAAGAGATTTTTGAAGCTTGTTTCATTGCAGCCTGGTTATGAGAATCTGCAGCCGGGTGCGGAAAAAATATTAAGTAAACTTTAAATATAAAACTGGTATACTATCGTACAATACTACTTTTGGTCGATGACCCTGCCGTAAAAATTCCTAGTAACCTGAATTGAAAATCTAATGCCTGGAAAAATTAAAGCCCTATGGTACCTTTGTATAGTCATTATCGTTGTTGGTTTTATAATGCTAGCAGCCAAAGGTAAAATGGATGAAGCTCGCGAGCACTCAGAAGTTGCATCCAAGGTGGCGACGGACAAACAAAAGGAAATAGATAAAAAAACAGTTAAAATAGATCCTGTCAAATTGGTTCGTGAGCTGAATGCGCTGGGTAAATACCAAGAAGCTGTGGAGATAGCTCGTAAAGCAGGCGAAAGAAACCCCGATCATGCTCAGATCCAAACTTGGTGGGGGATTTCTCTTGTTAAGTCGAATAAACGGGAAGAGGCCATCAAGCATTTTATTCTAGCTGCTAAAAAAGATCCTACAGATGAGAAAGCTCATTTGTATTGGGGGTTGACTCTGGCCATGGATAAGAAATTTGAAGATGCAATTGGTCACTATAGAATAGTTTTAGAGATCAACCCGGAACATAGCAATGCTTATGCCTACTGGGGAGCTTCTCTTAGTGCGATGGAAAGATTGCCTGAGGCTGTTTCTAAGCTGGAAGAGAGTTTGACATTAAACCGGTTTAACAGCCAGGCTTATGACATCCTGATAGATGTTCTTTATAGACAAAAACAATATGAGCGTGCGTGGGACATGGTTCATAAAGCGCGTTCCGGTAATGTTTCTCTACAACAGAACTCTTTAGACAGGTTATCGAAAGTTTCCCCTGAACCTGCAGATAAAAAATAAAATATCCAGTTTGTTAAAGTTACTGTTTAATCATTAGTGTGGTAAATTTTATTTCTGTAGCTTTTATTGTATACAAAAAAAAATTCTGCTATGTAGTATTTGTAAACTTGATACTCTAGTGTATGATTGTTAAATTTGCTATTCTTATGTATAGGTAGGTTGGGGCATATAAAGGTTTTTTTATATGAAGTCGTTTTAATAAATTCAGGTATACATCTATGATGAATATAAATAAATCTGTAAAGATAGAGCTAGGAACTTTGATGATTGGTTTCTTGTTGTTGCTTTTACTTTCCTCCTTGTCATGGGCTGAAAATCCTGAGCCTACGGAACCTATGATGCCCTGGTGGGATGTCGATACTCCTGCAGAATCGGCTGAAGTAACCATAAAACTTGAAAAGAACATTCCTCGTAAAGGTGACTCTTCGACTAATTCAGGTCAAGCAACTTTAAAGCCTTCTCAAGATTCTGTAACATACGAAGACCTAGACGACCCCTTTGCTGGAGATAGCAAGGATCTCCCAATTTTATCAGATCCATTTGAAGGTTATAACCGGTGGATGTTTGATGTAAATGAAACGATTTATTCAAATATGATGGAGCCAGTCGCAAGAGCTTACCGTGATACTGTTCATGAAAATATTCGTATTGGTATAAAAAATATGTTTTCCAATGCCATGGCTCCTGTGAAAATTTTGAGTAGCTTGTTGCAATTGGATTTTGAGAAGACCGGTCGGGTTATTGCACGAACTTTGATAAACACCACATTCGGGTTTGGTGGCATGGTCGATGTGGCTGGCGAAGAATATGAGATTGATGGTGTTAATGAAGACTTGGGCCAAGCCTTAGGTTCCTTTGGTGTTCCAACAGGACCCTATGTGGTGTTGCCATTTTTTGGTCCTTCTACTGCCCGGGATATTGTGGGAAGAGCTGGAGGCACCTTTATGAGCCCAACCTTTTACTTTGGTCCTAGTACCGGGGTAAGTATGGGTATAACGGCTGAAGAAACTGTCAATGATGTATCATTTATTATCGATGACAAAAAGCAGCTTGAAGATAGTGCTCTTGATGAATATGAAAGTGTTCGCGACTTCTATCACCAGTATCGACATGGATTAGTAAAGAAGTAATTGTTTCAGAGTTCTCCACCTTGACACTCCCCTGTTTTCTCGTTTTCTCCTACCGGTTTTTCTTGTATTCTACGTAGCGTTTGTACTTTAAATTCTAAATGGTATTTAATCGTGTCAAATTGTTTGAAAGACGAAACTAGTCCCTATTTGCTTCAGCACGCGAGTAATCCTGTTTACTGGTATCCTTGGGGGCCTGAAGCTCTTCAAAAAGCGAAGACTGAAAACAAACCCATTTTTCTAAGCATTGGTTATTCTGCCTGTCATTGGTGTCATGTCATGGCTCATGAGTCCTTTGAGAATGAAGAAATTGCTAAAATCATGAATGAACATTTTGTTAACATTAAGGTGGATCGAGAAGAGAGACCTGATGTGGATGCTTTGTATATGAAAGCTCTTGTTGAGTTGACAGGTCATGGTGGGTGGCCGCTCAGTATGTTTCTCACAGCCGATCAGAAACCATATCTTGGTGGGACTTACTATCCTCCCTTTGCAAAATATAACCGTCCTGGGTTTACCGAAGTTCTAAAGCAGGCATATGATTTATTTACCGGTGATAAAGATAAATTGGAAACCCGGGTACAAAACACTCTTCAAAACATTTCTCAGAAAAACCGAGTAGGCAAGGCTCGAGAAATTCCTTATGATCAATTAATTCAAGAAGCAGTTGATATTTTTTCCGACAGGTTTGACGAAGATTTTGGTGGTTTTGGTTCAGGTATGAAATTCCCGGAACCTATGCACTATACACTCTTGTTACGACATTGGGCACGTAAAGGTGAAGGGTTGAATATTATTGATAAGAGTTTGACGTCAATGGCGGAAGGTGGATTATTTGATCAGTTAGGCGGAGGCTTTCATCGCTATTCGACGGACCGAAAATGGCTGGTTCCTCATTTTGAGAAAATGCTTTATGACAACGGGCTATTGGCAAAACTTTTTCTCGATATGTTTCAAGCGACCAAACAGGATATTTACAGGAACACTGTAAAAGAAACTTTTGCTTGGCTCTTACGCGAAATGACCTCAGATGAAGGTGCGTTTTTTGCTAGCCAGGACGCTGATTCAGAAGGTAAAGAAGGAACCTGGTATACCTGGGAATTGAAAGAAATTTTGAACCTATTAGGGCCTAAGCACGCCAAGGTTTTTTCCCGAGCATACGGCCTGGTTCCCCGTGGTCACATTGACGGACGAAATGTTCTGCATATCAGTGAGCAGGTTGAAAAAGTGGCCAAAGCCGAAAATATTCCTATTTTTGAAGCGGATCATATCTTAAGAAAAGGAAAAGAAACTCTTTTTGCGGCGCGTGAAAAAAGACCAAGACCTTCCCGGGACGAAAAAATAATTACTGCCTGGAACGGACTTATGATAACGGCTCTGGCTCATGGTTCGTCTGTGTTAGGTGACGCAAGTTATTTGGAGTCAGCTTCTCGATGTGCTGATTTTATCTGGTCTAAACAGTGGCATTCTGGAATACTTTTGCGAATTTATAAAGATGGCCAAAGTAAAATTAATGGTTGTCTCGATGATTACGCTTATTTTCTCGAAGGCTTGATATCAATTTATGAAGCTGGACTTGATAGTCGATGGATAGTGCGAGCTAAGGAACTAGCGAATGCCATGATTGCAGAGTTCTGGGATGAAAGAGATGGAGGGTTCTTCCTTGCAGGTCGATCTGGTGAAGCTTTGATCTCCGAGCTAAAAAACCCTGCTGACGAGGCTCTACCTTCTGCCAATGCTATAGCAGCTCAGGCTTTATTAAGGCTGGGACGGCTCACAGGAGAGGAATCTTATAATCTCAAAACAGAAGCAACTTTGCAGGCTTTTCAATCAATGATAGAAAGAAGTCCGATAGGTTTTACGGGGCTTTTGTCGGCGGCAAGTGCTTTAGGTCTTCCTCCTGTTGAAGTTGTCTTTGCAGGGCCTCGCGATCATGCATCTTTTGATGAAATGTTAAAAACCCTGCATGTCGACTACCGTCCTAACAAAGTAGTCCTATGGAATGAAAAAGAAACGACATACGAACTGTTAGCGCCTGCCAGGGGTAAGGTTGCAGAAAACCTGGAGCCCTCGGTTTATCTTTGTCAGAACACTACCTGCCACGCCCCAGTGCAAACTGGAATGGCACTAAATAAACTTCTTGAAAGACCGCAAGAGATTAGGCTGAATATTTTTGATGAAGATAAAAAGAATGCCAAGATACTAGAACAGGAACAAGCCAACTTCATGGGCGTGATGGGTAATATTTTCGAACAAATCGGTATTCAAAAACCTGACCACGGTCGTGGCCAGAGTGATGTTGAGCCCAAAGGGAAATAGTTGTTACTCCGCTCAATTTTTTTGAGACCTTTAGGGAGTATGGTTTTGCTTATTGATTTCTTTAATAAATAGGAATCAATTGACCTTTTCATTGCGTGAATGATTGTTTGA
>Ga0315326_10001322_pt1 | contig 12775 bp, 12 predicted proteins | sample M180m32315metaG_FD_203457 | JGI IMG/M metagenome (GOLD analysis project Ga0315326, IMG submission 203457) | Ammonia-oxidizing marine archaeal communities from Monterey Bay, California, United States - M1 80m 32315 | ecosystem: Environmental > Aquatic > Marine > Coastal | place: USA: California... | reverse complement strand
TCTTCGGTAGCCGAAAAAGCCATTTGGGTAATGATGAAATTAAGGGTGCTGATGCAGCCCAAGATTAGAAGCGCTCGCATAGATTGCTCAAGAATTTGCTGATTAGGCTTAATAGTATCTCAAATCTTAGCGTTTGATGCTCTCCTTGAGTCATTTCTAATCGGCGTAGGCGAAGGTATAATGCTGCCCCCAATTGAAGGTGGGGCTTGAAGATAAGCATCGATCCGTATGTTTTCTGGGTCTGGATGCTTAAAATCGGCTGTGGGCTGCAATCAGTCAAAGGTTCAAAATGGAGAGAAAAATGATGTATTCGGGCAAGGCGCTCAAAGTAGAAATGTTGCCTTCTGGCGCAGCCAATTTAGTCTTCGATTTAGACGGCTCATCAGTAAACAAATTTAATCAGGCGACTCTGAAAGAGTTGCAGGAAGTGGTAGCTGTGCTGCAAGGTTCAAATGTTTCGGGTTTGATTGTTTCAAGCGCCAAACCGGCATTTATAGTTGGTGCAGACATTACGGAGTTCACCGCAATGTTTTCTGAGCCAGAAGACGTTATTTTAAGTTGGCTTGCAAAATCTAATAAAGTTTTTAATGACCTAGAAGATTTGGCTTTCCCAACGGTGGCGGCTATTAACGGAATTGCGCTGGGTGGTGGATTTGAAATGGCACTAACGACTGACTACCGAGTTGGTACTGTAAAGTCTGTCGTTGGGTTCCCAGAAGTTAAGCTTGGAATTTTGCCTGGATTTGGCGGAACGGTCCGTTTACCTCGTTTAATCGGAGCGGATAATGCTAACCAATGGATTAGCAGTGGGTCTCACATCAAAGCTCCACAAGCACAAACAGAAGGTGCTATCGATGCAATCGTAGAGGAAGACAAGTTAATTGCAGCTTGTGAAGATATGATTAACCAATGTAATGCCGGCAAACTGGATTATAGAGCAGTAAGAGTGGCAAAAAATTCGGCTCTCACATTGCAGCCAATTGAGCTTAATGTAGCTTTCGAGACAGCTAAAGGGATGGTGCTAGCTAAGGCAGGGACACATTATCCGGCACCCATTACCGCAGTACAGGTAATGCAAGAAGCAGCATTGTCTGATAGAGCTGGCGCGTTAGCAATTGAGCATAAAGGTTTTTTAAAGCTCGCTAAGACTCAGGTTGCTGCTAATTTAGTGCAGATGTTCCTCAATGATCAATTTCTTTCGGGTGCAGCAAAGAAGCAAATCTCGCAGGCGGGTGAAGTGAGTTATGCAGGAGTTTTGGGTGCAGGGATAATGGGTGGAGGAATTGCCTATCAGTCCGCGCTTAAAGGTACGCCAATAATAATGAAGGACATTGCTCAGGAAGGGATCGACTTGGGAATGAACGAAGCTAAAAAATTACTCGGGAAGCAGATGGCGCGCGGTCGCATAGATGCAAACAAAATGGTTTCCATTTTGGCCGACATAACGCCTTCCTTAGATTACGACGGTTTTGATAAAGCCGATATCATCGTCGAAGCGATTGTAGAAAACAGTGGTATTAAACAATCTGTTCTTGCGGAATTAGAATCTCTCGTTGATGAGAAAACTATAATTGTCTCGAATACTTCTACCATTTCAATCGACGAATTGGCGACTGCTCTAGAAAGGCCCAAGAATTTTTGTGGTATGCACTTTTTCAACCCGGTACCGGTAATGCCTCTGGTGGAGGTAATTAGAGGAGAGCACAGTAGTGATGCCACGATTGCTACGACTGTGGCCTATGCTAAGAAGATGGGTAAAACGCCAATCGTAGTCAATAATTGTCCTGGCTTTTTAGTTAACCGGATCTTGTTCCCTTATTTCGGCGCATTCTCTCGACTTATTTATGACGGGGCGGATTTTCGACAGATTGACAAGGCAATGGAAAAATTCGGCTGGCCTATGGGGCCAGCATATCTTCTTGATGTCATTGGGATTGATACTGCAGTGCATTGCCAGGATGTTATGGCTGCTGGGTTTAAAAGAATGAATATTGATTTTGATAGTGCGATTGACCAGTTATATGCACAGAAAGACTTGGGGCAAAAAACGGGGAAGGGATTCTATCTTTACGAGATTGACAAACGCGGTAAAGCGAAAAAGTTACCAAATCCCGAAATAGAAACATTAATCTCCTCTGTACAACGGAAATCTAAGGAATTTACGAACGAAGAAATCGTTGAGCGAATGATGGTTGCGATGTGTATTGAGACTGCGCGTTGTGTTGAAGACAACATTGTGAGTACGGCTATCGAGGCTGACATGGGATTAATTTTAGGACTAGGCTTTCCGGCATTTCGGGGCGGAACCCTACGTTATCTCGATAGCTTGGGGGTATCGAAATTCTGCCAGATCGCTGATAAATATGCAGAATTGGGCGAGTTGTACACGCCGACTGAGCTTATGAGAGATAAAGGCGCGTCTGGCGAAACTTATTATGGGTAGGGGGAGAATTTATTTATGAGGTTGCAAGCTAGAGACGCAGTAATTGTTGATGGAATCAGGACACCTATGGCTCGCTCCAAAGCTGGTGCTTTTCGAAATGTAAGAGCGGAAGAGCTATCAGCTCATTTGATCAATGCTTTATTTGATCGTAATCCAGAGGCGTCGCCAGAAGAAGTGGAAGATGTAGTTTGGGGTTGTGTTAACCAAACCCTCGAACAAGGTTGGAACATCGCTAGGAATGCTGCTCTGATGTCAGTGTTACCGCATTCAACTTGCGCTCAAACCGTTAATCGTTTGTGTGGGTCATCGATGTCCGCTTTGCATACGGCAGCAACGGCGATTCTGAGTGATAATGGAGATCAATTCATTGTCGGCGGGGTCGAACATATGGGGCATGTTGGCATGACTCATGGAATCGACCCAAATCCTCGGGCCTCGAAGCATATTGCTAAAGCGTCTTGGATGATGGGTGTAACTGCTGAGGTGTTATCGAAAATGCATGGCATAACTCGGGAGCAACAAGACGAGTTTGCAGTACGTTCCCATAAGCTAGCTGAAAAGGCGAGAAACAATGGAGGCTATGATAATGAGATAGTCGCAATCGAAGGGCATAACGTTGATGGTTTCAAATCTCTCATCGAGCAAGATGAAACTATTCGTCCTGACACTAGCAGGGAAAGCCTATCCCAATTGCGGCCAGTATTTGATCCGGTTAACGGCTCTGTTACAGCAGGTACATCTTCACAAATCTCGGATGGTGCTTCTGCAATGCTGCTGATGTCAGCTGAGAAGGCGCAATCTCTAAACTTGAAGGTCAGAGCGAGAATAAAATCAATGGCTTATGCAGGAGTAGATCCCTCAATTATGGGGTATGGCCCAGTGCCTGCCAGTCAGAAAGCGCTAAAAAAGGCTGGGCTTACAGTCGGTGACATAGACTGCGTAGAGTTAAATGAAGCTTTTGCTGCTCAGGCGTTACCGGTGCTTAAGGATTTAAATTTACTGGATGTTGTTGAAGATAAAGTTAATCTTCGCGGTGGTGCAATCGCTCTAGGCCACCCCTTAGGGTGTTCTGGTACACGAATAACTACAACGCTTCTGAACAATATGGAAGACAAAGATGTAACACTTGGGCTTGCGACGATGTGCATTGGCTTGGGTCAAGGTATTGCAACAGTACTTGAGCGTGTTTAGTTGAGTTGAATCTTTAATGTTAAAGCAAGCTGATCAATTGAATTTAAATCGAAGCAGGAAAAATTTGCGACGTGATGTTGGTCATGCTATCGCTGATTTTAATATGATCGAAGACGGCGACTTAATTATGGTGTGTTTGTCTGGGGGTAAAGACTCTTACACATTGTTGGAGATTCTGCAGAACCTACAAAAACATGCGCCAATAGATTTCCAGATTCACGCAGTCAATCTTGACCAAAAACAACCAGATTTTCCTGAACATGTGTTGCCCAGTTATCTCGCGAGCCTTGGTGTTGAATACCAAATCTTGGAGCAGGACACATACTCCATCGTGACTGATAAGATCAGTGAGGGGAAAACCTATTGTGGTCTATGTTCGAGGCTTCGGCGCGGTATTCTCTACAACTATGCTGAATCTATAGGGGCGGATAAGATTGCTCTCGGTCACCACCGCGATGATATCGTAGAGACTTTGTTTTTGAATATGTTTTACGGCGGAAAACTTAAGGCTATGCCTCCCAAACTGTTAAGTGACGATAAGCGTAATGTGGTTATCCGGCCATTAGCTTATTGTAAAGAAAGTGAGATTAGTAAATTTTCTGACCTTATGCGCTTTCCTATTATTCCCTGCAATTTATGCGGTAGTCAGGACAATTTACAACGTCAGTCTATTAAGTCGATGCTACAAGAATGGGAAAAGAAAACTCCTGGTAGAATAGAAACAATTTTTCGTAGTATCGCTAACGTGTCGTTATCTCAACTAGCGGATACTAGTTTATTTCCATTTCAAGACCTTAGAAGAAATATTCCTAACGAAACGCAGTTAGATTTAGTCGAACTCATTTAATGTTTTTGTTGAGCATCCCCAATGATTTCGCTAAATCGAGTGATCTTGTTATTGGCTATTTTAGTTGGCGCAGCTACTTAACATACCTTAAACGGCTGCGGGGTTAATAGAGAGATGGAAATTCCTTTTACAGATTTGACCCATGAAGCACTTCGAGGCGTCATCGAAGAGTTTGTTTCCCGAGAAGGTACCGATTATGGTTCTATTGATTTTTCTTTTGAGGAAAAGATAGAGCAAATAAAAAGACAGCTCATGACGGGTGATATAAAATTGGTTTTTGATGCTGAGACCCAATCATGCAATCTGATCAAGGTTATCTAGAAGACGGCTAGGAGGGGAAGAATTAAAATATGTCAGATTGAAATTCTCTGTGATTTCTACTCGGACATTCAAAATCGCTTTTTGTCTTTGATGCCTTTGGTTTGCAGTAGGAATCCTTTTCCGCCTGCTTGAGTTTTAGTTCGGCCTTTACTGGCTCAGCGTATGCGGAATTCAATCTTTTAATTATGCTTTCCGGTTTTAATTGAACTCTATCTGGAATACATAAGTATCGGCTAAATTCGATATGGTTGAAGATAGGTAGTATCCTCTTACCATGTTATTGGTACAACTTTGAAAGTTATATGGCTCTATGACGAACGATCTAAACGAACTACATATAGGTGGCAAAAAAATTGGTGAGAGCGGGGTAGACTCAATTGAGATTGAGCTGGACGCAAAGGGACTATATTGCCCGGAGCCAGTAATGCTTCTGCATAATCAGATCCGTGACATGAACGCCGGGCAGTCTTTAAAATTAACTGCGACAGATCCATCTACTACACGTGATGTGCCAAAATTTTGTTTATACCTTGGCCACGAGTTACTTTCCCAAACTCAGCATGAGGGACTGTATGTGTATCTTATAAAAAAGAAAAAGGATTAGACCTTTGTCTGAAGAAGTAGAGAGCTCGGATGTCTATTTGATCGATTCGTCTATTTACATATTCCAGGCACATTTTTCTCCTTTCGTAGAATGCTTTGACCGGGATGGCGGTGAGTTAAGTGCGCTATTTGGGTTCACGCAATTCTTATTGCAGTTTTTAAGACGGGTAAAACCAGATTATATTGCGACTGCTCATGATGAGAGTTTATTTTGTGGTTTTCGCCATCAATTGAGTCCAGATTATAAATCTAATCGAGAATTGCCAGATGAAAATTTGGGTATGCAATTGAAAGGTTGTAGTGAAGTATGTTCAATAATGGGTCTCCCTACTTTTTCAAGTAAAGTGTATGAAGCAGACGACATAATTGGAACTATAGCGAATTCAGTGAGAAATGATAGTTCAAGTGTACAAGTGCAAATTTTATCGAAAGATAAAGATTTGGCACAATTGCTTAAATCGGGAAACGATTGTTTATGGGACTACAACCAAAATAGCCGACGTTACCGCAGTGATATTTTTGAAGAGTTTGGTGTCCATCCCGAGCAATTTCCAGACTACCTAGGTCTCATTGGTGATTCGGTTGACTGTATTTCTGGGGTGCCAGGAGTTGGTCCGGTAAAAGCAAAAGCTTTGTTGCAGCAGTTTAAGAGTATTGAAGAGATTTATCAGAATATAGGTCAGGTTTCATCACTCGAGCTCCGGGGTGCAAGCGGGCTTGCTAACAAACTTCAAGAATATCAAGATTTGGCGTATCTAAGTAAGCAATTGGCAACAATTGTATGTGAGGTTTCTGACCCCGAAGAGCTATTTAGTTCCGTATCTTTGGATGGATTAAAACCTGAAGCTCCTAATAAGGAAAAATTCCTCGAATTTCTTAATCTTTACAACTTTAGTGAGCCAGATAAAATTAGGCTTGAAAGTCTGGCTACTAGTTTGAGTGCGAGATAAATTGAGGCGATGAGAATTGTTGCAGATGCAGACCTCTACAGAGTAACAGATTTATTCGCAGATCTGGGCGAGCTTAAATTAGTTCCTGGTCGCCAAATTACAAAGAACCATTTGGTAAACGCTGATGCACTCATCGTACGCTCGGTGACCTCGGTTTCTCAAGAGTTGTTAAGAAAGACGCCAATTCAATTTGTAGGAACTGCAACTAGTGGTATCGATCATGTGGATGCAGAATATTTAGCAGAGCATAATATTAAGTTAGCCGATGCGAAGGGAAGCAACGCCAATGCCGTTGTCGATTATTGTTTTGCGGCAATGGCTGAGCTCGGTTTATTAGATAGCTGTGAACTTAAATCTATGACTATTGGTATAGTTGGCTGCGGCGCAGTTGGTAGTTTATTCGCAAAAAAACTAAGTGCTTTAGGGCTCTCTGTGATAGTAAACGACCCACCGTTACAAGAAAGAGCTAATGCGGAGTCAGAAGCAGTTCCTTTTCGTTTTTGTACGTTAGAGGAAATTTCTCGTTGTGATCTGATTTCTCTCCATACTCCGCTCGTAAAGAAAGGTACTCATCCTACCTTCGGGCTAATAGGGCTTGAATTTCTGCAATCTCTTTCCAAAAGAACAGTCTTATTAAACACCTGCCGAGGAGGGGTGGTAAGTGAAGGAGATATAAGAAAGTTTTATCGAGAAAGGAATGATTTGAACTTTGTGTTTGATGTTTGGGAAAATGAACCAAAGGTTGCAAGAGATGTAGTCAACACTACAAAAATTTCGACCCCCCATATCGCGGGTTACAGCATGGAATCAAAATTCGCAGCAGTAAATTCGTTGCGTAAATCTTTGGCGGCCAACTTTGATTTGTCCATAGTCAATCGAGAATTAATTGATATTGATGCAAGTGAAAACCATTGCGAATTTAAAGAAGGAAATTCTCTGAAAACAATTCTGGCACAAGAGTTTTCATTGCAACAAATTAGCAATGATTTTAAGTGTGCTGTAAATGATGGTCAGGATCTCACTTATTTTGATAAAGTGCGTAAACAGTTAATCTCCAGAAGAGAGTATCGAGGAGCTTCGATGGATGACTCAACCTTAGGAGAATTTCAAAAGAAAATTTTAGCTCAACTAGAGATATTGATGAGTAAAAGTTAATTCCTGTATTGTTCCAGAACACTGCCAATCTGTTTTATAGCCTGAGAAAGTTCACCTTCTCGCGGTAAAAATACAATACGAAAATGCTGCTGGTCCATTATATTAAAAGCGCTTCCTTGCACTAGAAGTATTTTCTCTTGATCTAAAATATCCAGAATGAGTGAAGCGTCATCTTTTATATCGTAGACAGTAGGATCTAGCTTTGGAAACAAATAAATTGCCCCCATTGGCTTTACACAAGTGATGCCCGGTATTTGATTTATCAATTCCCAGGTTATGTCGCGTTGTTGCTTTAAACGTCCACCTGGCAAGATAAGTTCATTAACACTTTGATATCCGCCAAGTGCAGTTTGTACTGCAAATTGTGCAGGTACATTTGCGCATAGGCGCATGTTTGTTAGAATTTCGAGGCCTTCAATATAACTCGTGGCTGTATGTTTGGGTCCACTAAGTATCATCCAGCCCGATCTAAAACCCGCCAGGCGATATGATTTAGATAAACCGTTAAAACTTACAGTGAATACGTCATCGCTTAATGAAGCTAAAGGGGTAAATACTGCCTCGTCGTAAATGATCTTGCTATAGATTTCATCAGCAAAAATAATTAGTTTGTACTTGCGAGCAAGTGCGACCAGTTCCAGTAATATTTCACGACTATAAACCGCGCCTGTAGGATTGTTTGGATTAATAATGACTATTGCGCGCGTGCGCTGATTAATTTTAGATTCGATATCGGAAATTGAGGGAAACCAGTCTGCTGCTTCATCGCATAAATAATGAACCGGATTTCCACCGCTTAAGCTCACCGATGCTGTCCAAAGCGGGTAGTCTGGAGCTGGAATAAGAATTTCATCTCCATCGTTGATTAGTGCCTGTATAGCTATCGTGATTAGCTCACTAACACCATTGCCTAAATAGATGTCATCGATCTCAACGTCTCTAACCCCGAGTCTTTGGCACTCTTGCATAATAGCTTTCCGGGCAGGGTACAGACCTTTGGAGTCACTATAACCCTGGGCCGCAGAGAGATTATGAATGACGTCATAAAGAATCTCATCTGGCGCATTGAATCCAAAAGCTGCAGGATTGCCTATATTTAACTTAAGAATTTGGTGCCCTTCTTCTTCAAGGCGTTTGGCTTCGTCCAGGGTGGGGCCGCGTATGTCATAACAGACATTGCTCAGCTTGTGTGATTGTCTAATGCTGTCGACAGATGAATCGGCCATTGGAGTATCGACTATTGACTCTATTTTTTTCATCATAGTGTAATCGGCCATATCGGCATTGCTATAACTAAAATCTGTTTTTGGATAAAATAGCTTTATTAAGTTTTATGTATCAGAAACCTCCTTATTATACAGGAAGTTACGAATGATACCTAGATTAGAAAAAGAGTGAGCAAGGATTATAAATGTCAGATACTCCAGAATTACCTGATAAAAATAGCAAATCAGAAGAAGAATGGCGGCAGAAGCTCGATACTGAAAGTTTTCATGTGCTACGGGAGAAAGGTACTGAAAGGGCATTTACTGGCGAATACTGGGACTTGAAAGAAGAGGGGGTCTATCACTGCGGGGCCTGCGATGAGCCTTTGTTTTCTTCTAAGGCTAAATATGATTCTGGGTCGGGTTGGCCTAGCTTTTATCAACCATCAAAAGCAGGAGGAATTAAGGAAACTCCAGATTACTCCCATGGTATGGTCAGGACTGAAGTGGTGTGCAGTAAGTGCGAATCTCATTTAGGCCATGTTTTTCCAGATGGGCCGCCGGAAAGTGGTTTGCGTTATTGTATTAATTCAGTGTCATTGGGTTTTAAGAAAAGCGGCGAAATTTGATTTAATGTTCTAGTAATACAAATAGTACGAGTACCCGTTGGTCACTGGAGTCAATACTGATAGCATTTCTGCTTAATGAAAGTGAGCATTGTCGATGAATGATAGATAATCAGTGTTTCACGCGGAGCTTGATCTCTCGATATTGTGGCCCATTTAAGCACCGCACGGCCATTAGCCCTAAGCAAGCAAACCAGCACTGTAAATAGGGTAGGGTACTTTCAGGGAAATTACGACGTCTGGCCTTTAATAAGCTGCCGCATAAACTGATCGAGATTACTTTGTGCTTCTGAGCGGTAGCGAAAAGGGCCTATTTGATCCCCTTCTTGAGTTTGAAAATACCAGAGGTTCTGTTGGCTAAATATCCGATCACTGCTATCTGGATTATCAGAACCTAGCTGCTCACATTGGCGAGAATTTGACATGATTTTTAACTCTCGGGCTAACGCTGGGATTGTTGGTCTCCGCTAGCTTAAGGTTACTGCTAAGTTAACTTAGCGCCAACTCGCGTTGACAGGTATCCTTAAGCTAGCGAGTAAGTGCATCATAAACGCCGCATTGTTAATTTTGAAGTAGGCAAAAAATATGCCACTCAAACTTTTAGAACAAACTGATTAAAATTCATACAGTGGGTTATTTTTTTGATTATCAATAAGATACAAAGTATTTTGAAAATTCGAGGAAGACCTTTTTTTGCTGTTGAAACAACAAGATAGGCAGCACTCTTAAAAATATTACTTTATTTTGCCGAATTTAATTTTGCAAAATAATTTCGATATTAAAGTTGATTAATAGTTTTTTGTACATAGTTTAGAGTGTCTTGGTCGTTGATATTCTGAAAATCTAATGGCGATGTTCTCTCTATCCTCACTAACTTGTTCTTCAGCATCGGCATTGCAAGCTTTGGTCCATAGATCCCTCTTGTAATGGCGGCTTTCAAGGCATTTTTAGAGGCTAGAGACCAAATTGAAAACAGTGGTTGAACTTGGCCATCGCATTCAGTCCAAGCTACTTCATCGGTGCTATTGTTAAATTCATCTAATAACCGATGAATTAATATAGAGGGAAAGATAGGAACATCGCCAGGAAGGCATAATAGCTTTTGAGGTGGGTCTATTAGATTCGCTTCGATCCAAACCATGGCGCTGTAGATTCCAATGAGCGGGCCGCAATAACGTTTATAGATATCGTTAATTATCGGCAACTGCAAATACTCATACTTTTTTGTATTGTGATTTGCACTGATCATCACATAAGCTGCGTGCTTTTGAAGCGCTTCCAGGGTCCACTCAATAAGTGGCTTATCAGAAAGATTTTCCAATGGCTTGTCGAGGTAGTCCATTCGGGTAGCTCTGCCTCCAGCTAAAATTACCGCGGCTATTGAATGATTTTTGATGGCCATTGATTATATTTTTCCTGGAAAAACTACTTGGGTAAAGTGTAGGTGAGTCAGCGCGATAAACCTAATGCCGAACCCCAGATATCCTTGCTTCTGTATGTACTTTGACTAATGTTTCAGGCCCTTTTAACAACAATTGCAGTTGCATTTTTGATATGGGAAAATCGCGCACTCCGTGAGGTGGGTGGAATGTAGCTAACTTATTGGTTTTTCGGTAATAAGGATCTGGGCTTTACTAGAACGGCCCTCTGAGTCGAGTCATTTTGTCTTTAATAATTACTCAGCAACGTTGAATTGAATATTGCGCGAAATCAATTTCGCGAGCAAAGAGGTAATACATGCAAGTTTCTGTTGAAACCACAGACGGTCTTGAGCGAAAAATGACTATTGCTGTTCCAAGTGTGCAAGTGGACTCTGCAGTAAATGCTCGTCTCCAGGAAGCAGCAAAGTCAGTCCGCTTGGATGGTTTTCGTAAGGGTAAAATTCCCTTCAAGGTCATTAAAAGTAAATTTGGAAAGGGTGTACGTCAGGAAGTGGTAGGCGAGCTTATGAGCCAAACTTATTTCGATGCAATTAATCAGGAGAGCCTAAAGCCGGCTGGGCAACCCAAAATTGAGCCAACTAATATTGAGGAAGGTAAAGACTTAGAATTTGTTGCAACATTCGAAGTCTATCCTGAAATTATCCTTCCAGATTTCTCCAAGTTAGAAGTTGAACGACTTAATGCCGATATTAACGATACCGACATAGATGAAATGATCGAAACGCTCCGTCAGCAAAGACAAACCTGGGAAGTGATTGAGCGTGAAGCTGCTGATCAAGATATGGCCAATATTGATTATCTTGGCAAGAAGGGTGGCGAAGAATTTGAAGGTGGTGCTGCTCAAGGAACTAATTTGGTATTAGGTTCAGAGCGAATGATTCCCGGTTTTGAAGCTGGAATAATTGGGAAGAAAGCCGGCGATGAGTTTACTTTGTCACTTGAGTTTCCCACAGAATATCATAATGATGATCTAGCTGGTGCAGACGTTGAGTTCGATATCACGTTGAACTCTGTTAGCGAGCAGGTATTGCCAGAAGTTAATGAAGAATTTTATAAAAGCTTTGGGGTTGAAGAAGGCGGTGTAGAGGCGTTTCGCGAAGAAATATCGAACAACATGCGGCGTGAGATGAAGACTGCCAGTCGCAATAAGCTCAAAACTAAAGTGATGGACGCCTTGGTTGCTGCTGTTGATGTCACTGTTCCTGAATCATTAGTGAGCAATGAGATATTACAACTAAAAAGCCAGGCACTGCAGCAAATGGGTGGCGCGCAAGGGGCTGACCCATCAATGCTTCCGGATGAGCTCTTTAAAGAGCAAGCAGATCGGAGAGTTATACTCGGTTTGGTGCTTGGTGAGATTATCGGACAGCAAAACTTGCAAGCTGACCCTACTAAAGTGAGAGAATCCGTAGAAGAGCTAGCTGCGACTTATGAATCTCCGGACGATGTGATTAACTGGTACTACGGTAATAAAGAACAATTAGCCACAATCGAATCTGCAGTCGTTGAAGATCAAGTATTTGACTACATAATTGAAGAGTCTGTGGTGACAGATACAAAGGTGAATTATCAAGAAATCATTAAACCTGAATCCCGTGAGGAAGCGAGTTCTGAAGATGATGATATCGAATCAGAGAATACAGAACCTGAAAGCTAATTACTGGCCTTAACAAACTAGCAATCGGATGGTGATAACGCTGTGAGAATTAAAACCTAAGACCGATTTAACCGAAATGTTTTTAAAGGAATACCCATTTATGTCAAATTTCGAGCCACCTAGCGCAGCTTTGGTGCCTGTTGTTGTTGAACAGACAGCGCGAGGCGAACGATCTTATGATATCTATTCACGGTTATTAAAAGATCGAGTCATTTTTATGACAGGCGTGGTTGAAGACCACATGGCAAATTTAGTGGTGGCTCAACTATTATTTCTTGAATCTGAAAATCCAGACAAAGATATCCATTTGTACATCAATTCACCAGGGGGTTCGG
>Ga0315326_10001316_pt1 | contig 12793 bp, 29 predicted proteins | sample M180m32315metaG_FD_203457 | JGI IMG/M metagenome (GOLD analysis project Ga0315326, IMG submission 203457) | Ammonia-oxidizing marine archaeal communities from Monterey Bay, California, United States - M1 80m 32315 | ecosystem: Environmental > Aquatic > Marine > Coastal | place: USA: California... | reverse complement strand
ATAGTTATGTATTAATATTTCTTCTCTATGCATATCACCAGCTTCATCAATATTTATCAAGTGATCCAGCCATACCTCGTTTATTGATGATTCATCCATCCCAGCAGTCTTATATTCTTCAGTATGCCCTGTAAAATATCCTTGGTCGAATAATCTCCATGCCTCGTTCCGTACACCATCAACAATTCGAGTTAATTTTTCCATTGGATCATCCTCATGTATGTCTTGCTTCCATACTATACCAGGATGTCCTCCCAAATCCATTATTCTATGTATATTATGTACAACAGAACTAACATAGAATAGATATGCTAGTATTTGACATCGGCTCATATCAACTATTGGAGCAAGCCCGGTTTGTTTACCAAACTTTTGAAAATCTGAACTATGTCCAACTCTAACGTCGTTCTTGAAATACCATAGAGTATCTTCTGCTGTTATAAGATATCTAACGAATTTATCCATCCAAGCCGGTATAGCTACTTCACGTAAGACAATTTCCCCTCCGGTCCTGGAGTTCCGGGGAAATACTCTCGGCGCTGGAGCTGAACCTCTTCCGGATCCTAAATTTCGATTCTGTATTCTACCTATGATTAACCAAGGGTATTGTTTCTCAAAGTTTTTATGTCCATCATCAGTATGATGCTTTCTACGCGGCAGTGCTCCTACCCATCGATCTTTACCTCCGTTAGGTCTCCACATATCATTAACTGTATTCCTAATAAACGGATATGTATCAACATCTTCGAACCTAGACATTATCTGACTAACAATGTCTTTTAATGATGATGTATTATATTGAGGAGACTCTGTATATACGTCATATATATTACGCTGTTCGTTCATATAGCTTGCCACCCTGCTTGACTGTTAAATTTACCGTTTACATTACCTTCGAACTCTAACATCTTTGTATATAGATGCACTAACTTGTCTACCTGATAATATGATGATTTATCTATAGATAGGTCCGCCATACCTCCACCTACAGTAGCTCCACCAATAGAGTTAGGAGTTATATGAAAACCATCTCTACATGTATGCTCACATACCTTAAACGGAAATATATACCCAGATGTTGCTGTTTTATACTTTCCCATCTCCGGATGTCTCTCCTCGAGCCATGTTTTAATTGTTTTAGGTACTTGATAACTATGATCGTCTATATCTGTTTCATAAAAAACTCTATCGTAACCTATGTCCCCTCTTCGAGTCTGCCATGTATCATAGTTACCAAAATGCTCTTTCTCTACTCCATTATCGAGCCCGTCTTTTAAAGCTCCGAAAAGCTGTTGCCATATAGCGTTGACAATAGGCTCTGGAAATGTCGTATGAACTGGTAAGAAAGCACTCTTTGTTGTCCTATGATCCGGAGTAGAATCTAATAATGATGTAAAATCTATATTATGGACATTATGAGCAATACCACCATGCAGATATATTGCTTGTAATATCTTCGATCTAGTCCAAGATGTTCCTACATGATCTGTCGGTTTACTCATATAAGCTCCAATATCCGTATAAAACTCTAATCTGGTAGGTTCTTCCATACCTCTATGTCTCATGGTCTTATAACCTTCATCAGTCATGGAACCGGAGTTATCACCAGTCAGAAAATGTGCATATGGGATTAACCATGCTGGTATATCGATATGTCTCTCTACTGTTCCGGTTCTATATATACCTCTATGGTCCGATCGCCCGGATTGGTCTTCATGGTGCACCGGCGGTTGGACTATTGGGTCATCAGCACGATTACCTCGTGATATATTAAATATCATAACCTTAGGCATCTCTGTTTTTCTATCACTTATATATTGATCTACAATAACAGGTGTCTCGTCCGGAATGGATTTGAGTACACCAGTCATGTGCCACCCATCTGCCAGTTGTAGACATGCATCCGGTCTATACGCATTTGAGGCTTCTGTCCATAATCTTCTCCTACTAAGTGGTGAAGAGCTATATATTAATTCAGAATCTAGATTAGACATACTATTATTTATATATATCCCAGCGCGCGGCACTCTTTTTTGCGAAGCATTCCCCCGCCGCTCACTCTTTTTTGCGAAGCATTTTGCCGCCGCTCACTCTTCTTTGCGAAGCTTCCGCCGCCGGACGTGAATTTAACGCTCGAACTTAAGGATAAGTTCTCTCTGCAATTCACTAAGTATCTATATGATCATATCGACTGAAGGTGAACAATGGATTCTCCGTAAGCTATACCAAGCGAATCATACAGATATAGATACATATAGAGTATTCCTAACCCTACGCCGCTATATTAGAGATACCCGTAATTTCCATGGAGTCATAGAGCACATATCCCCTGGTATTATTAGATATAAGCCTAATACCGATATAGCAGACGACTGTTTCTTTTCAGTTAGCCTGTTTAGCGGGCAAATCCGGCGAAAAGCTAAGAGGCAAGGAGCCCCGGGAATTAGGTTTTATAGTAGAATGGGTAGAAATGCTTTTGATAAAATAGGATATCCAGGTATAGCAAGAGATTGGAAGTTCTGGGTCTCCTATGTGCAAGAACACATTGTTATCTAATCTTCTAATAAACCGGCATTCCGTAGTTTTCTAACTACAAATGTTAAATCTTCCTTAAGCCGGGTATTCTCCTCGGTCAACGTACGCAATTTTTCATGTAATTCTTGATCCTTAACGCCTTTAACCTTATCCTTAGCCTCAGCAGTCGCCATTTTCTGAGCTACACTATCATCAGATTCTTCTTTATCCTCTTCTTCAGCAGCTTCCCACTCCTCTGGTTCTATCTCAACTTCCTCTTCTTTTATAAAGCCTTCTCCGGGATTATCCTCTGCATCGTCGCGACTGTCAATCGGGTTACCATCCGGGTCATATCCAGGGCCATCTCGTATAGGATCATCTTCATCTACTTCCTCATCTTCAGATTCCCTAGGAATTCGCGATTTTTCAGTAACCTCGACATCGTCCTCTTCTGATTCCTGGTAATTCTCTATCTCGTTACCATCCTCGTCTATATAGACATACTCGTATTCTTCTTCATTAATGTTTTCCTTATCATCATCGCCTCCGGCATGATGGGATTCAGTAATAACTTTACTCAGGGGTTCTCCCTTCATATACGATTTCCAGATGTCTCCAAATTCATTCATACAAATACTTAATGCAAATCCGCTAAAAAATTATTAATAAAATTGTTAGCATGGGGCCTGTCCCATATATGGAGTTTCCCCTATGTCACCTTTTTTCCACGCCCCGTGTTCTCTATCCCGGTGGGTGTCTGAGAGCGGGGTGGGTTCTAGAACAAGACCACTGTCTCAGAACCCAATTGGAATACTATAGGGGTGATGACTTGCCATCCCACATACAGTAAAGCAATACCTACGGCAAGTTTAAAAGCCTTTGTACCCTTTAGTGTATACATACCACCTACTATTAGAATTAGACCGAGTATAATATTCATTCGCTTATATTGTCTAGTTGTTTTGTTCGTATACGTTTGAGAAGAAAAAAGGGTGCGGATTGTTCTGGTAAATTAGAACTCTTATCCGCACCCTTAGTCGTTAGATCAGAGAGTTGTTAGCTGGTAAGCTCTGCTGCTTGAGTCTTTAGCTCAGCGATCTTAGCATAGAGCTTATTGATCCGGTCTTGGATCTGTACTTCGCGAAGGCTTTTACGAGCTAAAGCTTTACCGGCTCTGCTGATATAACCGTCCTCGAATTGCTGGAAGTTATTGTTGTATTGAGTTACGATCATATTAGCTAGATAGCTATGATAGAACTTCTTAGTGTCGCCGGTGATGGTACAAGTGGCAACATAACCATTTAAGTTGACGGTCTTATCGTCGAAGTTATAGTTGTGTACTGCGCGGCGTGATTTAGTTTTCTTTGACATAATTTCTGATTTGTGATTAACGATTGTCTGATTCAATAAATATAGTATAGTATGGATCTGGTAAAAGCGCAACTGGCTTATCGATTTTCTTTATTAGTTAGGGCGCGCCAGATTCCTTTGACGTGGAACCAGATCCGTTTGTAGTGCGCTGACCGGCATTGCTTGCTGATGCATTGGCAGTGAAGTTTGATCTGGGTGTGTCGTGGCATTTCTTATTATACTCTAATAATAAGCGCTCATCTTTAAAAGCGCAACTCTCAAATAGATTATTCCAATCATAGGTGAATAGGTCGTAGTACAGATATATGATAACACCCATGAGTGGCGCTAGCATTAGCAGTGTGATGATGTCGTTAAGATTATCCATATGCAACATCGCTCATAAGGTATTTCAGAAGATCATTGAAATCTTCATATACAGCCAATCTAATCTCTTCAGTAGATAAGTTGTCTTCATTATCATCTGTCCGCTCTTTGATAGCGGCATTAATTAAGTCTTCTAAAGTATCCATAATATAATTTCAGTCCTCTCTGATTTCCAAATCCCAATCTATAACAATTCTCTTACCATTCTCATCATCATAACATAAACAGTAACATCCTTCACCCTCTACTTCCATAATGTAATATTCTACTTCCATATCTTATCCAATTTCTTAACATCAATATCTTCTATGATCATATTAACATTTCCCATTACATTCTCCATAGAGTTTAATTCAACCCCTTCTCTCTCATCATCACAACATCTCTCTTCTTTATCTATCTCATCCATCTCTTTCAATTCTTTAATAGATTGAAGATAGAAGTTCTCAATAAATGTGGTGAATTCTTTATAACTGATCTTTTTTACCATATATAGATAATAGCTGATTTCTTTAATAACTGCAAATCTATAACTCAGATGTATGCATTTGCTCCAAGCGGTTAACTATATCCTCTAGTACGTCCTCGAATACATCGCGGTCTGTCCATATACCTGGTATGTCCTCATCGAACTTTACTCTGGCCTTCCGGAACATTTCACTCACGTTAACAATGACATCGGTTTCGCTCTGATCTGTCTCATTCATAATACAATAATAGCTGCTTTTTTCTAAAAGCGCAACTTAATACCCATTCCGAGTTCTATAAGCCTATCTCTCAACCGAAGGTTGGGCAATAATAACATTTCTATTATATACCGTAATCGCCGTAGAGTAGGTAATAGTGGTACTGTTAACCATATCCTACGTAGATGGGGCAATTAATCCCATTCTTCATTCTTTTTCTTCTGTATAAAGATAGCTTTATTCTTAGCTAACCTTTTCTTTTCCGATCTGGGAGTATGGTATCTCTTTTCCTTATAGGTCTCTATGGTTTTATCCGAGTCCAGTTTCTTTCGTAGCTGGTACAGGGCCTTGCTTATAGCCTTCTGACCGTCATCGGGATCGGAATACGGATTTACGTTAATCTCTATCGTCATACTCTGTTACTTATATAATAATACGGACTTCTTTTAGGAACGGCAACTCTCAATTGAGTATTCTCTAAGGGGGGAGAAGGGATCGCATACTGTTAATACGAGTAGGTCCTTATATTTCAGTATTTCCATTGTCTTCCTTAGGCTCCCATGAGCAAACCATACCTCTGAATACTCATTGGGTCTCTTTTCCATCGCTTTTTGGTAAAAATCGTTAGTTTTTCGTCAGCTTTCAACCTCTTTATAGACATAGTCAACCCTCTACTTAGTATACGCGAGATAATATTTAACCGCGGACAATATTCATTTGGTTTCGTTTGCCATATGAAAGCGCCACTGATGATGCTCGAGATAGTCCTTAATCCACGTAGATAATACCCCTCTAGGTCTCCATCCAAGTAACTCACTCGCCAATGTATTATCAGCTAAGGTCTCTCCTGGCTCTTTAACAGCGTCTACGTACTCTACTGGCCCTTCTATCATATCGGCCAACTCTTGTATGGATACATTGTTACTAGCTCCGATGTTTATCGCTTCTCCTTTACCGACCTTATCGCTATCGGCAGCTAATATGTTAGCCCTTACAACATCTCCTACATATGTAAAGTCTCTTTTTTGAGAACCATCCCCTCTTATCGTCATAGGTAGTCCTTTATGTTTTTGACCTATAAATGTGGCCATAACTAATTTGTAAGCTCCTGATGGTGGTTGTCTTTCTCCATAGACGTTAAAGTATCGTAAGCAAACGGTCTCTAGATCAAAGCATTCGCTATATACTCTGCAGTACTGTTCGCCTATAAGCTTTTGTAGGCCATATGGGCTGAGTGGAGCAGTAGCTACGCATTCATGAGTAGGAAGCACGTCGGTATCTCCATAGACGCTACTACTAGAGCTATATACAACGCGTCTGATATTAAGTGCTCTTGCTATCTCTAATATGTTTAGGGTACCTCTGACGTTGATGTCATTATAGCCTAATGGGTCTAATAGAGATGGTTGAACGCGTGCCTTAGCGGCGCAATGGAATAGTACATCGGTACCTTCTATATGATAAAGGGCCTCTGGTGGTACATCACGCATGTCGTAATGTAAGAACTTAGCCTTAGGATGTAGGTTAAGTCTATCTCCAGAGGAAAGGTTATCTAGTACGACTACTTCGTGATCGTCTTCAATCAGTTTATCAGCTAACGTACTACCAATAAACCCAGCTCCGCCAGTGATAGTATACTTCATGTGAGAGGCGGACCCGCTATGCGATGAGAGTTAGCTAGGGTTTTGAGACTCTTCAAACTGCTTCTCAAGCTTTTCGAGATCTTCCTCACTGGCGTCCTCGACCATCTTACTGGCATCATTGAGAGCAGCGGTCTTAACCAATTCAACAACCTTACTCAATGGAGCATTGTTGAGAATATTATTAGCTAAGAAGGTAACCAATTGGCTACGACGCTGTGCTTGTTCGACATCCTCTTGGGACTCTACTTCCTCTTCCGGTTCTTTTGTATCAGTTGTCATTGATATAATTTAATAGGTTTGTATGTGTAATGCAACTAGATATTAGCTTGTAGCGATAGCTTGCTCTAATAGTTCGATTATATGTTTCAACTTTTCGTCTCTGTTAGAGTATTTCTTCTTATCGAGAGAATCTTCTTGCTTATGAAACTTAATCTCCATAGTGAATAAACGGTTATCGTTTGAATCGTACCAGTCTTGATCCTTGACGTTGTTGATCATATCAAACCCTCCATCTCCCAATTGGTAACCAGCTGCGATTAATGCGTCGTTGATGATGTCTAAAGCTTTAAAGTCTACCATCTGACCCTACCTCCTATAATTGTTGTATGAGCGTTGAGACTGCCGGTAATGATATCTCTTCTTGGCCGCGACGTGTTGCCGGGTTAGATGATCGATAAGAGCAGTAATGTCAAATCGATCTTGCTGCTTAAGAATACCTCTAACCAGCTTATCATTCTTGTCGGTAAGCTTGACATCGAAGGTCTCGACACCATCACTTAATTGATTTACAATACCGCCCCAAACGGTCATTGTAACAGTTGAAGGTCCCTCACCAATTTCACATGAGGCGGTGCAGCCCTCCATGTGGTTACTGATAGGGAAGAAGTGAAGACTATCAAAAGTCTTTTGAGGTTTTACGAGTTGTCTTTTAGCCATTGTTCTATATCGTTGTTTGTAATGTAGTTAGGTCCCATGCGTTGTTCAATAAATTGTTTGAAGTTTTCCAGAGTCTCAAGCTTGAGCTTGTAATCATATTCGCGCTGTTCTTGTAGTCTGAAATCTGCAGCGAATGAATCTTCATCTGCGTCCCAGTTGAATTGTTCTTCTCTAGTCATTTCTTTCTGTCGTTAACTGTAAATAGTAAGTGGTATTGATCGAATTCTTTTTCAATTGATATATCAATTTTACGATAGTTCTTAGTAAAAAGCAACTCATTTAATATATGAACAATGAAATCTGGATGAGCTCCGCCATGAGTAATACCAGGAGCGTATGGATCACGCTCGGATCTCTTCCTAACTTCAACCGGATCTAAGTAATCATCGTATTCATCCGCGTTCGGATGATCTTCGCTAGTTGTATACTTATCGGTCATCCTTGCAGGTCAGCACATGCTTGAGACAAGAGCGTATCAACAGATTCTTCTGTATCATACCTCTCACTCAGTCGTTGATGTCCAATAGCGGCTGCCCTAGTGTACCCCTTGATAACACATAGAGCTGTACCATATAGATCAGCCTTAAACTCCTCTTCAGCAGACCCATCTACATGGTCTTCGAGAAAGTGAACAGCTTCATGAGCTTCAACAAATGTTATATAATCCTTGTAGTCACTGAACTCATGTTCCGTTGACTCTCTCGCAGCATGATCGACATTGATGACGATACTCGGTTTACTGTTCCAATGTTGTCTTACAAGCATCCCGGCTTGAAGAGATAGCGGCGAGTCATCTTCTAATTGATGATCATACACGTTAATGACGTCGATACCGTCGTGGAATTTACATTTTCTGATTTCAGTTTCCATAATTGCTAGCGTACTTCTTGAACTCGACTCGGTGATGTTTATCAGCTTCCCATGCTTTTTTGAGTCTGTTAATTCTACTCTGTACTTTCGGGTGGATATTATCCTTTGGCTCATACAAGTTTAAGTGATGTGAATGTATACCCCTCCGGTCTCCGTCTAGAAAGTATATAATATATCGTGTGTACATTCGCGGACAGTAACCTCCAGAAGATAACCCTCTCACTTTACCATCCTCTGTACATGTAACACCTACAACGATACCGAGCTGGGCGCGCTTATCTCTCGTCCGATTAGATTCTGATTCACCAGAGTATAGAACTCTTCCGGCTACCTTAACAATATCACCAGGTGCAAATTTCGATCTGCCGGTCTTCTCCCAATCCGTTTTATGTACAGACTTAATACCTACTATGTTACCTGATCCGGAGTCATATATATCTCCTTCTTTGTAAAATTTCTTGAAATTCTTCATAGAATTACTTATCATCTGAAGACCAATTTAAGTCTATATCATCCAGTACTACTTCAAAGAGACAATCTCTTAACTGGTCAATTGCACAATCCAATCGTCCTAAATCTCCTGAAGGATAATCTTCTAAATCTACGTCGCGAAGGCTTTTCATATGTATAACGATTGCTTTTTCCAAATGGTTCATCTTATCAGTCTCCGTATTTTTCGTTAAGTTCAGCATAGCTCCGGCAAATGTCCCAGCTGCTGCAGAAATGATCATAGAACCTAGAGAAATCATCTTCTCCCATCCAGCTGATCAGCTCATTGAGCAAATCTTTGGTGTGAGCCTCGACGGTTGTAGTTTCGCTAAGGAACTCGACCTTTTCAAATCGGTTCATTGTAGTGTGATCTTCAAGCTGTACTTCCATAATATGTATTGTGTTAAATTATCTGATTGTTTCTTAATTATATGATCGTGTGCTTAAAAGCGCAACTTAATTCTCAACATATATTGTGCAGGGTAGATTCTCATCCAAGTAATGCGCTTGAGGTTTGAGCCCGCTTGATTTGCCAGCGTCTTTCTCCCAAAACAAATCCATCACTCGGACTTTATAAGGTACATCTTGAAGATCGGTCATCCGATAAAGTGATCCACCTGTATCACCAGGAAAAAGATGAGTCCTAATGAGTTGGCCTTTGAAGGCATGCTTTGCAAATGTGTTTTCGATAATCTCTTTGTATTCTGTCATGTTACCAACCTAATTCGCCTGATGCTTCTTCGTTAAGATATCCATCTTGCCCGGCCTCTGCGAGGTAGAGCTTACCATCCACTGCCGCGACGTCATGAGAAATTGAATGTTCAAATGCCCATCGAGGTTGGATCGCAATCTTGATCTCAGTATCCTCGTTAATGTGTCCATCTTCGGACAGTTCATATAAATGTTGCTTTAGTTCTCCTACAGTCATTCTTTTTCCTTCTGTTTCTATTTACTTTGAACCCGACCTAGAGTTTTGATCAGTATGTCTCGTTCTGATCGGAGCTGCTCGATGATTTCAATCCTCTCTCGGAGTGATGATCGGAGCTTATCTATCGTCATATTGAGTATCCACTCCTCTTGCTGCTTCTTTTGAGTGATGGAATTGAGCTTTACTACTGTCATTATTCTCTTTGTTGAATTATCTGATTGTTTCTTAATTATATGATCATGTGCTTAAAAGCGCAACTAAAAAGAGTGAGCACCAGTACCACTAACGCGACTATTCTAATAATAAAGTGGAGAAAGCGGGTTGTTGTGGTAGCTGGTGCTCAAAAGTGTTATTGGTCTGGATCAGTATCTTGAAAAGGTTCTCCAAGGGCGGGTTCTTCGATGGTATCGAAGCCTGTTTTTATAATAAATTTGTCATCCCATTCCCAACTCATTTCACCATTTTCACCTTCAGATATAATTACATCACCTTCACCGAAATTGATATGGTCTTCCAAATCTGGTAGATTGGTGATGTCAGAGATAAACGCAGATTTTCCTAGATGTTCTTCGCCTATCGTTCTGTCTATCATCAAGTATTTCATGAAATTATTTAATAACTCTTTTCGAAATTTGCACTCCTAGAAAGAACTTTTTCCGGGTGGGTTTGTATTAGCAACATAAGACTAGAAATATCTTCCGCGGAACACCATCCTAAAACAGCATCATACTCACTCAACCATATAGTATCTTCTGTTTTATTATTCCATGCATGGACTTCATATGAACTGACACCATCTGAATAATGACGGAAGCGGGAATCTTTTCCGCTTTTGACAATTGATACTGATATGTCGTCAAAGTCTATCACTGCTTGTAGAGTGCCCTCTCCGATTGGATGAGGTTGAAAAAGTAAATCTTTAAACTCCTTCATCGGCTAACACAAACAGCGATACCATTATGAGCAAGAAATTCCTCTAGAAGATTCGCATCGCGACGGTCTCGTCCACCAACATGCCAATCCCGGATGTTAGTAATAGACGTTCCGTTTTCTCCTAAGTAATGCTCTCCGGTCTTATAATTATAAATAGTACAAAACCCGGTATATTCTCCATCCTCGTCTGTAAATTCAATATTCCATTCAGCATCAACTTTGTATTGATCTGTATCTTTATCGGTATACGGCATACCGAACGTATTTTCGAGTTCCATGTAATCGATATCTATATACCCGATCAAGCTAGTTCCGTTTGCTCTACTATGTGCGGCATCTTTTATATGCTTTGCTGTAATCATTTGAGAAAATCCTTCTGTTAAGTTATCTGATTGTTATATAATAATAGTGACAATTGCTTAAAAGCGCAACTTAATTAATAAGTTTATCCCCAAGGATCTAAGTCCGGGTTAGGTATAAGCTTAATACTCTTCTCATGATTAGGCATCGTCCGGAATTCTCTAGAGAATTCTTTAAGTTTTTCAAGTGCTAATATCCAGTCTTCATCCTTGAGAATATCCTCAATGGTTTGAGCATCCTCTTTCGCTACCTTTACTTCATAATAGATTGCGTGTCGCTGCCTATTAGCATCCGCTCTCATGATTTTATACGACATGTCCGTGGGACTTACATCCTCCTTCCGGTTCCATGATTCAATCCCGTGAGCGTCAGCTATTCCTACGTATGTGTTTAATTTATTCATCGTCTAGTGCGAGTTGGTAATTGCATTGTAAGTTTTGCCACTCCGCGATCACTCTTGCAATTTCTTGCCTCGCGGTGTAGCTATCAAAATTAATTTGTGGCCGTTCATCAGCCAACCGGTTCAATATATCTAAAAGTGTTTCGTATGGTATCATTATCCGTACATCTCCTCATCCTGATCAGACCAATAGCATTCATCGTCATCATCTTCATCTTCATCAAGACCACCGGTGAGAATATCCCAATTGTTCCAGTGCATGTCTCCTTCTTCAACAGAAAGGTAACCAGCTAATCCCGGACCGTCGTAGACATATCCCAATCGCTTCGCTTCGGATTCATTACCCCATCTGTTAATAAGACTCATTGGAATGATCGAAAGACATCCAGCATCTACTCCGACCTTCTCTAGGAGCTTATTATTGAGAGTAATTGGGTAACATCCATCTCCGTAAGAGGTGCTCCACATGTAGAACTTTGCTCCATACTTATCCATTTCTACTACCCGGACATTGTTTCTGGAGTCAAATGGCTCTTCTCGTGAAGTGTAGTCTTCTCCGGTATCCGGATGCTTGCGAGTAACCTTTTCGAACATCTTGTCGCAAAGTCGGTCCCAAAGATCGACATCGGCATCCCAACCCGGTACAACATAACAGGGATCACCGAAGTAAACCCCATCCTCATATGAGCGAAAATCTACGTAACGATCCTGCTCTTCTAATTTGTAAGTCTTAATTTCCATATTTGTATTGAGTTAAATTATCTGATTGTTTCTTAATTATATGATCAAATCTTAAGAAGCGCAACTTCATTCCATATTTGTTACGCTATTCTCCTCCGGGTCGGTCATTGCAGTTGCCCAACACTCTGGTGAAATCCCGGAAATAATAAATTCACGCTCATCAAGAGTTAGATGAGGGAATGCTAATTGAGCAACCATACCTTCATGCCATGCAATATACTGCTCCTCAGTTATATCCATCTCTAGAGTACGCTCTACTCCATCGAAAGGACTTCTTCTTGTAATCTTCATTCTGATTTAAAGAAGGTGTTCTCGACGTTCTTTAACCTATTCAATACTTCCTCTAGATCCTCTAACGGTTCCGCACATTCATTAGTAATGTACGAATCGTAAAAGATTTGTAACAAATCCTTCGATCGGTCTAAAGACTCTTTTATCTCCTGAATGACTCGTTCTTTCTCAAAGGTGCGAGGCCCACTACCGGTTGAGTTGATCTCTTCCGGAAATCCCCATTGGTTAAGTTCTTTCATAATTAATCCCAGTTGTATGTTTTGTT
>Ga0315326_10001303_pt1 | contig 12858 bp, 15 predicted proteins | sample M180m32315metaG_FD_203457 | JGI IMG/M metagenome (GOLD analysis project Ga0315326, IMG submission 203457) | Ammonia-oxidizing marine archaeal communities from Monterey Bay, California, United States - M1 80m 32315 | ecosystem: Environmental > Aquatic > Marine > Coastal | place: USA: California... | reverse complement strand
CTCACAAAGGTGCATTACTATGTTTGAATACATGTAATGGTTATACTAAGATGGAAGACGGAACTAAGATTGAAAGTGTTGCTAACAGGATGATCTTCTTTGATACATCCAAACCACACAATTCTACTACCTGTAGTGATCAACCAAAGAGATGCAACATAGTAATCAATTACAACGACAACAAATGAAACATTTACTACTCTTAACACCCCTTCTCTTGATGGGGTGCGGTCTTGGAATGAATAATGGAGGTGGAGGCGGTGGATATGGTCTAGATGCATACTCCTTTATGAATACAGGTAATGCAGGATCATACACTTGCGAAGAAGCAGGTGATAATGCAGCAGCATACTATGCTACTGGTGAACACCCTAACTTGGCAGATTGTTAAGTGAAATATAATGTAGATATTGAAGCAGGTAATGCTCTTGTTGAAAGACTAAAGAAAAAAGCACCTGCCATCGGTGGATTCAATGGTATGATGAAGGTTCCTTCTGGTTATGAGGAACCTGTTTTAGTATCTGGTGCTGATGGTGTTGGTACTAAGATTAATATTTGTAAGATTTCTAGAGACTTTACTACTATAGGAATTGATCTTGTTGCCATGTGTGTTAATGATGTAATCACATGTGGTGCTAAACCTTTATACTTCTTAGACTATATTTCTACTGGTAAGTTAACTCCTATTGTGGATGATATACTAGAAGGTATTCTTAAGGGATGTCAAATAGCAAGTATAGATTTGTTGGGAGGAGAGACTGCTGAACATACTAGAACTGCACCTCCACCTAACTACGGTGATGATATCGATCTTGCTGGTTTTTGTACTGGTATTGTTGAGAAGGGTGAAGTTATAGACGGTAGTCTTATTAAGAAGGGAGATAAAATTATTGGTTTACCTAGTAGTGGTATTCATAGTAATGGGTATAGTTTGATCAATGAAATGTTATGGAGACATAAGATAGCATGGGCAGATACTCCTGAGTTACTTACTCCTACTACAATCTATGCAAGACAAATAGAAGTATTATTACAAGAGTATCCTATAGTAGGTATGGCACATATCACTGGTGGTGGACTAGAAGAAAATGTATCTAGGGTTATTCCTAAAGGATTAAAAGCACAGATAGATTGGAGTTCGTGGGAAAGACCAGAAATTTTTAATAAGATACAGAAAGCAGGTGAGATAGAAGAACAGGAGATGAGGAGAGTATTTAATTGTGGTATTGGTTATGTACTAGTGATTCCACCTGATATTGATTATGGTGTTCAAATAGGAGAAGTCTGTGAGTCATCCTAACGGTTACACTAAAGAGATGATCAAGGAGATGTTAGGATCTTCTTGGCCTGAGATGACAGGTGAGTCTGGTAATGTAACCAGAAGAAGGATAGGTAATGAGATTAGAGCAGGGATAAGAAAGAGGAAACCATTCCCAACAGCAGAGGATAGGGCAAAGTTACCCAACTTCGATGAGAATGGTAAATACATTTACCCACCAGGTTCAGGATTTAATTATATGGATTATGTAAATAGTCATGGTGGCACAGAAAACAACAAGGTATCATAGTGAATGAAATCATATAATTCCTTTAAAGTTGATGCATTTCCAACATTGATAATGCAATTCACTAATGTTCTTTCTTTTAATGAATTGAATAATATATTTAATATATTAAAGACTAAAGATACTAGTGAAGATTCCACCTTAATAAACGGTAAGTCATGTTTTAATAACTCAGAAAGTATACTTGAAGAATTGGGTATAAGTGATATTATACAAGAAAAAATTGATGACTACTGTAGAGAAATAAAATTTAAAAAATTAACTATTACTAATTCTTGGTTTTCTATTCAGGATATTGGTGGTCTTCTATTAGATCACATACATTCTGGTAGTGTAATCTCTGGTGTATTTTATATTAATGCAGGTGAGTTAAGTAGTCCTACAGTATTTGAAAATCCTAATCTACTTAATAATTTTAATTTTTCTGATCCTTCAACTGTAACTGGCAATTCTAAGTATACATCTCAGGTAATGAGATTCCCACCAAATACGGGTGATTTGTTATTATTTCCAAGTTGGTTAAGGCATGGATCTGAATATATCGTTAATAAGAAAAAGGATAGGACAATAATTAGTTTTAATACTGAGTGGGAGTAGTGTGAGACTCCACACATACATGCGTAATAATACCCATATGGTATAATAAATACAAGTACATATGGGATTGAAATTATCATGCCCCTAACGCAACAGCATTACACAGTTGGCTATCATGATAGTCAAATGCATCATTACGAAATTTGCGAGTATGCGACAGACGCATATAATGCAATACAGAATTCTAAAGAGGATGTCCCTGGATTAAGGGAGCATCCTCATTTTATTGACTATGCTATGGTATCATGACTACAATAACAAAGCACAAGCACGAGATCATGTGGTGGATGAGTAGAATCACCATCATGGGAACTTCTTTAGGTTTAGCAATAAGACTTGCAGCACAAGCATATGTCTGAAGTAGTCTGGTCAATCAATATATTGATTGGTATTCTACTTGTTGCAGTAGGTGTAGTAATCTACTACATATTCATGTACGATGAATTTTGGCCTAATGGGAGCGATGATACCACCGTCAAGGAAGAGTTGTTACAACTTCCGAGTGACGAAGATAGACAAGGTGCTTGATGGTGATACTATCGATGTTACTATTGACCTCGGCTTTGATCTATACAAGAAAGAAAGAGTTAGAATTGCAGGAGTTGATACGCCAGAGAAGAGAACAAGAGATCTTGAAGAGAAGGCACTGGGAATAGATGCTACTAATTGGTTAAAGGCAAAACTAACTGAAACAATTAAAGGTGATGAAGAACTCCTTATTAGAACTGAACTTAAGGGTGGCGTTGGGAAGTATGGCAGGCTTCTTGGTTGGCTCTACATTGGCGATGCTACTATTTCACTAAATGAACTTATGATTGAGGAAGGTTATGCTTGGGAATATGATGGCGGCACTAAACAGAAAGATTTTGAGGTCTTACGTGAAATTAGGAGACACTTTGGGACTCTGGTCGAGTCTTGATCAAGTAACCCTAAATATAGAAGGTGTGACCACCAGACGTTTATACGCTGAGTGGATTATCCCAACTGAAGAATATGAAAATGAATAACATGAGAGAACAATTAATCAGGGCACTACTGGCACATGCACAAGGAGACATCCAAAAGCATGTTGCTAATGTAGAAGTCTACTTAACTAATCCTGCTGGTATCGGAGAACACTCTGATATAACAGAAGCAATTGAAACTGAATTAAATATCATTGCCAAGTATCAGGATCAAGTAGATGTGATAAACAAATATTTTAAAGCAAAAAATAATAATCCTGTTCCTGTTCCTCCAGATTATTCTCAATATAAATCTCAGGAATACAGACCAGAATAAATGAGCACGAATCAGGAACAATATCTTGGTAATCCTAATTTAAAGAAAGCGAACGTTGCCACAAATTTTACTCCTGATGAAGTTCAGGAGTATATCAAATGTTCTGAGGATCCAGTATACTTTATTCAAACTTATATCAAGATTGTTTCTCTTGATAGGGGTTTGATTCCATTTGCCATGTATGATTTCCAAGCAGAAATGGTTGAGAAATTTCATGACAATAGATTCAACATAGCAAAGTTACCTCGTCAGACTGGTAAATCGACTATCGTTACTTCATACCTTCTCTGGTATGTTCTTTTTAAAGCGAATGTTAATGTCGCAATTCTAGCAAACAAAGCAGCAACTTCTCGTGAGATGCTGCAACGATTGCAATTATCTTATGAAAACCTCCCAAAGTGGCTCCAGCAAGGAATCCTCCAATGGAACAGAGGAAGCTTGGAATTGGAGAATGGAAGCAAAATCATGGCTGCTTCTACTAGTAGCAGTGCTGTTAGGGGTATGTCCTTTAACGTTATATTTTTGGATGAGTTCGCATTCGTTCCTAATCATATCGCTGATCAGTTCTTTAGTTCTGTATATCCTACTATTTCATCTGGTAAATCTACCAAAGTTATCATCATTAGTACACCTCATGGGATGAACATGTTCTACAAACTCTGGCATGATGCAGAGAGAGGTAAGAATGAATACATCCCAACTGAGGTTCATTGGTCTGCAGTTCCTGGTAGAGATGCTGAATGGAAAGCACAAACCATTGCTAACACGTCAGAGCAACAGTTTAAAGTTGAGTTTGAGTGTGAGTTCCTAGGATCTGTTGATACACTTATTAGTCCTAGTAAGTTGAGGACTATGCCTTACGAAGATCCTATCCAACAAAATAGAGGTCTTGCGGTATATAAAAAAGTAGAAAAGGATCATAATTATATTGTAACTGTTGACGTTGCTCGTGGTGTAAGTCAAGATTATTCAGCGTTCTGTATTATGGATACTACAACAGTACCATATGAGATGGTTGCTAAGTATAGAAATAATGATATCAAACCTATTATCTTCCCTAATGTTATTGTAGATGTAGCAAAAAATTATAATAATGCTTATGTGCTATGTGAGGTAAATGATATTGGTGGTCAGGTTGCAGATATTATTCAATTCGATCTTGAGTATGAAAATTTACTACAAGTTGCTATGAGAGGAAGGGCAGGGCAACAATTAGGACAGGGATTCTCAGGTAAGAAAACTCAACTTGGTGTAAAGATGAGTACTGCTGTCAAAGCAGTTGGTTGTTCTAACCTTAAAGCATTATTAGAAGAAGATAAATTAATAATCAAAGATTATGATACGATTTCAGAATTAACTACCTTTATTGTAAAGGGGCAATCTTTTGCCGCAGAAGATGGATGTAATGATGACCTAGCAATGTGCTTGGTTATTTTCTCATGGATGGCCATGCAAGAATACTTTAAAGAGATGCATGACAACGATGTGAGGCAACGCATCTATGATGATCAAAGAGAAAATATTGAACAGGACATGGCACCGTTTGGGTTTATATCAGATGGATTAGAAGATGATCATATAATAGATGCACAAGGAGAAAGATGGGAAGTTGCGGAGTATGGGGATAAATCTTATATGTGGGACTATAGGTAACGTTTCAAAAATATAAATAATCTTAGACAACCGATGTTGACATCATTTTCTAGGAGTATATAAACATGGCAGCTAATCAATCATCGCCAGGGGTAGTCGTTCAGGAAAGAGACCTGACCACTATTACTACGCTATCTACCGCAAATATTGGCGTGCTTGCGGCACCATTTGAACAAGGTCCAGTTGAAGAAATCGTAACTATTGCTAACGAGAGAAATCTTACAGATGTATTTGGGAAACCAAATGACAATAACTTTGAATACTGGTTTACTGCTTCTCAGTTCCTTTCATATGGTGGTGTTCTTAAAACTATTCGTGTAACTTCATCTTCATTGAAGAATGGTGTTGACACTGGAACTGCACCTCTAATCAAGAATTTTCAAGATTACGAAACTAACTACGAGACTGCAAACAATAACTGGACTTGGGCAGCAAAAACTCCTGGTACTAAAGGAAACTCCATCGGTATTTTTGTAACTGACTCTGGTGCAGATCAAATTGCTGTTCTACCTGCTCCTGGTTCAGGTAACGAGCACGAGTTTGTTGCAGATGCTGCTGTAAGTGCTGCTTCTGGTGCTGCTGGTAAAGTTTTCAAGTATAGCATACTTCTCACTGTTGACACTGTTGTTGGTGATTTCGTAGTTGGTACTGCAACTACAATTAGTATTGGTGGTTCTGACGAATCAGTAAATGTTCTCGCATGGGATCCTGCTAATAAGAAATTAGAAATCGGTCTTCCTTCTGGTGGTGTTACTGGTATTCTTTCAGATAACCAAGTAATTACTCAGGGAACAAACACTGCTGCTATTAATTCTACAATCGAACGTCGTTTGTATATTGGTCTTAATAAGGACAGTATTAATTTTGCTGCTGCTGATGTTGTTGCTGACACAAACTCTACTAACGTAACTGTTGACTCAGTTCGTGACGAGTATGATGAGCGTGAGTATCTACCTGGTGTAAAGTGGGTAAGTGTTGCTCCTCGTCCTGAGACTTCTAAGTTTGCGACAGAGACAGGTGGATTCCGTGACGAACTACACATAGTTGTTGTTGACATTGATGGTAAAGTTACTGGTACAACTGGTGCTTTACTTGAGCGTTTCATAGGTCTTTCTAAAGCATCTGATGCTAAGACTTCTGTTGGTGAAACTAACTATTATGTTAATGTTGTAAAAGCACGCTCCGAGTATATCTACTGGGGTGAGCATGAGTTAGGAGTATTCAACGCAACTGCATCTGGTGCTGCTGGTACTTGGGGTAATAGTGCTTCTGGTAGACAGTTTAACCTTCTACGTTCTGCTGCTGGATCTACTGATTATCCTGCTGCACGTACAACAGTTGGTTCTAAGAACAACGCAACATTCTACTACAAACTTGCTGACGGTGCTGATTACGGTACTTCTGGTGGTGTTTATACTGTAAGTAATACTGATGTAACTACTGCATACGAACTACTTGAAGATCCTGAGTCACAGACAATCGACTATATCTTGACTGGTCCTTCTGGTGCTACAGATGCTGAGGCACTTGCTAAGATTACTGCTTTGACAAATATTGTTGAAGAGCGTAGGGATTGCATGTTATTTGTATCACCTCGTCGTGGTAACATTATTGGTTTAAGTAGTGCAAATACAATTACCAATAACATCATTGGTTTCTTTGATTTACTACCATCCTCAAGTTACTCAGTATTTGATTCTGGTTACAAGTATATCTACGATAAGTATAATGATGTTTATCGTTACATTCCTGCTAACGGTGACGTTGCTGGTCTTTGCCTACAAACCACTGAAGTTTCAGAACCTTGGTTCTCACCTGCTGGTTTCCAACGTGGTATCTTGAGAAATGCAATTAAACTTGCATATACTCCTAACAAGACTCAACGTGATCGTCTGTATGGTGCTCGTGTTAATCCTATCGTTTCCTTCCCTGGTCAAGGTGTAGTTCTATTTGGTGATAAGACTGCACAAGGATTTGCATCCGCATTTGATAGAATCAACGTTCGTCGTTTGTTCCTAACAATTGAGAGAGTTATCTCAGGTGCTGCTAAGTCACAACTCTTTGAGCAAAATGATGCTGCACAGCGTTCATTGTTCCTCAACATTGTTGAACCTTACCTCCGTGAAGTTCAAGGTCGTCGTGGTGTAACTGACTTCTTAGTTAAGTGTGACGATGACAACAACCCTTCTGAGGCTGTTGATCGTGGAGAGTTCTACGCAGAAATCTTCGTGAAACCAACACGTACAATTAACTACATTACTCTTACATTTACAGCAACCAGAAGTGGTGTTGCATTTACGGAAGTAGCAAGTTAATGAAAATAAAACCTCTTAAACATTGCAGGTTATCCCAGATGAAATTCTTCTACTGGGATCCTAAAGATGATCCAAGAGAACCAGAATATTGGGAGACCCGCAATGGGTCTCCTTTTTTTATGCCTGAAAATATCGATTATTCTAAATATTAAAGAAAGAGATTGGATCCAATAACCATGGCAAAAAGAGGTACTATTGACGATTTTAAAGCGAATGTCGCTTCAGACTTTGCTCGTCCTAATTTATTTCAAGTAGACCTTGCATTCCCTTCAGGAATTATTAATAATGCAAGTCTTGTAAATCTTGGAAAGTTCACTGTTCGTGCAGCAAATCTTCCTTCTTCTCAGATTGGAGTTATTGAAGTTCCTTTTAGAGGTCGTGTTTTAAAGATCGCAGGAGACAGAACATTCGAACCTTGGACAATCACAGTTCAGAACGATAGCAACTTTGCTCTCCGTAATGCATTTGAACTCTGGGTATCCAGTATTCAAGCATATAACGAGAACTTTACATCTGCTGCTGGACTTGGTGATCAAGATGATAGTACTGGTTACTTCGCTGATATGAGTGTTCATCAGTTAGCACGTGATATCAAAGATGGTGAGAAGCCTAAGGTACTTAAGTCTTATAAGTTCTATAACGTATTCCCAAGTAACCTCGCTGCAATTGATCTAGATTACGGAAACAATGATGCGATTGAAGAATTCACAGTTGAACTCCAGACTCAATACTGGACTCCGTTAACACCTACTTCGAATGACTGATAAATAGATCAGGACCAATAACCTAGAAAAATATAATGGCAAATCAGCTCTTCGGATATAGTCTTGAAAGAGCGAAGAAGGTCCCCAAGGGGCCTTCTTTTGTTCAGAAAGATAACATGGATGGTTCGCAACCTATAGTGGGTGGCGGATATTATGGTTATTCTGTTGATTTTGACGGAAGTATTCGTAATGATTATGAACTCATCACCCGATATAGGGAGATGGTGATGAATCCTGAGTGTGATAGTGCAGTTGATGATATAGTTAACGAAACAATTTGTGGAAATTTTGATGATGTACCAGTTGAGTTGGAACTTTCCAACCTGAAGGTGTCGGATAAAATTAAAAAATTAATGCGAGAAGAGTTTGATGAAATTCTTCGTCTTCTTGATTTTGAAAATCGTGCGTATGAAATCTTCCGTAGATGGTATGTTGATGGAAGACTTTTTTATCATAAAGTAATTGACCCCAAGAAACCTAAAGAAGGTCTTTTAGAAATCCGTTATATCGATCCTCGTAAGATTCGTAAAGTAATTGAGTATGAGAATAAGCGTCCAGAGCAATTGCGTGGTGAAGATCTTAATACTCAATTAACACAAAAAGCAGCAGAGTACTTCTTGTATAACCCTAAAGGTTTGAAGAACTCTACGAATCAAGGTATGAAGATTACTGTTGATTCTATTACATATTGTCATTCAGGTATTCAAGACCTGAATAAGAATATGACTCTTAGTCACCTGCATAAGGCGATTAAGGCAGTCAATCAGTTAAGAATGATTGAAGACTCTCTTGTTATCTACCGTTTATCAAGAGCACCAGAAAGAAGAATTTTCTATATTGATGTAGGTAACCTTCCTAAGAATAAAGCGGAACAATACTTACGTGAAGTAATGGGTCGTTACAGAAACAAAATTGTATACGATTCAAATACTGGTGAGATTAAGGATGACAAGAAGTTCATGTCCATGATGGAAGACTTCTGGCTTCCTAGACGTGAAGGTGGTAGAGGAACTGAGATTACTACATTACCTGGTGGACAAAACCTTGGAGAACTTGAAGACGTAAAATATTTCCAGAAGAAATTATACAAATCACTTAACGTACCTGGTTCACGTTTAGAAACAGAAACGACTTTTAATGTTGGTCGTGCTGCAGAAATTACTCGTGATGAAGTTAAGTTCCAGAAATTTATCGCACGTCTCCGTAAGAGATTCGGTGAATTGTTCATGGATCTTTTGAAAGCTCAAGTAGTTCTTAAGGGTATTATAACTATTGAAGAATGGGAAGAGATGAAGACCCATATTCAATTCGATTATGTTGCTGACAATTACTTTACTGAACTAAAAGAAATTGAAATTCGCAACGAGCGTATGAATCAAGTTAATGTTATGGATCCTTATGTTGGTAAATATTTCTCTGTTGAATATATGCGTCGTCAAGTTCTGAAGCAGACTGACCAAGAAATCATTGAAATTGATGAGCAGATAGAAGAGGAAACTGAAGCAGGAATCATACAAAGCCCTGAAGAATTGGCAGCAATGGAAGCGGGAATTGATCCTGCTGCTGCTGGTGGTGCCCCTGCACAGGAGGTAGCACCTAATCAATCCACAGTTGATCCTGCGGATCAAAAGCGGGGAGAATTTTAAACTTACTAAATAATACTACAGTGGGAACATATTATGCCTAGTGATATTGCAAAACAAATCGTCCAACAAGTTTTTGGCGATGATAAAGCAGCCGCAGTTGATTCAATTAATGATGCTTTGGGTGCTTCTACATATGATGCTATTCAAGCAAGAAAAGTTGAATTTGCAAAAAGTATGGGATTTGAGTTAGATGATACTGCTCAAGCAAACGCTGACGAAGTAGAGAAATCTCTCGATGGAGTTGGTGATGCTGAAGTGACAGATGTGGATGTACAAGGTCGCAAACCAGAAGATCCAGATCCTAATGATTCCCTTACTGATGAAGTACCTGATCCACTACCACCTAATACAGCAGTGGTTGATTCAATCGAACCTATAGAGGAACCAAAAGATGAGACTGATATCTGAAGAACTTACTGATGTTAAATTTCTCTCCGAAGAGAAAGATGGCAAGAGGAATTACTTCATTGAAGGTATCTTTTTGCAAGCGGAATTAAAAAACCGTAATGGCAGAATGTACCCTCAGAAAACATTAGCACGTGAAGTTGCTAAATATGATGAGTCTTATATTAAATCTGGTCGTGCTCTTGGTGAGTTAGGTCACCCTGACGGACCTTCTATTAATTTAGATAGGGTTTCACATAAGATACAATCTTTGAAAGAAGATGGAAATAACTTCATCGGTAGAGCAAAGATACTTGACACACCAAACGGAAAAATTGCAAAGTCTTTACTCGATGAGGGTGTAAGACTTGGAGTTTCTTCCAGAGGTATGGGATCAATCAAGAAGGAATCTAACTGCAATGTTGTATGTGATGATTTCATGCTTGCCACTGCTGCTGATATTGTAGCAGATCCTTCTGCACCTGATGCTTTCGTAAATGGAATCATGGAAGGTAAAGAATGGGTTTGGAATAATGGTGTACTTAAAGAGTCTGCTGTTGCCCAAATCAAACAAGAAATTGATGAAGCAACTCTTATTAATCTGCAAGAGAAGAAAATCTCCGCATTTGCAGCATTTTTAAAGAGTTTGTGATTTATAAATAAATAAAGAAACGCTAATGCAAAACGGAGTTCAAACAAATGGCTGAGACCTCACTCGATAAAGAGTTAGATAATATGGATCAAGTGACCGAAGGTTCTAACGCAGTTACTAAAAACGCCAAACCCGCTGAAAAGATTGATACATCTAAATCAACCGATTCACTAGGTGGAAGTGGTAAGAAAGTAATTAACGTCACCTCGGATTCCCTGGAAGGTGCCGCTGGCACTAAAAATGCAGGAAAATCTGCAGCTAACTCTGTTGGCGTAGAGAAGGATAAGTCTTTGAAGACTAAGCCTTCAGCAGCATCATCAAAACAGGAGGACGTAGAAGATGACAGCGAAAAGGAAACAATCGCTGAAACCGACCTCGACTTTACTGAGGATGTTGACGCTCTTGTCGCAGGTGAAGACCTCTCAGAAGAGTTCCGACTAAAAGCAGCGACTATCTTTGAAGCAGCGGTAACAAGCCGTGTTAACAAAGAAGCAGCAGCGTTACAAGAGGCGATGGAATCTGCCTTAACTGAAGAAGTTGAAAAGATTCAAACAGAATTGGCCGAGAAGGTAGACGATTATCTCTCTTATGCCGCCGATCAATGGATGAAGGAAAATTCCCTTCAGATCGAGCACGGTATTAAGACCGAGATGGCAGAATCGTTCTTCAACGGTCTAAAAGGTCTCTTCTTAGAGCACAACTTTACAGTGCCTGAGGAGAAATTCAACCTGCTAGATGGAATGGCAGGTGAGATAGATGATATGGAAGCTAAACTCAACGAGCAAATCGATTCTAATGTCTCTTTAAATAAGAGGATTGGAGAGTTTGTTAAAATGGAAATTGTGAACGAATGTGCAGTGGGACTCGCTGAGACCCAAAAGGAGAAGCTTGCTTCTCTCGCAGAGGGTGTTGAGTTTGAAACTGAAGATGACTTTAGAAATAAAGTCAATACGATTAAGGAATCATACTTCACTAGGAAGGCTGAACTTACAGAATCTGTAAGCGAACCCACCGAGGAAGCATCTGAACCCCTTGTCGAGAGTACAACAGGTGGTACTATGTCTAAGTACGTAGATGCAATCGCCCGTTGGTCCAAATAATTATTAATTAAAACTACTTTTACCGAGACAAATGTCTATTAAAAACCTCCAAGAAAAGTGGGCACCCGTTCTGAATCACGAAGCTCTTCCTGAGATCTCAGATTCACATAAGCGTGGCGTTGTCGCACAACTTCTTGAGAACCAAGAAAAAGCACAAGTCGAAGAAGGACAAATCCTTAACGAGACTTTACAAACTACAGGTTACACCTCTGCTGATACAGCAACTGGTGCTACCGCTGGTTTTGACCCTGTATTGATCAGTCTAATTAGACGTTCAATGCCACAACTAATTGCATACGATATCGCTGGCGTTCAGCCAATGACTGGTCCTACTGGACTTATCTTCGCAATGCGTACTAACTACGGTACTGAGCGTAGACCTGCTAACGGTAACTTCCGTGAAGCAATGTTCAACGAGCCAAACGCTGGATTCTCTGGTGGAGCTGGTGAGGACATCGCTGAGTACGATCCAACTGCTTCAGGTTCAGCAGTCAACGACGCTGAAGGTGCTAACCCAGGACTTCTTAACGATTCTCCTGCTGGTACTTATGAGCAGACTGGTGATGCTACTGGTATGACCACAGCAACCGTTGAAGGACTAAACGACGGTACTGACACTAATGAATTCCGTGAAATGGGATTCAGTATTGAGAAGGTAACTGTAACAGCTCGTGCTCGTGCATTGAAAGCTGAGTACAGTATTGAGCTTGCTCAGGACTTGAAAGCAATTCATGGTCTTGATGCCGAGCAAGAGCTAAGCAACATTCTCTCAACAGAGATCCTTGCTGAAATCAACAGAGAAGTTGTTAGAACTATCTACACAAACGCTGTTGCTGGTGCTCAGAACAATACTGCTAACGCTGGTATCTTTGATCTAGACGTTGATAGTAATGGTCGTTGG
>Ga0315326_10001292_pt1 | contig 12913 bp, 11 predicted proteins | sample M180m32315metaG_FD_203457 | JGI IMG/M metagenome (GOLD analysis project Ga0315326, IMG submission 203457) | Ammonia-oxidizing marine archaeal communities from Monterey Bay, California, United States - M1 80m 32315 | ecosystem: Environmental > Aquatic > Marine > Coastal | place: USA: California... | reverse complement strand
CAGTTCTAAAATCAATCTTTCTTCAAATCATGAGGTTAAAGTAATCGATATATACAACATTCTGAAAGAAAAATTAGACTATAAATTAAGTCCAATATTTAAAGATAATAGAAAAGGTGAAGTAGAAAAAATTGTCCTTGATAATTCTGAGTTAATAAGAATTACTAATTATCGTCAATTCACAAATATTATTGAAGGAATAGAAAAAACAGTTAATTTATAGATTTAGATTGCTTTATTATATCTTCTAATGCAACCCATGATAACATTGCACACTTAATTCTTACAGGAAATTTTCTAACTCCAGATAATGCAGAAATATCACCCAAAATATCAAGTTCATTTTCACTGAGATCTTCACTTTTTATCAATTTTCTAAAAAGATCTACAGTATTTTGAAGATCTTTAGTTTCAATATTGTTTATTTTTTCAGCTAATAAAGAGCCTGAAGCTTGAGATATGGCACATCCTCTTCCTGTAACAGCGATAGATACCTTATTTTTTTCTAGAATGTTTAATTGAATTTTGATTTCATCTCCACAGAAAGGATTATTTTTTTCAACTTCAAAATCTGGGGATTGTAATAATTCAGTATTTCTAGGATTATGATAGTGATCCATCACAATTTCTTCATACATCTCATTTAGTTCATCATTAACCATATCTACATAATTCCTTGGATATCTAACGAAGGAATAGAATCATCAATTGAGTTTTCTAAATATTCAATTATTTCATTATCCTCAAATTCATCTATAATTTCTTGAGCAAACCCTCTAATCAACATTGACATTGCATCTTTGTTATTTATTCCTCGGCTTTGAAGATAAAACAACATATTTTTATCCATGTTTCCTGCAGTAGCTCCATGACTACACTCAACATCATCTGCATATATTTCTAAACTAGGTTTAGTGTCAACTTCACAATCTTTTGATAGTAAGAAATTTAAATCTTTTTGAAATGCTCTTGTTTTTTGTGCATCTTGCTTAACTAAAACTTTTCCACTAAAAACAGCCTTTGATTTGCCTGCTAAAATACCCTTAAACATTTGATCGCTAGAACATTTTCCTACTGAATGAGTTATTGAAATTTCATTTTCTTGAAGTTGATTTTTATTAGTTATGTAAAGACCATGAAAATTACATTCGGAGTTAATTCCAACTAAATCACTATGAATATCATATCTTGACAGTAATCCTGACAGAGAAAAAGAAGTAGACATAAATTTTGAATTTTCTTTTTGAAGGATCCTATCGAATTGAAAGAAAAATGAATTTCCTGAATCAATTTGTACTCTCTTATGAGAAACGTTACTTTCTTCTTCTAGCATATATTCAATTACAGGTACTACCAAATTATTATTTTTTTCAGATGATAAATTAAAATAAGATTCAAGAATATTTGTTTGAGATTTAGATTTAACTTGAACAAATAATCTTGGGAAACAAGATATATTTTTTTGATTATCGGTTGTCAAAATAACAATATTTAAGTTACTTTCTTTTTGAGAATCATCTATAGAAATAAAAATAGGTTCTAACATAAAAGCAGAATTTATAGCAATCATTTCATTTTCATCACTTTTTGCTATTTCACCAAACTTTTCTGAAAGATTTTCTAGTTTGTTTAGATCATTAGATTTTTCGACAATTATATTATCAGAGAAGGTAGATCTTTCTTGATCATAAAATCCGTCAACTATATATATTGTTTGAAATTTTTTACTTGAAAAAACTTCTGGGTTAGTTGTAGGGTCAAAAGATGTTTTTTCAGGTAAAAAAAACTTAATTTTACTTAAGTTATGAAAATTTGTATATTTCCACAATTCTGATGTTTCAGAATTAGGAGGGAGTCCATTTTTAGTAAAATCATTCCATCCTAAATTATTAACTTTATTAACATTTTTATTAGTAAAACCTGAAGGTTTATTTATGCCATCAATATTATTAAATTCAATACTTTTCATTTTATTTACCAAGACCAGCAATTATTTTTTCATAACCATTTGTTTCTATATCAAGGGCTAATTCTTTAGTTCCAGATTTTACTATCTCTCCATTTACTAAAATATGGACATAATCTGGTTCAATATAGTTCAGAATTCTTTGATAATGAGTAACAATTATGAATGATCTATCTTCAGATCTCATTAGATTTACTCCATCAGAAACAGCTTTTAATGCATCAACATCAAGCCCTGAATCAGTTTCATCAAGGATAGCTAATTTTGGTTCTAAAATAGAAAGTTGTAAAATTTCATTTTTTTTCTTTTCACCTCCAGAAAACCCAAAGTTTAAAGATCTTTTTGTTAGCTCTGTATCAATTCCTATATCCTTAACTTTTTGATCATAAAACTTAGAAAATTCTCTTACAGAAAGCTTTTCTTTTTTAAAATATTCATTTTTTGAATCCAAGGAAGATTTTAACATTTGATATGATCTTACTCCAGGAATTTCTGCAGGGTATTGAAAAGCTAAAAACATTCCTAAGTGAGACCTTTCATCAGGAGGTAGTTCATTAATTAGCTCTTTCATAAAATGTATTTCACCTTCAGTAATTTCATAATCAGGCTTACCAGCTAGAACATTAGCTAGTGTACTTTTCCCTGAACCGTTTGGGCCCATAATTGCATGTACTTCCCCTGAATTGATAGATAAGTTAATACCTTTTAATATCAAATCATCAGCATCTACAACCTGAGCTTTTAAGTTTTTAATTTCAAGCATTTTTTCTCCTAAATTTATCCTACAGCTCCTTCTAAGCTGACTTTTAATAACTGAGTGGCTTCCAAAGAAAATTCGAAAGGTAACTCTTTTATAACATCTTTACTCCAACCAGTAATAATCATATGGTTTGCTTCTTCTTCAGATAGCCCTCTAGACATAAGATAAAAAAGCTGGTCTTCTGAAACTTTTGATGTAGAAGCCTCATGTTCAAGCCTAGCTGAAGAATTTCTTACTTCTATATATGGGACTGTATGAGCTCCACATTTGTCTCCAATTAAGAGCGAATCACATTGTGTGTGATTCATAGCTCCTTCAGCAGATGGCATGATTTTTATTTGTCCTCTGTATGTATTTTGACCTTTTCCTGCAGAAATACCTTTAGAAACTACTGTAGATTTAGTATTTTTACCAATGTGAATCATTTTGGTTCCAGTATCAGCCTGTTGGAAATTATTAGCCATTGCTACAGAATAAAATTCTCCCACAGAATTGTCTCCTTGAAGAATAACTGATGGATACTTCCAAGTTATCGCGGAACCTGTTTCAACTTGTGTCCAAGATATTTTAGAATTTTCTAATGCTTTACCTCTTTTAGTAACAAAATTATAAACTCCACCTTCACCTTCTTTAGTTCCAGGAAACCAGTTTTGTACAGTAGAGTATTTAATCTCAGAATTTTTCATAGCTACTAGTTCAACTACTGCCGCATGTAGTTGAGAAGTTTTTCTAAAAGGTGCTGTACAACCTTCTAAATATGACACATATGCATCTTCATCAGCAATAATCAAAGTTCTTTCAAATTGACCTGATCCTTCCGTGTTTATTCTAAAATAGGTCATCAATTCTATCGGACATCTAACTCCAGGAGGAATGTAAGCAAATGATCCATCACTAAAAACTGCAGAATTTAATGCTGAATAAAAATTATCAGAGTAAGGAACTACTGAACCTAAATATTTTTTTACCAATTCAGGATGATTCTTAACTGCTTCGTTGAATGAGCAAAATATTATACCCATGTCTTTCAATTGATCATCAAGAGTATTTGCAACTGAAACTGAATCAAAAACCGCGTCAACCGCTACACCTGCTAATTTTTCTCTTTCACCTATGGGAATTCCTAATTTTTCAAAAGTTTCCAACATCTCAGGGTCTACATCATCAAGAGACTTAGGAGCCTCTGTCATTGATTTAGGAGCTGCATAATAATAAATATCTTGAAAATCAATAGGAGGATACTTAACTTTTGCCCAACTCGGTTCTTTGGAATTTTCAAGTAACTTTTCCCAATGTCTGAATGCTTTCAATCTCCATTCGAGAAGCCATTTGGGTTCTTCCTTTTTTTTAGAAATCAATTTAACAATTGATTCATCTAGACCTTTTGGGGCAAGTTCAGTATCAATATCTGTAGAAAATCCCCATTTATAATCATCCATTCCTGATAAATCTGTCTCTCGTGATATGCTATCTGGAGTAGGCATAAATTCTCCTAATAATTTATTTTCTCTATAATTAATATTATATCTTTTTATTTAGCTAATATAGAATATAAAAACACATTAATTTTGAGATTCGAAAAAATGAACTATGAAGCAGTAATTGGTTTAGAAACGCATGTACAGTTAAATACTAATTCTAAAATGTTTAGTCTTTCAAGTGCTAGGTATCAAAACCAGGAACCTAATACAATAGTAGATCCTACATCAATGGGGTTACCTGGAGCTCTGCCTGTTGTTAACAAGAAAGCTGTGGAAAGTGCAATTATGATAGGACTAGCGCTTGATTGCAGTATTTCAAATAAAACAAAATTTGATAGAAAGCAGTATTTTTATCCAGATTTGATGAAAGGTTATCAAATTTCTCAGTTTGATGAGCCTATATGTTATGAAGGCTTTGTAGAACTTTCTTCTAATAAAAAAATAAGAATCAACAGGGTTCACATGGAAGAAGATGTAGCTAAATTGACCCATATTAATACAAGAGATTCGAATTACAGCTTATTAGATATTAATCGGTCTGGAACACCTTTAATGGAAATAGTCACAGAACCAGACTTAAGTTCTTCAGAAGAAGTGATTGAATATATAGAGAATTTACAAAAAATCATAAGATATATTGGAGTTGGTTCAGCAAACATGGAAGAAGGTTCTTTTAGGTGTGATGCAAATATAAGTATAAGAGAAAAAGGATCTAAAGAATTAGGAACAAAAGTTGAAATTAAAAACATGAATCGTATATCTGCAGTCGCAGAAGCTGTTGATTATGAAATAAAAAGACAAATTAAATGTAAAGGAAATGAAGAAATAATCATCCAAGAAACTAGAGGATGGTCAGATGAAAAATCTATAACAATTTCTCAGAGAACTAAAGAAGAATCAAACGATTATAGATATTTTCCTGAGCCAGATATTCCACCATTAGAAATCAATTCAGATTGGGTTAATGAAATTCAAAACCTTTTGCCGGAATTACCGAAAAACAGAAAAGAAAAATATATTAATGAATATCAACTTAGCGAGTATGATGCAGAGTTGTTAACTGCGGATATAAATTTTTCAAACTTCTTTGAATCAACAATAGAATCGCATATTAAAAACAATGAATCTATAAAATATATTGCAAATCTTATGAATGGAGATTTTAGTAGATTACTAAATTTAAGTTCTACCAATTATGAAAAATTGAAATTTAAACCAAAAGATTTATCTGAATTAGTAGACATTTATTTTCAAAACAAAATAAACAATAAGATTTTAAAAACAGTTCTAGAAGAAATGTGGAACACAGGATCTAACCCTAATGATATTATTATTGAAAAAAATCTAGCAATTATATCTGATACAAAGGAACTTGAAGATACAATAAGTAATATAATTGAAAGTAACCCTAAGGCTGTAGAGGACTTCAAAGCTGGGAAAGAGCAGTCTCAAAAGTTTTTATTAGGGCAAGTAATGAAAGAAACTAAAGGGCAAGCAGACCCTAAAATTTCAAGCGAAATAATAAATAAAATTTTACAAACAAAAAAATAGAAATTGAGGGAATTTTGGATTTACTTTTTTCAGTATTGATGATGGTTTTTGCAGTAATAATAATTGGTATAATATTATTGCAAACTAGAGGAAGCAGTGCCGGTTTATTTGGGCAATCAGATGGATCATACAGATCTAGAAGAGGAATAGAGCAAATTCTATTCAGGTTGACAATATTATTAATAATATTGTTTGTTGGAGTAGCAGTTTTAAACGTCAGATTCTAAATTTTTCTAAATGAAGTTCCATCTTTTGAATCAAGAATTTCAATACCTTTAGATAGTAAATCATTTCTTATTTGATCCGCTTTTTCATATTCTTTTTCTAATCTTAGTTTGTTCCTTTTATTAATTAATTCTATAATTTCAGCATCATTTTGAGTTTTATCATTAAATGCAAAACCTAAAATACCTAAAAGATCTCTTAGCAAAGATACGCCTTCATTGATTTTTTTATTTTTATCATTTGCTTTATTTATGTCATGAATCAAATCAAAAATAATCGCTATAGCTTTAGGCGTAGCAAGATCATCTTCCATCGCAATTAAAAATTTATTTTTATAATCCTTTACATCAAAACCTGATTCTCCATCTAAAATAAGAGTTCTTTCAATTCTTTGTATAGATTTTTGAGCTATTTCTAATGAATTTTCATCCAAAGAACTAGGCTGTCTGTAATGACTTTGAAGTATCCATAGACGAATAGAGTTTCCAGAATATTTTTCCAAAGCATCTTTAACATCAAGAGAGTTTCCTAAAGATTTGCTCATTTTTTCATCTCCAGAACGTTTTAACAGACCGTTATGAACCCAAATCTTAGCAAAAGGTTTATAACCAGTTGAAGACTCACTTTGAGCAATTTCGTTTTCATGATGAGGAAAAATCAAGTCTAACCCACCTCCATGAATGTCAATTGAAGTGCCTAAATGCTTTTTGACCATAGCTGAACATTCTATATGCCACCCTGGTCTACCTTTACCCCATGGGCTATCCCAATGAGTTTCATTTTCTTCAGCATGTTTCCAAAGAGCAAAATCACCATGACTTTTTTTGGCAGGTTCATTTTCTATTCTATTGCCTTCAATAAGATCTTCTAAATTTCTTCTTGAAAGTTTTCCATAATCTTTGGAAAATTCAACATTAAAATACACACTTCCATTAAGTTCATATGCTGCTTTTTTTTCAATCAAATCTTCAATTAATTCGATTATTTCATTCATGTCTTCAGTAGCTCTAGGATGAACATCTGCTCTCCTTACTCCTAGTCTATCCATGTCTTCAAAAAAAGCTTTAATGTATTTTTCAGCTACTTCCTTTGGAGAAATATTTAATTCTTTTGATTTAGTAATTATTTTGTCGTCAACATCTGTAAAATTTTGAACTCTTTTTACTTTGAAACCTGTGTGTTCTAAAAATCTATGAAGAACATCAAAAGTTATGGTTGATAATGCATGCCCTAAATGAGGCCTATCATAAACGGTCACACCGCATACATACATTTTTATTTCTTTTTTTTCTATTTTTTCTTTTTGTTTAGTTAACGTGTTGTATAAATACATATTAAACTTTTTTCAAACTACAAATTGATTGAGATGCTATAGCTTTTTCTGAACCAATAATACCAATAAAATCAGTTGTAGTACTCTTTATATTTATCTGTTTTATATCAATCTTTAAGATTTTAGAAATTTTTGACTTCATATTTTCAATATACTTAGACATTCTTGGTTTTTGAGCAATTATTGTGTTATCTAAGTTTACAATTTTAAATCTTTTTTTAGTAATTAAATCAGAAACTTTTTTTAACATTATTGTAGAGTCTAAATCTTTTAATGAATTATCAGTTGATGGGAAAAAGTTTCCAATATCTCCTAATGAGGCTGCGCCTAAAATAGAATCTATTATTGAATGTATGAGAACATCTCCATCAGAATGACCTTTAAGTTTATATTGAAAATCAATATCTAAGCCTCCTAACCTTAGCGACGAGCCTTTTTCAAGTTCATGCACATCAAAACCAGTGCCATAATAAATCAATTTATTTTCAACGTCATTCTTTGTAGTTATTTTTATATTGTTAATTTCCCCTGGCATTATTTTTATATTTATCGAAGTATTATCAAGTAATGAAGAATCATCCGTATATATTTCAGACGGGCTAACATTTTTTATATTTTCAAAAAAAACTTCTTTATTAAAAAATTGTGGAGTTTGAACATTGATAAGTTTTGATCTATCCAAAGTCTTGGTTACAAACTCATCTTCATTTATAACTTTTACAGTATCCGTAGGAGATAAGCCTGGAATAACAGCATCATAATTTTCTAATAAATCTAAACCTTTTTGATAAATTTTTTCTGAAGCAAATGGTCTAGCTGCATCATGAATAATCAAATAATCTATCTGAATATTATTATCATTTATATAATCTACAGCTTTAAAAAAAGATTCAGACCTAGTATTTGAACCTTTTATGATTACAATTTTATCTTCATAATATTTACCCCTAATAAAATCTTTAAACTTTGTAAAGTTATCTTTAGAAGAAACTATGAAAATTTTTTCAATAAATTTAATTGATAATATCGTTGATAAAGATTTTATTGCAATAGGAGTTCCGTCAATTTCAAAAAAGGTTTTATCTTGTTCAAATCTCTTTGATTTTCCAGCAGCAAGTAATATTGCAGAAACAGTTTTATCAGCTTTGTTCATAACTAACTATTATTATTTTTTTCTCTTTTAATCATTATTTCATTTTCTTTCATAGTTAGTTGTAAAACATCTCCGTCTTTTATCTCATTAGAAATAATCATTTTTGAAATTTTGTTTTCTATTTGCTTTTGAAGCAATCTCCTTAATGGTCTTGCACCATAATATTTATCAAACCCTTTATCTGCAATAAATCCCTTAACTTTTTTATTTATTTTCAATGAAAGATTTTTTTGTTTTAATTTATTTGACAAATCATAAAATACTTTATCTACAATTAATAACAAATCTTCCTTAGATAAAGATTCAAATACAATTATTTCATCAATTCTGTTTAAGAATTCTGGTCTAAAATGCGATTTCAATGATTCTGATACATTGCTATTTTGTTCTTCATTTTTAATATCAGAATCTTTCATAAAGCCAATTGATTCTTTATTGATGAAATCGCTTCCTAAATTTGATGTCATAATAATTATTGTATTTGTAAAATCAACAGTTCTGCCCTGACCATCAGTTAATCGACCATCATCTAAAACTTGGAGTAATACATTGAAAATATCATCATGTGCTTTCTCTATTTCATCAAATAAAACTACACTGTATGGATTTCTTCTTACTGCTTCAGTTAATTGTCCTGCATCATCATATCCTACATATCCAGGAGGTGCTCCAATTAATCTTGCCATAGAATAACTTTCTCTATACTCAGACATGTCTACTCGAACTATATTGTTTTCATCATCAAACAAAAATTCTGCTAATGATTTTGCAAGTTCAGTTTTTCCTACTCCTGTTGGACCTAAGAATATAAATGATCCTATAGGTCGAGTTGGGTCTTGCAAACCTGCTCTACTTCTTCTTATTGAATCTGAAATACTTTGTACTGCTTTAGATTGACCAATAACCCTTTTATGCAATTCTTCTTCAAGTTTTAATAATTTTTTCGCCTCACTTTGAATTAAATTTTCCACTGGTATTCCTGTTTTTTCTGAAATAACTTTTGCTATATGCTGAGGTTCTACAATCTCAATTTGTTTTTCACTAAAACCCCATTGTTCTCTTTGAAGCCTTAAGTTTTCTTCTTTCTGATATCTTTTTTCTACTATTTTTTCTGACTCAGCTTTATTGCCCTCTTGAAAAAGTTTATTTTCTTCTTCCTTGAGTACATTTATTTCATTTTCAATGTCAGAAATTTGATCGGGAGTTAATGGATTTTCTATTTTTACTCTTGATAGTGATTCATCCATTAAATCTATTGCCTTATCTGGTAAAAACCTATTCTTAATGTATCTATCTGATAATTTCACGGCAGACTCTATGGCTTCATCTGAAATTTTCAAGTCATGATGTTTTTCGTATTTATATCTTAATCCTTGAAGCATTTTAATTGATGCATCTTTTGTTGGTTCATTTATAAAGACAGGCGAGAACCTTCTCTCTAGAGCTTGGTCAGATTCTATATATTTTCTATATTCATCAGGAGTAGTTGCGCCTATTGTTTGTAATTTACCTCGAGCAAGAGCAGGTTTCATCATATTTGATGCATCTAATGCACCTCCTCCAGATCCAGCACCAACAACAGTATGTATTTCATCAATGAATAAAATTATTTCTCCTTGAGAATCTTCCATTTCTTTTATAATTGTCTGCATTCTTTCTTCAAATTCTCCCCTTACTCCAGTGCCTGCTAATAATTGACCTAATTGAAGGGAAAGTACTCTTTTATCTTTTAAAAACGGATGAACATTTCCACCTATAATATTTAAAGCTAACCCTTCAGCTATTGCTGTTTTTCCTACCCCAGCATCTCCTATAAGTACAGGATTATTTTTTGTTCTTCTTAGTAATATTTGTTGAACTTTTTTAATTTCAGAATCTCGTCCTATTATTGGGTCAATCAAATTTTGTTTTGCTAAACTTGTCAAATCAACAGAATATTTATCTAAAAATTCATATTTAGATTTTTCTTTGATATTTTGATCTTCATTTGTCTTTTTATCAGAAATTTCAAATCCTTCTTTTTGGGTCTTAAGTTCAGAATTTGGATTAGCAACTAAATAAGCAAATTGCACATTATCTACAGTTAATCTATTACTCAAAAACAAATCAAATGTTATGTTATTTGTTGTTCTATACTCTTGTAGCGACCTTCTATTTATTACCCTTGTTATAGGAGCTTTGTTTGCAAGTTCAACTAAACCAAGTAAAACATGAATGATTTTTATTTTTTCACTCTGCGTTCCATTTGCTAGTTCTAAACAAATTGAATATAGTTTTTGCATAGGATTTTCATATCTAATTTCATGTATAGGAAATTTATTATCTCTAAAACCTTTCATCAATTCAGTTTCCCAGTTTTTCAAAGACGATTCTGTTACTAAATTACTTAAAATTTGTATAACTGAATCAGTTCTTAAAAGAGACAACATAAGATGATTTATAGTGAAAAAATCTTCTCTATATGCACTAGTTGCTAAATGTTCAGCTTGGTCAAAAACTTCTACAAGTTCTGTGTCCATAATATCTCTAGACCAAATTTCAGTGGAAATCATAAATTTCTCCTTTTCATGGGAGGGAGTTCTTTGATATGCCCTCTACTTTTATATCGAATCAATTCTGATTCAAGAAAATTATTTTTTTTCTCTAATTCATTAATTTGCTTCAGTAAATCTGTTATTATTTCAATTCCTGCTCTATTGATACCAAATTTATCAATCCAATCTTTTACTTTTTCTATTTTTTCAATATCTATAACCGAATAATACCTAGTACCTCCTGGTGACCTAAAAGGCACAACTAAGTTCCATCTTTCATAATTTCTCAAGGTTTGCTGATGCAAACCTACAATTTTAGAAACAATTCCTATTGCATAAACAGGTTCTTCTCTAGAAAAGCTAATAATATTACCTCGACTTGTATAATAAAATTATAACACAATATATACATAATATATAAATCAATGTAAAGATTATCTTATAACGTAACTATAAGATATTTAAATAGTTTTCGAAATCTTTATACAGATATATAATTTAGAAACACATATAATTTATTCAAATGAGAAAACCAGAATTACCATTACTATTTAATAAATATCAATCTTCTCTTAATCAATTCACTAAAGACTTTTATAAAAATCTTAATGACCCTTTGTATAGAACACATAAGTATTTTTTGGGATGGATCGATGAAAAAGGGAACGTAGATGACACTACAGGCAAAGCATTTAGACCATCAATCATGATGCTAATAAATGAAGCTTTAGGAGGCAAAGAAAAAAATATACTACCCATAGCAATGTCCGTAGAATTATTTCATAATTTTTCATTGATTCACGATGACATTGAAGATAAGGATGAAATTAGAAGAAACCGAAAAACTGTTTGGAAGATATGGGGAGAAGCTATTGGGATAATTTCAGGTAACTCAATGCACGCCATGGCAAGTAAAGCCTTAGATGAAGTCGATTCTAAGGATAAAGCCAAACTCATAGAACTCAGAAAATTGATAAATAAAACATGCATAGCTGTCATAGAAGGACAATATTTAGACATAGATTTTGAAAAGAGAAAACAAATAAATGTCGACGATTACTTGCAAATGATTGAAAAGAAAACAGGAGCACTAATTAAAACATCTGTAATTTTGGGATCAATTCTTGAATCTAAAAATGAAGAAACTACTGATATTTTTTCAGAAATAGGAAATACATTTGGACACATGTTTCAGATTAAAGATGATGTACTAGGAATATGGGGTAATACCGAGTTCGGGAAGCCCATAGGAAGTGACATATTAAAGAAGAAGAAGTCTTTTCCAATTTTACAGCTTATACAAACTAGCGAAATTGAAGACAAAGAAAAAATATATAAAATATTCAACCAAGAAGTCAAGAAAAAAGAAAAACAAATTATTCTGGATCTAATGAAAAAATATAAAATAAAATCTTACTGCGAATCAATTTTGAATAACAAATACGAACATGCGATATCATTAATTGAAAAATTATATATTTCCAAAAAATATAAGGCTATGCTTTTAGATATAAATTTTTTCTTGATGCATCGTACTAAATAATGAACTTATTAATAACTAATAAATACTTTAAGAAGATGATATCAACTAGTAACATTGATTTTTACTTCGTAGAACAAAATGATAACTTTACAGAATTAAAAAAACAAATAGATGATTTAAAACCTGAAAAAATTATTTCTTTAGATTTTGCAATTCAAACAGTCAATCAAATTCAAAACAATAGTATTGTAGTTGCAAAAGAAACTATAAATATAAATGCAAAACCAATTAATTGGTCTATACCAAGAGAAGATAGATGGATTGAAACATCAGAAGATTTAAATAAATCAGTATGCGATATTTTGGAAAAATTAACTTTTGAACATTATGTTGGTTCTGGGATAGAGCTTGAAAATGCTGATACTAT
>Ga0315326_10001290_pt1 | contig 12916 bp, 9 predicted proteins | sample M180m32315metaG_FD_203457 | JGI IMG/M metagenome (GOLD analysis project Ga0315326, IMG submission 203457) | Ammonia-oxidizing marine archaeal communities from Monterey Bay, California, United States - M1 80m 32315 | ecosystem: Environmental > Aquatic > Marine > Coastal | place: USA: California... | reverse complement strand
CGTTTGCGATCCAGCCTTCGAATATAGGCGCGATTGGCACGCCTTCAGGAGGTGTAAGACTGAGGAAGCGGGGTTGCTGTGCTTGACTCGGTATGCTGCCTATTGCAACTAGTAATAAGCTAAACAAGACGATTGTTTTATTCAATTGTCGCATGACTTTGCTCCCCTAATTGCAATATCGTTGTTAACTGCCAGTAAAAAGGTTTCGTACCCCGTCTATTTCAAGGCTTTTTAATAAATTGGGATTATAATCCGAAACTCAGTACATTATTCATTTGTATAATTTTAATCCAATGCAAACCAAATGCAAGTATAAAAACAAATAAGTACTTTAGCGTGATACCCTTCGAGAGCTTGAAAAATTGGTCTTCATTCAGAAGGAATAGAGTCATATCAAAAAATTTTAACATAAACACAAGAATGCAAAACTGATGGATTTCAGGCCGTTCAATTCGCCAGTTCGGATGGATTTTTCGATATTGTTTTTGAATAAAGCGCGGCTATAGAAACACTTCAAGAAAGCCAAATACCCCAGTCATTGATAAATGATGTAATGCTTCACTAAGAGTCTTTCGTACGTTAATTATTAGCGGACCCTGCTGATTGCTCACACGCCAAGTAACTTGCAATTGGCTTTTTTATCAAAGAAGCGACAGTCTGGATTTACGCGCGTTAAGATAATGGTTGGAGACCGCTTTTTCTACTAAATCCGGGTTGTGAGTTTCAAGGGCTTTTACAATAGACAAGTGTTCCTTGTATGCATTATCAATTCGAGCGGGGTTACTAAACGGTCGCCCCATAAGCAGCCCTATTTTGATACGTAATAATTTGAGTTCTTGAGATAAATAACTATTATTGCAAGCGTCATAAAGCAATTCATGAAACTGGTTATCAATATGAGAAAGCGTATCAGGTTCAGAGTGTGCATTATCAAATAACGTCAAATTAGACCTAAGCATTTCAATTTCTAAACCTGAAATATGTATAGCTGCAGCTCGTCCGGCAGCAACTTCAAGCTTGTCACGAACAAGATAAAAACTTTCACCCTCTTCAGCTGAAAGTTGAGTGACGCATACTGAACCACCCTGTTTCAGTTCAAATAAACCTTCGGTTACCAGCTGGCGTATTGATTCACGAATCGGTGTACGACTCATGCCGAGTTCTTTAGCCAACGCAATAAAATCAATTTCTTGGCCAGGTTTTATTTGTTGAGATTGGATTGCATCACGAAGATAGGCAAGGGCCTGATCTGTCAGTGGCAAATTTTTTTGATTAGCTTTTTGCTTTTTCTGTTTGGCTTTCATCATATGATATTCAAAAAAAATGGAACTAAATTAGATGAGAATGCCGAGTTTTAGAATCAAAAAAAAGCCCAACAAACGGAGTTGTTGAGCTTAATATACTATCTAGAGGGAGGAAAATGAAACAAAAATACACATTTTTGTTTCATATACATATTAGAGAAAACTAAACTCTACGATGTATGTCTTATACTTTATACAATCGAATAAAATATATCAACAACTAATGGATCAAAATCCTTCAATGGCTTAAATTTCTGTGAAAATAGGAGGTTAAGAGAAGCTCTAAGCAACCCTACTCCTGTAAAAGTCAGCACGAAACAGAAGGGCTTTAGTTCTAGTCCCCAAAATGAATCTAGGCCTTAGCGCTTTATAGCAAGCTTATTTGGCATAAGTTTTTTTACCCAAATTTAAGATTTCTGCTTTAAGAAGAACCATATGGTCGATTATTTACTGGAGAGCCGCTAATGGCAAAACTGCTCAATATTTTACAGACATCGAGTCATTCAACCGTTTCGGCTCCAATCGACAAAACATAGAATTCCGACTAAAAATTGACTTCAAAGAAATTAAGCAAAACCGCTTCGCTTGCCTAGAGTTAGAATGTTCTAAAGAAAAAAACCCAACAACCAAAATTGTTGGGTTTTACTATCAAGGGAGAGAGGTAAATGGAGCAAAATTTACCTTCAATAAATAGGACAGTCTTTTTCGATAAAAGTTCCCAACATTTCGAAATCAATTTGGGTATCTGGAATTATGATTTTGCCTTAAAAAATTCACTTTCTACTGATTATGAATATTTGAATTTTGTCTCAATTTGAGAAATTTCTATGTTTCCATTGATACTGATTGACGAATATTAGTTTAATTATTAGATCGAAAAAATATTTTCTTGCGCATCTTATTGAATCAGAAGAGGTTCAAACATTGATACTTGTCAAAACGAATAAATAGAATTTATTATTAGAATAACTGTTATGGCAATGCCAAAGAAATCAATTCAGCAGCTTCGCTTCCACCACCAACAAACAAGGCAACGTATTGCATACCGAGATGCTCGTAAGTAAACGGTAAACCAGTTTGATTGGCTGGTAAATCAATTTCGGCTAGGATGGCACCGGTTTGTTTGTCTACTGCGCGGAAAATTGGACTTGCTCCTGCGGCACCGGTACCCTCAGCAACAAATAGTAAACTTTTAGTCAGCAAAACACCGGCTCGTGTCGGCACACCAGTACGCGGCAGGGTTACACCTTCTAATAAGGGGTGGTTAACGAGTCGCTCTGGAGTGTCCGCATTTGCTATCATCCATAGGTGATCGCCCGAATTCATATCGATTGCGGTTATTCGCCCATAAGGCGGTTTAACAAGGTCCAAGCCTTGAACACGTGGCACTCGAGCTCCGAACCCTTGACTCAGATCCAAGTCTGAACCTGCATATTTCGCCAGCGTCATGACCCCAAGTTGAGTTCTTGATGGCACATAAAGAATGCCAGTTTCCGGATCGAGTGCAGAACTCTCCCAGTTCGACCCACCTGTAGCATTCGGCAATGACAATGTACCACGTGTACCGTCCGATGAATCGGTTAGAGAAGGGGGGGTATAAACAGTGGGACTAAGCCGATAATCTTGGATGGCTTCTAGCGCTAAAGCCTTTAATTCAGGAGTAAAATCTACTACATCGCTTTCGGTAAAACCTTGTCGATCAAACGCCGCTGGCCGAGTTGGAAATGGTTGAGTCGGAGAATACCACTCCCCAGGTACATCACCTGCTGGTACAGGGCGCTCCTCAATAGGCCATATTGGTTCACCAGTTATTCTGTCGAAGGTGTATACCCAGGATTGCTTGGTCGCAGACATAACCACTTTTCGGCCATTTGGTAAATCCGCAACTATCGGTGGAGACGGTAAGTCATAATCCCAGATGTCATGATGAGTAAGCTGGTAGTGCCACTGACGCTCGCCGGTTTTGATATCTAACGCAACCACCGAACTTGAAAATAAGTTGTCTCCGTGGCGCTCTCCACCATAAGCATCGCTGGTCGCGGCTTCTGTGGGCAAATAAACATGCCCCAATTCTGGATCTCCAGAAATCGCCGCCCAGACTCCGGTATTGCCGGTTATATCGTTACCAGTAATCCATGACTCAAATCCAACTTCTCCCCGCTCGGGAATAGTATGAAAAGTCCACAGCAATTCTCCAGTGTGCACATCAAAGCCACGTACATCACCTTTGGTGTTAAATTTTGAACGCGGCCGACCGCCACCTCGATGTGCCGCTCCTACAACAATCACATCATTCATGACCAGAGGGGGCGCAGACAGACCAATTTCTGGATACGCATAACGAGGATCATCACCATTTCGTATACCTACGAACAAATCCACGACGCCATTGGTACCAAAGTTAGGATCAGGAATACCAGTTTTAGCATCCAGAGAAACTAGTATATACCCAGGAGAAACATCAATAATTCTTTCAGAAACACCATCAGTCCAGTAAGACACGCCTCTGCCGGAGCCTTTGCGCGGGGCTTCGTCGAATCTATCGCCTTCTTGATAACGATAAAGCCATAATAGCTGCCCACTCGTCGCATCAAGAGCGACAACATTCCGAGTAGCCCCAACGTTTGCAAATAAAACACCCTCAATTTCTAAAGGTGTAGAGGGATTAACAAAATCAGTATTAGGACCAAAGCCTTTTGTAGAAAAGCTCCAAGCTATTTCCAGCTCTGCGACATTACTTTTATTAATCTGATCCAGAGGAGAATATCGCTGTGACGAAGCATCTCCGTGGATATTGGGCCAGTCTCCTTCATAAACGCTGGTACCAGTTTGTCCTATAGCGGAAGTAATACAGGCAAACGCGCCCAGGGCTAAAGTGACAACAGATATTTTTTCCTTTGTTGCTTTCATCATTTGGTCTAGCCCGAGCCTAGTACGGCAAATTACGATCTCTTGTTCTTCCGTGATGTTGAGTTGCTACGTTTTATGGGCGAACTCGAATGTATTTTTGTATAGTTCGGCCCATCGGTTCACCACCATACATATTACCCTCCGCATCCACAGCCACAAACTCTGCTCCCACCCCGCCAATCACATTCGGATCCGCAAAAGGTGTTAAGACAAAATAATTCACCCAACCCGATTTAACATCACCGATTCTTATCCCCATCTCCCAGCCTGGGTTCTCTACATTGTCAGACTCTGAGTCAGCTACATAAATATTACCAAGTTCATCAAAAGATATTCCACTGGGCCTGCCAAATTGAGTCCACACGGCTAGAAACTCACCGTCCTGGTCAAAGACTTGAGTTCGACTATTCGAGCGATCGCCAACATAGACTTTTCCATCATTATCAATTGCGATGGTATGCAATGCTCTAAATTCGCCGGGACCATAGCCTGTTTTTCCCCAGGTCTTAATGAAAGTTCCATCACTGGCAAATTTCATCACACGATTATTGCCGTCATTATTATGCCCATCAGCGACAAAGATATCGCCATTGTCTCCAATCACCACATCGGAAGGGGAAGTAAAATGATCATAATCACTCCCTTCTTCTCCAGGGGTTCCCAATACCATTAGAACCTCGCCGGTTGGGCTGAATTTGATAACTTGATGTGCTCTGGGATCACCAGCAGGAAGCCTATCTCTACGCACTGATTCTGTTACCCAGACATTACCTTCAGGATCAACATCTAATCCATGTGGCCATATAAACAAACCACTGCCAAAGCTCTGTACCAAATTGCCATCGGGATCAAATTTAAGAATCGGATCCAAATCTGAATCCACGCATTCATAGCCAAAACTAGGTCGCGCCGCATCACATCTAACAACTGCCCAGACATGTTTTCCATCTGGATCAATTGCCACATCGCCAACCGCTCCCATTTCACGACCATCCGGGAATTTTGCCCAATCTGGAACTGTACGATAAGGGTTCGGCAAACCTTGAGCGAAAGCCTGTGCACCTATTGTCAGTAACATGATTGCCATTAACCCTTGAACGAATTTCAAATTGCCTACTCTCAACATGTTCTTACTCCACTTAAATAATATTGACCTGTGTAAAACCAGTTAGTTTTTAAGTTTTTAGTACTGCCCCACACCAAGTTGGCGAGGGAAATAAATTTTTAGACTAATTGCCAGTAGTTAGCGCATCAGCTTCTTGCACTCTAGCGCCCCTAAGCATAAACAACATTGCATAATTACCCTCGTGACACGCGTATTCATAGAGCAAGCCATCAACTTCAGCGATAGGGATTATTCCAGTGAACTTGTCAGTGTAGGTAGATGGATCATCAACCGTAAATTCATAATCGATTGTTGAGGGCCCTGCCCTGGTGAATTTTTCGGTTAAGATTTTGTCATAGGAGGTGCCGGGCAACCCTGAATCGGCTGCCAATCCACCAAAACTTGCTGTGAGGCTGTTAAAGTTTTTGGTCACCACAACCAAGGTATCTCCATCCCAATATCCACGCGAATCGCCTGAGTACAAACGAATATCATCATGAAGTGATACCAAATCATCCCCAGAGTCGTAAAAGGGAACGATGCGCGCCTCATGAATCATTTCAGTCATGATGACGGCCGTGTCTTTGTTCTGGAAAATTTGAATATTGTTGTTGTACACGCTTGGAGTGAAAGGAGGGCCCGCATTAAAACCCAAAAGGCACCTTTCAGAAAGCCCACGATCTTCTGGACCGTCCGATCCAATACCACGGGCGAGATGCCTAGAAGGTCTTTCTGCTGTTTTTTCAGAACCGCGAGTTCCAAATTGCACAGCAACGCCATCCAGGAGCTTTGGCACACGACCATCCTTTGGATAGATTATGTGCGAAGTACGGAAAGAACCGCCAATTGGGGATTGCTCATTCCAGAAATCATCGTAGGACTTGCCCACCTCTCCCGCAGGCAAAGGAGCTTCCTCTTCATTATCATCGTCCGTAACAGGTGGTGGTGCCAATGCCGCAGCCATTTCTTGTTCGTTAAGAAATTCGCGCTCACCAAAATGTTCAGGCCTCTCCATTGGTACGCTGGATGAAAAATTCCATACTCCTTGCAGGTCTGGTTGCCCCCACTCTGTGCGGGGAGTAATGTAATCCTCAGCCGCAAAGCCGACAGACAACAATGAACAACCAACAATGATTGATGCACCGGAAAACGCCGATTTTCTTAGTATTTTCACAAGAGGTCCCATAAAAAAAGAGATATGTAACCCAGCATTGTTTTAAGAGGGTTCGCCATTATTTATCTTTGGCCCTATTTATGAAACTTCTCAGCAGAAGGTCTATCTGAAATAGCGAGTCATAGCTGTGCAACTCAAGGCGTGACTGTCACGGGTACATAGGCATTTGACCAGCAGCACATGTTATCGAACCTGGTATCGGGCGCTAAAAAATTGTCAGCTCGCAGCCGAATAATATACTCGCCAGGCTCCCAGAAAGTCGCCTTACTCTGAACATGGATCCAGTCTTCGGCGCCTACGCTCAAACCCTCTTCTACTCTGTCACTGCCGGTAATCAAGGCACTTTCCAACTCTGGAATAGAAGGACCTTGATGTAGTATCCATTCCGTGCCCAATGGGTAGAAGAGCAATTTACTTTGTTCGGGATAGTCAGCGCGGTTGCCACGATCCTGCACATAGGCAGACAAATTCACAGGAATTCCAACTGAAGCGGCGACTTTAGCAGCCATAATCCCTTCGCGGGTCGTAGACTCGGCTCCATCTATATCGAATCGAATGGCTGGTGCGAGCGAGCCAAGAGCTCTCTCCCCATCGCTCATTTCGTAGGTTGTCGAAGTAGCCCTACCGGGAACAGAGTACTCATACCCAGCATGGTTTAAAGTCCACACCACTTCAGTACCTGCCATATCAGCGGGTACTGTGACAGCGAATGCGCCTCTTTCATTTATACCGATGAAACCATCCCGATTGTAGACTGGAAAATGCGTGGGCTGCATGCCGTCGAACTGTGCTGGTTCGATATAGTTGTTCGGGCCCAGAGGAATATCGACTATTTCTTCCCGATTTCTATTAGCAAACCCGAACAACATCATCACTGAACCGTCCTCGTTGGGAGTCCAACCGTTGAATATCGGAGCAACAAGATCACCACTGGCCTTTCGGTCAGCCAGCTGGTATTCACGCAGATGACTTGGAAGTTGGGCAAAAAGAGGCACAGAAATGGACGCTATCAGCAAGATGGCTAGTGTTTTTGCTGTAAGGAGCTTGATCTTATTCATCGAGCTCCACCTCTGCTAGTGCGGCAACGGATCTCGGTTCGCGATCTTTACGCTCTTCCAACAGTTTTTGAAAACCATTATCGTCCAGATGGGTTACGGCGATCCAGGCATGGGACATTTCATCACCAGTGCGTTGACCGGAAATGACCCACTGGTCCGGGTCAGGATTCCAAGGGTTATCAGCTGTGTTGTCGTGCCAGCCAGTCAAGATAATGATGGCACCGGCAGGAACTAGTGGTTGAAATCCCTCCTCATAAGTGTGGCTGTGGTTCCAGCCAGCACTCCAGTTGGACACCTTACTGACTACTTCAGTACGCCCGGTTTCAGGATAGAAAATTTCCATAGACATGGCTACACCGCGAAGATGCATGTGAGGCTGCCAGCTGTCTAAGCGAACCGGATGATCAAAGGAGTGAAACCCTTGAGTCATCAATTTACCGTGAGGGGGAATAAGGTAATCATCGGTCTCACCATTCTTGCTGAGATAATAGTTATCAACATCTTGAAAATAGGCGGTTTCTTCGTCGAAATCATCCTCTTCATCGTAGTACCAGATACCAACCGTTACCTGGTCGTCGGCTACGGCGTTACCGTCAGGGTAGTAATGGATGCTCCATTCAACCATGGAATTCGCTGGTGCGACCCTACAAGCTCCTTTTGGAATTTTTTCACCGAGTTTGCCCATAGCAAATTCGGATAGAAGACTATTCCATTCCCATTCGCCGTCTTCGTTCTGAGTTAGAAGTGTAGTGACTCCATGGTGTGTTGAACCGCTCGCGGCTGCCGAAGGTATTGTTTCAACTGCTTTGATGCAGCGATTTTCGGTAATTCCAGTAGGTACCCTAGGTTCCCACCAGAGATCCTGGCCAACCGCTGGAACATCCCACTTCTCGGACTTGATGATGTGGTCAGGGGGGCCTAACTCTGCCTCAAAGTGCCATTCACCAGGGACCGGGAATTCCTTAACCGCCGGGAGATCTTCTAGGTTGCCGATAGGAGAACCAGCGTCCACCCAGGCAGCGATGGTGGTGATATCTTCTTCAGACAGCCTCCAGTCATTTTTTAGTTCTTGAATTCCAATATCGTGGTCGTACTGATAGGGAGGCATTTCTCGCTCCAAGACCTTCATGCGAATAAGCGGAGCCCAAGGTCGAACTTCATCATAGCTAGTGAAGGTCATTGGACCGATTCCACCTGACTGGTGACAAATTTGGCAGTTGTCTTGAATGATTCTCGAGACCTGATTTGCGTATGTGATCTCGTCTTCAGTTGCAAATGCTAACGCAGGCAACAACGAAAACGAAGTAACGACCCAAATTAACCTAGCTCTAATCATGATTCTCTCCTTACTTTTTTCCTACTTCGAAAATGCCAGTGATGAGCAGCGCAGTTTCGATGGAGTACTATACAAATTAATCTCTTAAAGATCTCTGCCGCCATCGTCATGGCGCCAGAGGCTCGACATGGATGATACGGCCATTGAGCTGCCCCATCACCCAGAAGCTCGAGAGATTGTTTGGATTGTCTGACTTCTGCACGTCCACATGACGAATGTTAGTTTCAAACGGGAGCAGATACTCCGTGAACTCCCCGGTCTCGACATTCAGCCGCACAGCGAGGTCGTTGTTCATACCGCCTGTCCAGACATAGGTCTCGTCATCAAACTCTGCATCATAGGGACTCGTCCATGGCGTGGGCATCTGCCACTCTGTGATCTCTTCCGTCACTGGATCGAACATGCCTATACCATTGCCCCGATACTGCGCCCACCACAGGCGATCTTTGGAGTCTACATTGCCGCGCCGACCACCCGCGCCGGGCGTCGGTATCTGGTAGAAAGTGGTCTCCAAGGTCTTGGCATCGGTCTTCCAGACGTGCTCTTTGTCCATGTTGATGCCGTACATGTTGTTCTGCGAGTCAGCAATAACATCGTAAGCATTATGGGGCGGACTACCGGGAGGGTGAGTAACCTCTGTCCACTGGTCGGTCTCAAGGTCTACCTGATATGCCACCCCCATTTCTCCACCTTTGTAACCATTGACCCAAATGAGACCATTGACTGAATTGCCTCTCGGATCGAGCACCGTCACGCGGGCATCATTGGTAGCACCATCAACGTCCCAGTGCGGGAAAAGAAACGTCTCCATTTCCTCCGTTTTCGGGTCCAATCTCGCCACATACCCCTGGTGCATTCCGCTGGCATAGATCATTCCGTCGTCATCAAAGTCGAGGGCGTGGCTGCCAACTGCATATCCAGGCTTTTGAATCGGAAGATCGTACTCAGTCGTTGCACCCGTCTTGGGATCCAATTTCCCTATATAAGGAGAAACGAAATCGTTGTACCAAACATACCCATCGGGACCCAACACAGCGTCGTGGGGCGCGGCGTCCACTCGGGGTAATTCATAAGTGGTAATGATTGCCTGGGTTGCTTTGCCCGTCGGGCGGGGCAATGTCTGTAGTGGAAATTGCCAGGTGTCCCCTGAGCTTAAATTAATGCTACTAATGTACCTTCCCTTATCGACCTGCTCAGGCGAAGGCGGCTGACTAATCATCTCAGGCATAGCAGTCTTAAAGTGAGGATGCTCAAATGTGGAGTTAAGCGTATGTGCGCTCATGCGTTGGACAACTCTTGTCATCTCGCCCGCATCATATCGGGAACTCAGTGGAATCTGCAGTGTGTGACACATAGTGCAATCGTCCAGGTATTGCTTTTCCTCGAAACTACCTGGTGCACTAATCATCCATTCGGTATTCGTAAGCTGCGCAGACAGCGTGTGGGTTCTGGTTAGATTCAGGTCCAAATTGGTGGGTACTTCTGTCAACTCCACCAGCCCCGGGTTGGTCAGATCGTATCCAACTGCCCGCATGGTGATCGCGTAGGTACCGGATTCCAGTCTGTCCCTGGGGAAGCTGTACTGCCCTTGGGCATTGCTGACCACCGAGATCATAATCGTCGAGCCCTGCCGCTTCGCGCTGACGATCACACCTTCCATTGCACCTTCCTCTTGTGAGGTGACCTTACCCGTCAGCGCAGAAGACTCTGCTTCTATCGCAGGGCTGCACGCCGTCAGACCCAAGAGAAACACTGCTATCAGGCCCAAAAGAGCCAACCCAGGAATCTTACTTATTGTACTCATCTATATTATCCCACCTTAATAACCGCTATAGGACATTAATATTTACTGAAGCCAAATCTATTCAACCCAACAGCTGAACTATCACAATCCGCATGGCTTCTGTCTGAACCTCTGGTGTTCTTTGAAAGTGATTTTTCTTGACTGCTCAAATTGCCAGCAATAGTATTATAATTTATTCAGTTGTATAAATATACATACACAAGGATATTCAATAATTCTACGTATGTTTGATACCATTTGGGAAACCAACAAACTCCACTATTAACATCTATTTAGTATACCCGGCTAGAATTAAACGGAAAGGAGTGAAGTTCCCCTGTTAAAACCCAAAAACAAGGAAAAATTTTTGTCCTCTACTATTAGCTATGTCATCGCAGACAAATTAAAAGAGAACTCTCTGAGACTATTAGCCAGATATTTATCTAGAACAATAACGGTAGAAATATTTGAGGTGTAATCATGTCAACCTGTAACCTCAAGGCGAGTAAATTTGCTTGGATTGGAGCGCTGCTTGGTATTGTGTTATTCACTCCGGGCGCGGAACTCCTGGCACAGTCAGGCTCTAATCCGTACCGCCTGGTGGACAACTGGGCACAGATGCCAGATGGAAGGCCGATGGGTGCAGTGGGCAAGGTCACGATGGACCCGGACGAAGAGCACCTGTGGGCAGTGATACGCTGTGATGCCCGCGGGTTCGATGAAACACCTAGCCGCTTCGGCAACGAGTGCGTGGATTCCGAACTAGATCCGGTGATCAAGTTCGACCTCGACGGGAATGTCGTGGAGAGCTTCGGCGGCGGGTTGTTCATCTGGCCACACGGCATTGATGTCGACACTGACGGCAACGTTTGGGTAACCGACGCTGTGGCCTCGCGGAACATCCCGGACGGTGACCTACGGGGGCACCTGGTCTACAAATTTAGCCCAACGGGTGAGGTGCTACTGCGTCTCGGCATACCGGGCATGGCTGGCAGCAGTCAGAACAACTTCAACTCCCCATCAGACGTGGTTGCGGCACCCAACGGCAACGTCTTCATCGCGGACGGCCACAACGCTAATGGAAACAACCGCGTCATGAAATTCACCAGCGACGGTCAGTTCATTATGTCGTGGGGCCAATGGGGATACGCGCCTGGCGAATTCCGTGCTTTACACGGCATCGCAATGGACTCCATGGGACGGATATTCGTCGCGGACCGGGACAACAACCGAGTACAGATCTTCGATCAACAAGGGACTCACCAGGCCATCTGGACTCAGTTCGGTCGGCCCAGCGGCGTCGCGTTCGACGCGAACGGGCAGATCTTTGTCACCGACTCGGAGTCGGGTACCATCAGAAATCCAGGCTGGGAGATGGGAATTCGGGTCGGCGATGCCAAGACGGGTTGGGTGACCGACTTCATCATCTACCCGTGGGGAGACCCAAGATTGACACCGCCATCTCAGGGCTGGAACGGCGCAGAGTTCGTCGCGGTAGATCGCGACGGAAACATATACGGAGGAGAGCCCGTTTCGCGGAACCTTCAGAAGTATATGCGAGTCAGGTAGTAGAGGGCCTCAGCCAGGAAGAGCTCCACCACAGACCGTGTTGAATGAACGTTCTTAATTTTTTTTGGAATCTTTGACGAGCCGTTTCGAAACCGCCTAATTACTAAGCTCCCTTCATAATAGTTCATAACAGTTTCCCCTTCATCCACGGTGCTGAGTTGAGAAAGTTAGTAAGGGCACTTCCCGGTGGTATCAGTTCATCACAAGACTGCCTCATTTCATCTGTCAAGGACATCTCCATAACGGGTAGGACATCTTGTAGTTGAGCTAAAGTCCGTGGACCACAAAGTGACGCCGTGACATGCGGCTGATCTTTTACCCATAGCAGGGCTAAATGAGCGGGTTCAAGTCCATAGGTACGGGCGATAGCGACAAAAGCCTGGCCTGCATCAGCTGCTTTGTGGGTAATTCGTTCTGCATAGATTCCGCCACGATTGAAACGAGGAGTATTGAAGGAATCTGGATTGGCAGAATCATAACGGCCGGTCAATAATCCCATAGCCAAAGCCGCCCAAGCTATAACAGCCAGACCAGCTGCATTGGCGGCAGGCAGGATTTCGTTCTCTACCCTACGATCAAGAAGATTATAAGGCAGTTGCTCCGACATCATTCGAATCAAACCTTTATAGTCTGCCAGCATTGATGCTTCAGTGATCTTCCAGGAAGGAGTAGTCGTA